>Ga0065715_10000681_pt1 | contig 11695 bp, 14 predicted proteins | sample MisBulReplicate1_FD_59102 | JGI IMG/M metagenome (GOLD analysis project Ga0065715, IMG submission 59102) | Miscanthus rhizosphere microbial communities from Kellogg Biological Station, MSU, sample Bulk Soil Replicate 1 : eDNA_1 v2 (version 2) | ecosystem: Host-associated > Plants > Roots >...
GGATTGACGCTGGTGTGGGCGTACTGGGCGGACACTCATAGAACCTCTTAGGGCAGAGGGCAGAGGGCAGAGTGACGATGGACGATGGACGATCGACGATGGCCGATGGACGATCGACGATGGCCGATGGACGATCGACGATGGCCGATCGACGATCGACGATGGCCGATCTAGCGTCGATGTTCCCCCCCGTGGAATACACGGGCTACAAATGGGGCATGGCGATCGATCTGAACGCATGCACCGGTTGCAACGCGTGCGTCATCGCCTGCCAGGCCGAGAACAACATCCCGGTGGTCGGCAAAGCCGAAGTACTGCGTGGACGCGAAATGCACTGGCTCCGCGTCGACACTTATCACAGCGGTCCGGCGGAGAACCCGTCCACCTACTTCCAGCCGCTGCCGTGCATGCACTGCGAGACAGCCCCGTGCGAGATCGTCTGTCCGGTCGGCGCGACCGTGCACAGCCAGGAAGGGTTGAACGACATGGTGTACAACCGCTGTGTCGGCACGCGGTACTGCTCGAACAACTGCCCATACAAGGTACGGCGCTTCAACTATTTCCTGTATCAGGACTGGGAGACGCCGAGCATCCAGCTGCAGCGCAACCCCGACGTCACGGTGCGCAGCCGCGGCGTGATGGAGAAATGCACGTACTGCGTGCAGCGCATCAACGAAGCGAAAATCGAGGCGGAAAAGGAAAACCGGCCGGTGCGCGACGGCGAGATCAAGACGGCCTGCCAGTCGGTCTGTCCGACCGAAGCGATTGTCTTCGGCGACATCGGTGATCCGAACAGCCGCGTATCGAAGCTGAAAGGCGAAGCGCGCGACTACGCGCTGCTGAAAGACCTGAATACCAAGCCGCGCACCACGTATCTCGCCGCAATCAGCGATAAGAACCCCGAGTTCGATAAATGACCGCGCCAGACACCAGACAATCGCGCGAGGAAGCGGACCACCCGGCGACAGGCGCGGCGGCCACGCCCGTGATTGCCCCCGGCTACACGTTCGGCACCGTCACCGACAAGATCAGCGCGATCGTGCTCACCAGAGGCACGAGCACAGGCTGGTGGTTCGGTTTCCTCATCGCGTTCCTGATGGCCAACATGCTGTTCGTGTCGCTCGGGTATCTGGTGTTGAAAGGCATCGGCATCTGGGGCAACAACCACCCCGTGGCATGGGCGTTCGACATCACGAACTTCGTCTGGTGGATCGGCATCGGTCACGCGGGCACGCTGATCTCGGCCATCCTGCTTCTGCTGAAACAAACCTGGCGCACCTCGATCAACAGGTTCGCCGAAGCGATGACGCTGTTCGCCGTCGCATGCGCCGGCGTCTTTCCGTTGTTCCACACCGGGCGTCCGTGGCTCGCGTACTGGATGCTGCCGTACCCGAACACAATGGGCGTGTGGCCGCAATTCCGGAGCCCTCTGATCTGGGACGTGTTCGCGGTCTCGACATACGCAACGGTGTCGCTGCTCTTCTGGTTCGTCGGACTGGTGCCCGATCTGGCGACGCTGCGCGATCGATCGGAATCGAAAATCGGGCGGGTGGTTTACGGCGTGTTCGCGCTCGGATGGCGCGGCTCCGCCCGTCACTGGCAGCGCTACGACATGGCGTATCTGCTGCTGGCCGGCCTTGCGACGCCGCTCGTCGTGTCGGTTCACACGATCGTCAGCTTCGACTTCGCCGTCTCTCAGCTGCCCGGCTGGCACGCGACGATCTTTCCGCCCTATTTCGTCGCCGGCGCGATTTACTCCGGCTTCGCGATGGTGCTCACGCTCGCGATTCCCATTCGCGCGGCGTACGGCCTTGAAGATTTCATCACCTCGCGCCACCTGCAGAACATGGCCAAGATTCTGCTCTTGACCGGGCTGATTGTGGCCTATGGCTACACGATCGAAGCCTTCATGTCGTGGTATAGCGCGAACACGTACGAAGAATTCATGATGACGAACCGGATGACCGGCCCTTACGGCCCGGCGTACTGGCTGCTGATTCTCTGCAACGTCGTCACACCGCAGCTGCTGTGGTTCCGCCGCATCCGCGCGAGCGTCATTCCGCTGTTCATCATCTCACTCGTCGTGAACGTCGGCATGTGGCTCGAGCGCTTCGTCATCATCGTCACGAGCCTGCATCGCGACTTTCTACCTTCGTCGTGGGGCAGATACGCGCCGACGATTTGGGATCTTTCGACCTACTTCGGCACCATCGGGCTGTTTCTCGCGCTGCTTTTCCTGTTTCTGCGATTCCTGCCGATGATCTCGATCTTCGAGATGCGGACGATTCTGCCGCAGGCGCAGGTGCCGCCGAACAATGACGAAGCGGAAGGAGCAACATCGTGAGACCTTCCGGGCGCCCGCGCATTTACGGCGTGATGGCCGAGTTCGACAATCCCAGCTCACTGATAGCCGCTGCTCACCGCGCACGCGAAGCGGGATACCGGCGGATGGACGGCTACACGCCCTATCCAATCGAAGAGCTTCACGAAGCGCTGCACATTCACGACTCGCGGCTGACGAAGTTGGTGCTTGCCGGCGGCTTGGCGGGCTGCCTTGGGGGATACGGGCTTCAGTACTGGGTGTCGGTGATGGCCTATCCGGTGCTCGTCGCGGGCCGGCCGTTCCACAGCTGGCCCGCGTTCATCCCTGTTACGTTCGAGTGCACGATTCTCGCGGCCTCGTTGACGGCGGTGTTCGGCATGCTGGCGCTGAACGGCCTGCCGCAGCCGTTTCATCCCGTATTCAACGTGGCTCGTTTCGCCTTGGCCAGCCGCAACCGGTTTTTCCTGTGCATCGAAGCGCGCGATCCGAAGTTCGACGTCGATGGCACGCGGCAATTCATGAGTTCGCTGGGTGCGCGCGAGGTCACCGTTGTTGAGGACTGAGACAGACTTCAGGCTCCGGGCTTCGGGCGTCCGCCCGTGTCGTTCGACGCAGAGACGCGGAGACGCGGAGTGTTCTCTTCTTAAGAAAAAGAGATCTCTGCGCCTCTGCGTCCCTGCGTCGATCTTCGTCGCGCTACTGATGACCGGCTGCCGGCAGGACATGCACGATCAGCCGAAGTACAAACCGTACCGGCCGTCATCGTTCTTCGCCGATCAGCGATCCGAACGCACGCCGGTGGAAGGCACGATCCCGCGCGGGTTCCTGCGCGAAGACGAGCTGCTCGAGACGGGGAAGCTGAATGGGCAGGATGCCACGATGTTCCCGTTTCCTATCGATGAGTCGGTGATGCAGCGCGGACGCGGACGCTTCGACGTCTACTGCTCGCCTTGCCACTCGAGAACCGGAGATGGCAACGGCATGGTGGTGCAGCGCGGGTACCGGCGTCCGCCGTCTCTTCATATCCAGCGGCTGCTCGAGGCGCCGCCTGGACACATCTTCGACGTCATCACCAACGGCTTCGGCGCGATGCCCGACTACGCGAGCCAGATCCGCGTCGCCGATCGTTGGGCGATCGCGGCCTACATACGCGCGCTGCAGTTGAGCCAGCACGCGCCGGTTGCCGAACTGCCGCCCGATTCGCGGAGAAACCTGCAGTGACGCTGAAGTCGACGGCCGACGAGCTGCTCCCCGAGCTGCGCGATATTCAACGCAAGCTGCTGATCGCCGGCGGCGCTGGGCTGCTCGTCTGCGGGCTTGGGCTCGTGCTGAATCCTGCGCAGTTCGTTCGCTCGTATTTGGCGACTTATTTATTGCTGCTCGGCGTCACGCTCGGAGCGCTGGCGCTCGTCATGGTGCATCAGGTCTCCGGCGGTGCGTGGGGAGTTGTGATTCGACGCATTCTCGGCGCCGCGACGCGCACGCTTCCGGTGCTGACCGCGCTGTTCATTCCGATCGCCCTCGGCATGCGCTACCTGTACCCGTGGACCGATGCGGCACTCGTCGCGCGCGATGAGATCCTTCAGTGGAAGCGGCCGTACCTGAATGTGCCGTTTTTCCTGTTCCGCGCCGCGATTTACTTCGCGGTCTGGAACGGCATCGTGTTCCTGCTGAACAAATGGTCGCTCGAACAGGACGTCACCGGCGATCCCCTGATGGCCAGGCGCATGCAGAAGCTCGCGGCAGGCGGTCTGCTTGGCTACGGGCTCACGATCACTTTCGCCTCGTTCGACTGGGCGATGTCGCTGGAACCGCACTGGTTTTCCACAATCTACGGCGTCTTGCTGATGGGCGGCCAGGGGCTCGCGGCCATGGCGTTCGCGATCGTGGCGCTCACGTGGCTCTGCCGCCGGGCGCCGCTGAATGAGCTGGTGACGCCGAGTCATTTTCACGATCTCGGCAATCTTCTGCTCGCCTTCACGATGCTATGGGCGTACTTCGGGTTCTCGCAGTACCTGATCATCTGGTCCGGCAACCTGCCGGAAGAAGCCGAGTGGTACGTTCATCGCAGCGCGCACGGCTGGCAATTCATCGCACTGGCGCTCGTGGCGTTTCACTTTGCCGTGCCGTTCCTGCTTTTGCTGCTGAGAGTGACGAAGCGCCGCGGCGAGGCGCTCGCAAAGGTCGCGGGTCTTCTTCTTGTGATGCGATACGTCGATCTGTTCTGGCTGACTCAGCCCGCGTTTTATGCCGAACGCCTGCACGTGCACTGGCTCGACGTGCTGCTTCCCGCATCGCTTGGGCTTTTGTGGCTCGGCCTGTTTGTTCATCAACTGCGCGGCCGTGCACTGCTGCCGCTGCACGATCCAGAGTTTACCGAGGCCGTGGGACATGTCAGAACCGCGTGATAACCCGGCGGTCGAACACGAGGAAAGCGATGTCAACGTCCGGGCGATTCTGGGCTTCGGCGCCGGGCTGCTCGCCGTCGGCATCGTCATTCAACTGCTGATGTGGCTGCTGTTCAACTTCTACACGAAGCAGGCGGCACAGGTCCCTCGCGCATTCCCGCTGTCGGCCGACTACCAGCAGCAGGCGCCGCCGGAGCCACGCCTGCAGACGCATCCGCAACAAGACCTGCGCCGGCTTCGCGCCCAGGAAGACGCGATTCTCGAGGGGTATGGTTGGGTCGACAAGGGGTCGGGCGTCGCTCGCATTCCGATCAAAGAGGCCATGAAGATCGTCGTGCAGCGCGGCCTGCCCGCACGGGAAGCGACCCGATGATGCGGACGCTGTATTCGTTGCTGCTGCTCTTGTCGCTGCCGGTTCTGGCATTGGCGCAGCAGGCGCGGCAGGCGGGCCCCGTCGCCTCGGAGCTTCCCCCGATTCTCCGCGAAGTCGGCTTCGACCAGAATCTCGACAAGCAGATTCCACTCGACATCACGTTCAAAGACGAGCTCGGCGAGTCCGTGCAGATCGGCAGATATTTCGGCGCGAAGGCCGTGGTGCTGAATTTCGTGTACTACGACTGCCCCATGATTTGCCTGCAGACGCTGAGCAGCCTCGCGAGCACGATCAAGGTGCTGTCTCAGGAGCCTGGAAAAGACTTCGAGATCGTCACCGTCAGTTTTGATCCACGGGAAACGCCGGCGCTGGCGTTCAGCAAGAAAACCGAATTCGTCGAGCGAACGGGCAAGCCCCGGATTGCCGGCGGCTGGCACTTCCTGACCGGAACGAAAGCCGATATCGATCGTCTGACGCAAGCGGCGGGATTCCGCTATGTGTGGGACGAGCCGTCGAAGCAGTTCGCTCATCCAACCGGCATCATGGTCCTTACCCCGGCTGGACGCATCGCGCGCTACGTGTTCGGCATCGACTACGGTCCGCGCGATTTGCGCCTGGCCATTCTCGATGCCTCAGCCGGCAAGGTCGGGTCGCCCATCGAACGGGTGCTGCTCTACTGCTATCACTACGATCTGACGACGGGCCGCTACAGCCTCGCGATTATGCGCGTGGTGCAGCTGGCTGGTGCGGCCACGGTCCTTTGCATCGGAATGTTCATTTTCGTGATGACCAAACGCGAACGATCGAGCCGCGCCGCAGGACGCCGGATTTAGCGGCATGTGGCCTGGGACCCCGTTATTTCCTGAAGGCGCCTCGACGATGGCCGGTCGAGTAGACGCCCTGTACTTTTTTCTCCTCGCCGTGTCCGGATTCTTCGGTTTGCTGATCGCCGGTCTGGTGGTGTATTTCGCCATCAAGTACCGCAGGCGCCATCCGAACGCCGTCGGCGCCCAGGTCGCGGGCGGGATGATGCTCGAAATCGGCTGGACAGTGCTGCCGTTTCTCATCACGCTGATCATCTTCTTCTGGGGCGCAAACATTTATTTCGCCATGTCGAGGCCTCCCGACGAGACGCTCAACATCTACGTCGTCGGCAAGCAGTGGATGTGGAAGATTCAGCATACCGACGGCACGCGCGAGATCAACGAGCTGCACGTTCCCGTTGGGCGTGCCGTCAGGTTGATCATGACCTCGGAAGACGTGCTTCACGACTTCTCCATTCCCGCCTTCCGCGTGAAGGCAGATGTCATTCCCGGGCGCTACACGCAGATCTGGTTCGAGGCCACCAAACCGGGACGCTATCACCTGTTCTGTGCCGAATATTGCGGCACGCGGCACTCCGGGATGACCGGGCAGATCGTCGTGATGGACGCGGCCGACTACCAGACGTGGCTCAGCGGCGGTGCGCCGGAAGGGTCGCTGGCGTCTGCCGGCGAGAAGCTCTTTGCGGAGCTCGCGTGCAACACCTGCCATCGGCCCGACTCGCGAGGCCGGGGTCCGGTTCTTGCGGGGATTTTCGGCCGCCCCGTCCAACTACAAAACGGAGAGGCCGTCCCCGCCGACGAGCAGTACTTGCGTGAATCGATTCTGCAGCCGTCGGCCAAAGTGACGGCCGGCTATCAGCCGGTGATGCCCGCGTTCCAGGGCATCGTGACCGAAGAGCAGCTCCTCGCGCTGATCGAATACGTGAAATCGCTCTCGACGCCACAGCAGCAGGCGCTGCCGGCACGGCCCGATCCCACGGCGCCACGGCCGGGGGAGACCAGGTAATCACATATGAACGTTTTTCCCGCTCATCATTATTTAAACGACGGCTACGGCATCAAGTCGTGGCTGCTGACGCGCGACCACAAACGCATTGCGCTGCTCTATCTGGCGGCGATCACCTTCTTCTTCTTCATCGGCGGCGCGTTCGCCGTGGTGATGCGAATCGATCTGGCGACTCCCGCCGGCGATCTCGTGAGCGACGACACCTACAACGAGCTCTTCACGATGCACGGCATCGTGATGGTGTTCTTCTTCCTGATTCCGGCGATCCCTGCCGTGCTCGGAAATTTTCTCGTGCCTCTGATGATCGGCGCGAAAGATCTCGCATTCCCTAAACTGAACCTCCTGAGCTGGTACATCTACATCGTCGGCGGCTTCTTCACATTGCATGCCATCGTGACCGGCGGCGTTGACACCGGATGGACGATGTATGCGCCCTTGAGTACGCAGTTTTCGACGACGAGAGTCATTCCGGCGGCGTTGGGAATTTTCATCACTGGGTTCTCGTCAATCCTGACGGCGCTCAATTTCATCGTCACGATTCATCGGATGCGCGCGCCGGGGCTGTCGTGGTTTCGTCTTCCGTTGTTCCTCTGGGCAACGTATGCGACGAGCGTCATCACGGTGCTTGGTACGCCGGTGATCGCCGTCACGGTGCTGCTGGTCGCCGCCGAGCGCGTATTTCATTTCGGCTTTTTCAATCCGGCCATTGGCGGCGACCCGGTTTTGTTCCAGCATCTTTTCTGGTTCTACTCCCATCCGGCGGTGTACATCATGGTGCTCCCGGCGATGGGGGTCATCAGCGAGCTGGTGGCGGCGTTCTGCCGGAAGCCTGTGTTCGGCTACAGCTTTGTGGCCTTCGCCAGCCTTGGGATCGCCGTGCTCGGCTTTCTGGTCTGGGGCCATCACCTGTTTGTCGCCGGTCAATCGGTTTATGCCTCGCTGATCTTCTCGATGCTCAGCTTCATGGTCGCGATTCCTTCAGCGGTGAAGGTCTTCAACTGGACCGCCACGATGTACAAAGGGTCGATCTCGTGGCAGACACCGCTGCTGTACGCGGGCGGATTCATCGGCTTGTTCACCATCGGCGGCCTGACCGGACTGTTTCTGGCGGCGATCGGCTTGGACGTGCATCTCACGGACACCTACTTCGTCGTCGCGCATTTCCACTACATCATGGTCGGCGGTACGATCATGGGATACCTCGGTGGACTGCATTATTGGTGGCCGAAGATCAGCGGCCGCCTGTATCCCGAGGGGCTGGCCAAAGTGGCCGCCGTGATCATCTTCGTCGGCTTCAACCTCACGTTCTTTCCTCAGTTCATTGTCGGATACCTTGGCATGCCGCGGCGGTACCACGCGTATCCGCCGGAATTTCAGGTTCTGAACGTGCTGTCGTCGGCCGGCGCGTCGATCCTTGGCTTTGGCTACTTACTTCCGATGGTGTATCTCGCCTGGTCGCTGCGATACGGAAAAGTCGCCGGCTCGAATCCGTTCGGCGCCACGGGGCTCGAGTGGACAACGACGTCGCCTCCGCCGACCGAGAACTTCGCGGTGACCCCGATTGTCACGTCTGGCCCGTACCAATACCCGTCGCCTGGGGAGAAACACGTTGCGTGAACACACACTAACGCCAGGGTCTCATCCGGCGCTGGCGCATCACTTCGACAACCTGGAACAGCAGGCCGAAGCCGCGACGCTCGGCATGTGGGTGTTTCTCCTCACCGAGGTTCTGTTCTTCGGCGGCGCGTTCCTCGTGTACACGGTTTACCGCCACATGTACCACGATGCATTTGTGGTGGCCAGCCACGAGCTCGACGTCGTGCTCGGCACGATCAACACGGCCGTGCTGATCGGCAGCAGCTTGACGATGGCCCTGGCGGTGCATGCGGCGCAGGTTGGATCGAAGCGGCTGATCCAGATTTTCCTGATTCTCACGATCGTGCTCGGGTGTGTGTTCCTCGGCATCAAGGCGACCGAGTACCTCCACAAGTTCCACGAGCACCATGTGCCTGGCCCGGTCTTTCAATTCGAAGCGAAGTATTTCCGTGAAGCCCAGATCTTTTTCTCTCTGTATTTCGTGATGACGGGACTGCACGCGCTGCACATGGTCATCGGGATCGTCGTGATGCTGGTGATTCTGTGGCAGGCATCGCGCGGAGCATTTTCGGCGGAGTATTTTGTTCCCGTCGAGGTTGTCGGCCTGTACTGGCACTTCGTCGATATCGTGTGGATTTTTCTTTTTCCGCTGCTCTATCTGATAGGGCGGCACGGAGTCGCGTAACGTGTCTGCGCACGTCGTACCGAAAAAAATCTACTACACGATTTTCTCGGCGTTGATGGTGTTGACGCTCGTCACGGTGTGGGTGTCGGGTTTCGACCTGGGACCGCTCAACACCGTGGTGGCACTCGCAATCGCGGGAGTGAAGGCCACGCTGGTCGTGCTGTTTTTCATGCACGTGAAATACGGCACACGCCTGACGAAGCTGGCCATCATCGCCGCGCTTTATTGGTTCGGAATTCTTCTGGCGCTGACGCTGAGCGACTATTTAACGAGATCGTGGCGGACGTACGGGTAGGTCGGGCTTTGGGCTTTGGGCTTTGGGCTTTGGGCTTTGGGCTTTGGGCTTTGGCAAGAAAATCTTGACGCAGAGACGCAAAGGCGCAGAGATCTTTTTTCTTTTTGATAGGCAGCTCTGCGTCTCCGCGTCCTTGCGTCGAACGTGAGGTAGCTTACGGCTGGCGAATGGTCAACTGATCGATTACCTGCGTGACGCCCTCGGTTTCCTTCGCCAACTGAACAGCGCGCTGCCGCTCTTGCGCGGAATGGACGGTGCCGGTCAGGGTGACGGTCGTGCCGTTGGTGGTCACGTTGATCGTCCGTGCCTTCACGACGTCGTCGAGCACCATCTTCGCCGTGATCTTCGTCGTGAGCTTTCCTTCGTCGAGCGATTCGGCGACCGAGTTGGCCGCCTTCGCTGCCCTCTCGCCGAGCTCGGCGCCGCGCTCGCGCGCAGCACTCATGTCGATGTTGCCGGACGTCCCAGTGGTGGCTGGCGCCGAGGCCGGTGCGGCGGCCCGGAACGAGCCCAACGAACCCCCGGACCAATAACCGAACAGAAAGAATGCAACCGCGACAACCACCATCGCGATTAGCATCATCTTTACTAACCCTCTTACCATCTTCGACCTCTCATTCTGCTTGTGTAGCCTCACGGCCAGATCGGTCGATGCACAATGCGAGCCAGCGCACCTAAAAATGAGAGACCGGGGAACCTCAGATGGTCGAGGGGATGTCGGCCCAGCCCTGACTGCGCAGGTCGGAGGCCTTTCGGTCGAACAAGAGCATCGTGGCCTCTACGCGTGCCCAGTCATGAATGATGCTGGTGTGTAGCGGCGTGCGATCGCTTTCCTCTCGGGCAATCCAGCCCGCCTCGGTGCTGAGGACGATGGAGAAGCGCCGCGTGTGGCCGTCGTTAGCGAGCTTTCGAACGAAAATCATGGTGTCGTAAAGCCAGGCGATATTCGCGTACTTACCTGTCCACGACGTGTAAATTCTTCGTAACGCTGTCCTCGAGTACCGGTCAACTAACCAAACCACCGCTGCGTTCCTGGTGCCGATCATGAGAGTTTCTGCAACTCTGTCCCGCAGGCCCCCGGCTTCTGACTCCCGGCCTGGAGCCCAGAGTCCGGAGTCTGGAGGCGTAAAAAGTAAAATATCTCACATGCAATCAGGGAAGTTGATCGGCATTTATCTCAAACGCTCCCACGGCGGCGTGATGGATGAAAAAACCGAAGCGACGCTGGAAACAGCGAAAGGCCTCGTGGGCAACGCCGATTTCGGCGGCCGGCGGCAGGTAACGCTGCTGTCCGAAGAACGATGGAACGCGCTGATGACCGAAATCGGCGCAGCGCTTAAACCGCAGGCGCGTCGCGCAAATTTGATCCTGTCGGGTGTCGATTTAGAAAATACTCGCGGACAAATCCTCAAGATCGGCGTCTGTACCCTGAGGATCAACGGCGAGACGCGGCCGTGCGAGCTGATGGAGGAAGCCGCATCAGGGCTCCAGGCGGCCATGCGCGTCCATTGGGGCGGCGGTGCCTACGCGGAAGTGGTGTCGGGCGGCCCTATCGCCGTTGGCGACGCAGCGACCTGGGAATTGTAGCGATTCCTAACACATCTGGCCCGTTCTCAGTGTCATACGCAACATTTTCCCTCTCTTCGTGGGAAATCGCACAGTGGTAGACATTTTGCTTTTTCATTGTCGAGGTTAGGTGAAGGACATTCTGGGGCTGCGGCACGACGAACGGCGGCGGCATGGCGATCGGCGCCATGGCGGCGATCGCGGAACCCACGAACGGCGGCGCGCCGATCGGCGGCGTCGAACGATTCGCGGGCTGGTTTTCGGCATGTTCGCGATGTCGATTCCTGGTGTGCACGTGTCTTCGAAGCTCCCCACGATCAAAGAGCTTGAAGGTGTCGTCTCGACCTCGGAAGATTACCGCCCCGTGCCGGCAGCCATTGCCTATAACGACGCGATCGCGGAAGCGGCGGATCTCTACGAGCTCGATCCCAATCTGATTCGCGCTGTCATCCACGCGGAATCGGCATTCAATCCTTTTGCGGTGTCGCGCGCGGGCGCGCAGGGATTGATGCAGTTGATGCCCGATGTCGCCGAGGAGCTCGATGTCCTCGATCCGTTCGATCCGCGCCAGAATATTTTCGGAGGCGCGAGATATCTGCGGGCGCTGCTCGATCGCAAC
>Ga0065715_10000433_pt1 | contig 11689 bp, 17 predicted proteins | sample MisBulReplicate1_FD_59102 | JGI IMG/M metagenome (GOLD analysis project Ga0065715, IMG submission 59102) | Miscanthus rhizosphere microbial communities from Kellogg Biological Station, MSU, sample Bulk Soil Replicate 1 : eDNA_1 v2 (version 2) | ecosystem: Host-associated > Plants > Roots >...
ATATGTATCGTCTCCCACGAGAATAAAGCATCTATAGAACCATCAAAATGGAAAGTACTTCCGCATGGACATATAACGTCTCTCCAACTTCCTTTTATGTTCTTAAGCCAGCTCTTCTTGCCCTCTTCCACAAGCCATCAACAATTAGCTAACCTCTCTTGAATTATATGTATGTATGTTTTTGTTACTCAAAATGCTCTATCTTAAATAATGTTAGGATGAAACGCTTCTACTAAGGANTCCAAACTAACCTTAATAGCAAGTTTGTCGTCTAATCGNTCATCAATGGAATTAAAGGGAGAGGAAGTATNTACCGGATGGGCCTATTCGANTGGTCGCGATNTTTATTCCGAGACNTGGTCTGTAGATATGCCTCCTTCTACAGCATTCGTAAAAACATATCTATGTGATCACGTTTTGTTTGGCGAGAACGGTGCCGTAGAGATAGGCATTTTGAACATACGATATCATCTTCCTGACNATAGTGACGGCCGAGTCAACCTCCCCGGCCTAGAATGGCCTGACTCTGTTAAGGCGTGGTTTAANTCAAATATCACCCATTTTACTTTTGCCATAAAGGTNAGACAATGTTACGCNCTAATGAGCTGTTCTGTGGGATATTGGNGCTAATCAAGCAGAGATGTACTTCTCGCAGGTAGGCAGTGTTCCCAAGGTAAAATCGATTCGTGGAGTTGCTCTATATGATCCCAAGGATGGGACAATCCATCATATGCATCATGTTTTGACNATGGAAGGTTGCGAGCCNAGGGACTCAACTCTAATTGAAAAAGATGCGATAACTTTTGCAATAAAATTAGGACACAGAACTGAGCATCTTAAGGTATTGCNTACACCTGATTCAATAAATCCATTTGCAAAATACCGTGTTGATACNATAAAACTGGGGTTAATCGAGTTGCCAAAGCCACCTGAGATTAGAAACCAATAAACCAAAATGATANGATAAGCGCTGACATTTACGATTCCCTATTTATTCATAATCGATAAATTTTATGTTTCTTACAAAATATGTACTTACTGTCATCAAGAAAGATATAATGCTCGCATGGAACATAATGTCTTCTGGTTAATTCCACCAAATGGATGTAATATCGATCATTATTGGAATCCCTCAATGTCAGGGACCTTGACAGACTCAGGCATATTTCTTAAAATACTTGAGTCACTATTCGATATATCTAGGAGCATGCCATCTGCTTTTGTTATGATATCATGTAATTTTGGCTCTGCGAAGGACGTTACTTCAGAATTGCATGATATTGATGGTGTCGAACAAGTTTTGATAGTCTCTGGTATCTACGATATAATTGTCAGGATAACTGTTCAAAATAAGGATGATCTAGATCGGCTCCTTCTGCGTGTTAGAAGGATGGACGAAATTCAAAGTACCCTTACCTTAATCATTACACAAAGTCAATAGACTAATACTTATGAATAGCAAGACTGTATTGAGCACATGATCCTATTACCATTTGAGATATTAGCTATAGGTTCTAGGCTACAATTTAAACAACAATCAACAGGATTGATAAAGTATGATCATCTCATAATTCTTATCGTCCTCCTTCAACTTCTCAAATTCATAACTCCTAGAGATATGCTGATCGGTATTTTGATGAAGCTAGGTATTGCTAGTCTGAATTGCAACTATGTCTTGGAATGGAAGGTACGGACAATAAAAGTGAAGCAAATCTTTTAAATTATTTTATGCTACTTTCAAGATATTGTCGGTCTGTAACGTTCACAAAGATTTCTTTGATGAAACGTGCAAGGATTGCAAGGCAGAGTATGCAAATTTGAAAGGACATACTTCACCTAAAACTGACTCGGGAGAAAAAGTGACTGCATCAGGTCGAGTGAAAAAATACAAGGAATTTTCTGAAGAACGTGCAAGAAGACTTTATGAGCAACTATTGTTACAGTTCCTGAATCCACCCTACCGATTAAGTGAAGTTGAAGCGGCACAAAGGGCTCGTTACATTATCAAGAAACAGTGTTTCATCCGGGGTGTTCCTATATGGACCTGGTTGAAATAAATAAAAAACTGAACGAGATGAGTTAAAAATCCATGCTTTATATGTACATGTACGGTATCTAAATACCATTTCTAAGATATTTACATACGCATAACAATTAACTGACCAAGAGTTACCATGTAACGAAAGGAATCTAATGGATCACAATATATTTAATTTAGTTCTAGTCAGTCAGATCCAGCTATCACGCATGAGCCTTGATGAACTAATTATTGTCTCGCAGAGTGTAGTTTTCTATTTATTAATGGGATCCCTCTCTTTTGTAGGGGCAATCGTAATTCATGGTATATTGAAAAGCCGCAGAAACAAGAATAAATGATTAGACCGGATAAAGAGAAATCGCAATTATTGTCTTCACAATCATCTTATCATATACTAATTGATAAATAATAATCAATATAAATGAAAACTGTGTCTTCTAATTCCGAATCTGTTGACGAATCACTTGAAAGACTCCATAAGATATTTCTAAAGCACAACGAGCACGATGAAGGGGATCTTATTTTTTACAGAATTGATTACAGACTTGCTGAAATTCTTAAAGTGACAGCCGATGAAGCCCGTGCTTATCATCAAATTTATCACACTAAAAATCCTCGTACAGTGTCAAAAGCATATTGCAGTAATTGTAATCAAATAGTTACTTTCGTCCCAATCATATATACAGTAACAGAAAATGAAAGGTCCCTCTTGAAAGCTGCAGAAATGAAAGGTCGAGTTATCCTTGGCGATTTAGAGAATATAATGGAGGATCATAAGATACCTATGTTTGGATGCGCAGAATGTAAGAAACCTATCCCAGGATGTGGAATTTTTTGAGTTGTTTTTATACTTGACTTATTGCTTGTTCCAACATATATTCATGACAGGGACCAACGTAATACTATATTATTTGGTGTGAATCTAACAAGATGTTGACAACACGTGTTATCGATTTAACTCGTGAAATTAGTGTTGATACGAGAGTTTTTCCTGGCTCTCCTTCACCAGCGATGATCAGCTGGTCTAAAATGGATGTCCATGGTTATGATTCAGAGGTTGTATTCCTAAGTACGCATACGAGTACGCATATGGATGCGCCTTCTCATTTCATGACAAATGCCACTTCCATAGACAAGATTGATGTTAGTAGATTCGTAAGTAATGCTGTAATTATAAGAACTAACAAGAAGGAACTGGATGAATTAATTACTGTTGATGATATTGTGGAAGCAAACACGGACATAATGCCAGGTGATTCAATAATATTCTCTACGGGATGGGAGAGCGAAGTATGCAAGGAGTATTATTTCTCTGGCAATCCTGGATTATCACCAGAAGCTGCAGAATACCTCATTAAGAGAAGGATTAATGCTGTTGCAATAGATTCCCCTAGTATCGATAAAGGAATGGACCATAATTTTACTTGTCATAAAATACTATTGTCACATGAAATATTGATCGTAGAAAATTTATGCAATTTGGGGCAAGTGAACGATCTGAGATTCAAGTTACTAATCGCACCTCTAAAGTTTTCCGGCGCGACAGGATCGCCTGTCAGGGCTATTGCAATAATCGGGCAAGGAGCATTTTAGAATCTAAAATCACGGTACGTTGGTCGTTGACTTTGTTTAGGCTTTTCTCAGTCTGCTCAAAGAAAGGATATCATATTTCCCAACAACTTTAATACTTCCTAGAATATTGTTATTAGTATATGCCAACTGCCTATGTTTTAATAAATTGCGATCTTGGATCTGAGGAAGAGATATTACAAGAAATAAGAAAATTACCCGAGGTTACTGAAGTGAGTGGCGTATACGGAGTCTATGATATCATTGTGAAGATAACATCGGACAGCATGGATAAGCTTCGAGAAACTATTACCTGGCATGTGAGAAGAATCGACAAAGTTAGATCAACGCTTACTATGATCGTAATTGAGGGTCAAGGCGGAAGGGACAAGAAATATCAAGCAATGTCATTTTAGTATCATATTTAGACTCTTAACGAAACTTTCTACTTCTGACTGATTATTGTAGAAGTGTGGAGAAGCTCTGACCACTTTTTTCTTTCCTGCACCCTCAATGTCCCTTTCTGCCACGATAATGCCGTAATCCTCCAACTTCGATACTATCGTCTTTGCGTCAGATGACTTCGCTCCAAATGGTAGTATCGATGTTCTCAATCTCTCGTCTTGAGGTCCATAGATGGACACNTCCTCCATTTTTTCTAGAGATCCTCTCAATTCNTCNGCTATCTTCATGTTCATTTTNCGGATNCTATCAATACCTATACGTAAGATGTATCGCAATGAGGATTCTAGACCAGCGAGTCCTACATAGTTTCTAAATCCTGTTTGAAATCTTTGAGGAAATTCGACGGAGGCTAAATTCTTATGCTCAGTAAGAATAGCTGATTCTCCACCTACATATTGGGGTGTCAGTACTTCCGAAGATTTCTTACTACAGTAGAGTATTCCGATACCTGTTGGCCCACAAATCCATTTGAAACTCGGAAATGCCATAAAATCACATCCTATTCTCTTTACATCTACTCTGATTGACCCAACGGTTTGAGCCGCATCTATGCAGTACAGTACATTATTGTCTCTAGCAATTTTACCTATTTCTTCAACAGGCATAATAGCTCCGTTATTATAAAGTGCGTGACTTAGTGTAATTAGTTTTGCATTCTTATTTCTAGCAATTCTCTCTATCTCATCCGTATCAAAAAATCCGTCAACATCTATCTTGATTTCCTTGACTTCCACTCCAAATTTTTCCGACACCTTTAGCCATGGGAAATAGTTTGCATAATGTTCATGAGGTCCTCCCCGTACGATGATAAAATCAGACTCTTTCCAGGGGATCCCTGTCGATATTTGGTTTATCCCTTCAGTGGTACTTTGGGTGAATATAACTTCCTCAGGATCACAGTTTATTAGATGGCTCACTCTATCTCTGACCTCTTTCATCAATGATGTGATATACTCCTGCACTGAAGTTGAATCAGGACCCTCTTCAGAGTATCTTAAAAGGAAATCCGTCATTGCCTTAATAGTGGATATTGGGATCGGAGCAAAGGAGCCGTTATTCATGTATATTTTTTTTTTAACTACAGGAAAATCTTTGCGGATGAGTTCCAAATCTTGATCATAACTCATTATAACCACCTTTCATTCTAATATTATAAAAGTGAATATGATCTATGATTCTCTTCTAGACTCAGGGGGACTCAATACAATTATTTACAATGATCCTTACGCGAAATTATGTCTCGTCTCATCGATCATCTTAGAGCTACAGGAGGAACGACGGAAAAAAGCTGTGTACATTGATCTTGATACGGTATTCACTGCGTATGTCAAAGCAGGGTTAATTCCACCGCTCACAATAAAAAAAATGGAACCTTCCATTTACACATCAGATATTCTGCGGATTTATATTCCTGATGAGATGATTGAGCTATCCATTTTAGACTCGATCAAATACATCGATGAAGCCTCGATAGTCATTTTTGATTCCATAACCTCATTCTACAGTTTATTTTACAACGAATTAGAGTCCGATACAAGTGTTACTCGAGAGATGGGACGTATCAACCAACTTCTTTTAATATTGTTAATGTTACTGTTGAAGAACACATCATTTTCAAAAATACCTCTTCTCCTAACTAGTATGATTCGTTATAAAAGAAAAGGGGAATGGATAGGAACACCCACCGGAAACAGGTTTCTTAGATCAAGAAGCAGTGTAAATCTTTACGTCGAGATGGAGAATGAGAGGGATCTGTCAATTAATGTGCTCTCTCATCCAACCATCACCCCACAAAAAATTATTTTTCGCGACAAAGGCATTAGAATAACTCGAGTTAATTAAGTTTTGATCTTTACTAGGTTAAAACCAAGTACTAGTGCTATAGAGATAACTACAAATCCGCTTGTTACAAATGCCCATTGATTCTTGACAGATGTTGCTTTTCCTACCAAGTACAAAAGATATGCACCAAACATTCCCATGAATAGAATCATCACGGTCACTATCGTTTCTCCAATAGTTTGAATGGATCGACTAGGAACAACGAATGCCTTAGTCCTGGATCCTTCTATAATTGAGTTTACTAGACCTGAAGCGAATGCAAAGAATATGACCAAATATACTATAGCAGCAATAGTAATGTACTTTGACTTGGAGTAAAGCATCACAATTAAGTTCATCAGATCGATTGATAATTAAGTTTATCGCCTGTTTAGATTAGCTTTAACATTCGAGGCGTTCATGTCTTGTAGTTTGTAGGCAGTAGCACAGGATATACTCTTGTCAAGAGAAGCATTATCGCAATTTTGTTTGTTCCGCTTACACTAAGGCTCTTTGATTATACATGAAATTCAAACGCCTAACTGATTGTGAACAGCTTCTTACAGGCGAACTCAAACTTATTCAATCCAACTTTATCGAGTTGCTGATTCACCTTAAAGAAGTGCAAAATCTATCATACGCTTCTATTTCGCTGAATCGCACAACCTCACCATTTTTACTCCATTCTATTCTATTAGTTCCATCCGTAGGACATAAGACTCCAATGGGCCTTTTTGTTGCTAGACACAATGGCCCACCAGAGAGTGCGGCACTCCTCTTGGAAAGAGTACCAATTATGATAAGCTGTATAGTATTTATGAAATAATTACTGATTGTCATCACAGAAGTCTTAAATTATACTTACATTAGGCCAAGTTGTCAAACATTAGATAATTTTATTAGAATGTAAACTCAAGGTGAAAAATTTGTTATTTCGTCATATCACTGGTCTGTATAGCTGCTACAGAAACAGTACTACAATCGGGACAGTTTGGAGCGACTTAAATTTCTTGTTTGGTGTGCTGGTAAAGTGCAACGGGAAGATTAACACCGCCTATTTTAGAATTACTATGGATTTGATGATTTGATTGATGGTGGGAAGATACCCATTATAGCCTTCTAGACTATTAGAGTATGACAACAAAAATGACCCTTTGCCGTTGACGATGGCAAGGACATTCTTAGTTCGTCCAGATTCTCCGAGGAGGTTGGTGTAATCTACAGTGTTACTTACTGTAGGAAAGCCATACAAATTTTCAGAACGTAAAAATTTTGTTCCCACATTATATACTTGGTAGGATGGTTTCAGTTGTTCTTCCACGGCTAGTAAATAATTTTCCGGTGATATACCCAAACCTTTAACATGATCTAACAACGATTTGTCGTCATCGTTATACGTTACTGTAATCTTAAACCCTCTATCAAAATTCTGATTACCTAGCGTTACATCCACACTGCTTAGAAAATTTTCTCTTCCTTTCAGTTCTAAATCTGGGGGGTAAAACAGGATGAATCTTTTTGCGGAATCGGTGTAGGTTAGCCAGTTCTCAATATTTTGTGCGTAAATCGGCTCAATAGTTAAGACACAGGAGAATATAGAAATAACAACAAGTCCGTAAATCATCGTAGTATTCATTCTTATAGAAGAATCGTCAATATCCTTTATAACAGTTCGTTCTTCTTAAACAAAGGACAAAACCAAAAGTTAAACAATGGATATGAGTGAGGCTGAAAATTGAAGATTCTTGTAGTAGAGGACAATATTGACATATCCGAGGTAATGAGTACGTTCTGTGGTGCGAGGAAGGATATTGTCTGTCAAGTTACAAATACTGGGCATGAAGGACTAGATAGGATTCGAGCAGAGCACTTTGATCTTATCTTACTAGATTTAGCCATGCCTGACTTTAGTGGATTTGATGTAATCAAGTCACTGAAACAAGACGGATTATTAGAATCAAAAAACATCGTTATTTTTACTGCCTCATCGAATCAAGACCTTCTATATGAAGTGAGGAATAACGGCGTCAAAGAGATATTCAAAAAACCTTTTTCATTAGACCAGTTAATAGCATTGATAGAGAAGTATCGTCCTGGGATAAAATAATCTAAATTCTTAATTCGGAAAGGGAATCCTCGATTAGGCAATCAATTCCTTGAGTTGCGCAACACCAATTCTGTTCATCGTCGGGCATGTTCGAATGAGATTTTACTGCGTCTATAGGTCATTGATGAAAAACCCGGTACGGAAGGCCCCTATCGACTCTTTCTTACAGGTAGTAAGAAAGATTGAACGTTATTGCATTTATTACAAGATACTATCTTTACCGACATCAAATTCGTTTGACCTCTTTCTGTATCCCTATATATCACTGTAGACATTCCATCACCTTTCTTAGGATCAAGAGAGGCGTATACCCCGTCACAAAACAAACACTTACGTTGAAGTGGAAGGCTCATACGAAAATACCTCGCAGAGAGATATTTATAGTCTTGATGGTTAACGGCTGGATTTACTAACTACCTGACATTCAAGGTAAGCATACTGCCTAACGAAGGGTTTTCAATGCGTTGAAAAGTCTGGATTGACAATTTGGTTAAGGTCAGAATACTCACTTATTTGACCTCTGTTCAAGAATTCAGAAATATATTTCCCAGAAGAAAATAATGAAATCGGTTCATTCGATTTACTGTTAATTATATCAACTGCGTTCTCTCTTAACGAAGGTAACATGACACTTTCAAACCTGTTCTTTATCTCTTGTTCACCTACTCCCGATTTGTTGGACATTATTTTCAGATTCCTTTTTATTGTTCTCGTAGTAAGTTTGCGCCTCAATTTAGTTTAATTTACGGTCATCATTTAAAATGAACGATGAACAAGTGGGTTATATTCATTTTACCAATAGGGAGTGATATATGATGACAACCAATATAGCACTTAGCTTTATTATCCATGCGTCAAAAAAGATTATAGAGTTTGATAAAGTAGGTTACAAGGATTGAGGCTAGGAATAAAGAAGATAATCATAGTGGTTATGGGTATGGCGTTGATTTTATTGGCGGGACTTTACATAAGTCAATACTTTCCTAGTCATTAAGTAGTTTCATCAGCTGAGTGATTAAGCTGATATAATTTATTACTCTTGCAGTAAAGGTTCTTTCGTTATGATATTTTTGATGAATTCCTTAAGCTGAACGAGAGTTTGCTCAAAATACGGAATGACGTCCAAAGAAGCGTCTGGCGAAAGTAATGAGCCACTCAATGAATAATTTCTCAAGTCCTCTATCTTCCAATACCAGTTGCCTAGCAGATTTGCGTCTTGTAGTTCCTTTGCCAATTCTACTCCTTTACTCTCAGCTGACAACCCGCTAATTACCGTAGGTATTTCTATTATTTTTTTGCGAATGCCGGTTAGTTGAAACTTATCAATTATTCTAAATAGTAGAGAATCAACCGTTCCAATTATTTGTGAAATCAATGAGTCTATTTCCATCTCCGCACTTACACGTGCATCTTTTGATAAGAGATCCCCGTGTTGCAACTTAATTTTTTTTATATTTTTCAAATGTTCTTCACATGCAAACAGTTTGAAGATTATTCTATCTGACTCTAGAAAAGGTGGATCAGGAGTAGTCATGAGCTGAACCTAAAGCACATCCACTACTTATGGCTTTTATATCAAATATGTTGCAATTGGATTATTCAATTCTGTAACTAATATCAGAAAAGGTACCTTCTAGATAGTGAGTACTAGAAGATGAAAATAAATAATACGAATTATAAATTCTAAATTCTAAATGAACGCACTCGCAAAACATAGGGGAGTTGAGAGGAGAATTCTTCCTCTCTTTCTTATGCTATGTTAACTTCAGTGTCAGTTAGGTTCAGGTTATGCGAATATGTCAGGGAGGATCATCTTTTCAGACAAATTAGGAGAAGATGGTGCTGTTGCGGTGACATTGGGTTGACTTGTTGCACCGAGACTAGATGTCACAATAAACGTATTTGAAACCGAATTAGATCCTTGGGTTGCTACCACTTGAGCAAACCCGACAGGCGATGATAATGGTACGGTAAAGTTAGCAAAAAATTCTCCGTTGTTGCTAGTTGTGACTGTGATTATATCAGTGTCGTTAAATGTAAGAACGACAGTTGAGCTAGGATCAAATCCAATACCAGTAATATTTACCGAAGCGCCAACAGGCCCAGAGGTCGAGTTAAGTGTAATGGTGGGTACTCCAGAAGATGTAACTGTGAATGTCTTTGATGATGACCTGGATCCTTGAGTGGCTTTAGGGTTCCCCATGTCAGTAACTTTAAACGTTTTTGAGGCTGAATTAGATCCTTGACTGGCTTTAACAGTATGATCTCCAATCGATGAAGTTGAAGGAACATTGAATGTAGCATTGAATCTTCCATTGGAGGTCGATGTCACCGTATCTCTGGTATCACCTTCTATGCTTATAACAACAGTAGAGAAAGGATCAAATCCATTACCTGTAACAGTTACCAAAGTAGCAACAGGGCCCGAAGATGGGTTGAGTGAAATGGTAGGATTGCCCGAGCCTGATGTTCTAATTTGATTCTTTTCCTTAATAGCAAAGACTGGTACTGATGTTAAGCCTGTCGTTATAGTGCTTAACCCAATTACTATGAAAACAAATGAGAGAAGCGTAATCTTTGATAAATTTCTCATGATATATTGTAAATAACAGATAGGTTACAAACTATAAGGACGGTACGAAAGACATATGCTTAAGATTAGCATATAACATGAGCTAACTTTAATTTATTTTAATGATATGTAAAAGATTAACAATCTTGATTAGAACGGGTCCACAAATCGTGTCAAATATGATTCACAAACGGCTAGGCTTCAAATTGTCAATCACCTTGAACATACGATTGTAAGAATCGACGTTTATGAAAGGAGGATGTTTTAGTTTTGGGTCAATGAATGCTAATCAAATATTCTTTCGTCAAAGTAAATGCTGCCGAACTTGTTCACCTACTTCTATCTACCGAACTTCACTGAATTCTTGAATCCGTGAATTTTTTGTATCTGTAACATACACATCCCCTGTGATTGAGTTGATTGCCAAGTCTTCTGGTTTCTGCATTGTTCCATTAGTAGAACCTTTGGACCCCCACATTTTTATGAATGTGCCGTTACCATCAAATTTCTGTATGACAGATTGGAGTCTATCTATGACATATATGTTATTTAATCTGTCAACGGCGATTCCCGGTATACTATCTGAAAATTTTCCCTGTTCTTCTTGTCCTAAGGATCCCCACATTCTAATGAAGGTACCGTTTTTGTAAAATTCTTGCACTCGTGAATTTCCCATATCAGTAATGTACATCTGATCTTTAGAATTGAAGACAATTCCATGAGGTTTTATAAACTCCCCTTCTTCAGTTCCTTTCGAACCCCACCTTGTTAAGAATTTGCCATTTCCATCGAACACTAGGATTTCAGAGTTAGCTCTATCAGTTAAGTAGACGTTNCCAAATGAGTCGACAGCCAACTGATGAGGTTGTCTNGAAGCTCCTTCTCCGCCAGTGTTTTCATATGTCCACTTTGTTACAAAAATACCATTTGAAGTAAACTTCTGAACACGATGGTTGCTCAATTCAACGGTGTAAACAAATTTGCCATCTGGACTGACATTGATATCGTGTAGTCGAACAAATTGTCCATCCCCTGATCCTTCCGACCCCCATTTAGAGATAAATGTACCATTAGGACTAAACTTTTCAACACGATTATTTCCTGTATCAGTTACATA
>Ga0065715_10089273_pt1 | contig 11689 bp, 10 predicted proteins | sample MisBulReplicate1_FD_59102 | JGI IMG/M metagenome (GOLD analysis project Ga0065715, IMG submission 59102) | Miscanthus rhizosphere microbial communities from Kellogg Biological Station, MSU, sample Bulk Soil Replicate 1 : eDNA_1 v2 (version 2) | ecosystem: Host-associated > Plants > Roots >...
CTCAACCCTGAGACTTTGCAGCTTTGCGTGAATAAAATCCGTGATCTCCAGACGACAACTCCTCCATCATGATCCGCATACGCTTCACGACGATCTGCTTTTCCGAGCAGATTCGCAGTACTTCCTGAACACGTTCCTCAGTCATCTTCGCGCTCGAAATGACCACCTCCTCAACCTCGTGTTGTGAGCACACCGTGCTGAGATCTCCATTTCCGCCAAACACGCGCAGCCCGTGAATTACTTTCCCGCTCTTCGCCGGATCGTCATCCAGAAATCCAATCGGCGAGAGTTGCAGTTCGCGATTATTTCGCAGCTCTCGCAACAACAGCTCGCCCGCATCACCCGCACCGTAAATCAACACGCGGCGTCCATCCTGCTTAGCGACCACCGGCAGCAGTTGCCTGAATAACCTGAACGCCATGCGACTACATGCCAGGAACAGGAACATCAGCAACGCGTCGATAACAAAGACCTTGCGCGAGAAACCTTCAAAACGAAACAGAAACAGTATCAGAGTCAAACTCGTGACCGAGCTCAGCACCACCGCCTTTGCAAACACGATGAAATCGCTCATGCCGGTGTAGCGCCAGAGTCCGCGGTAAACTCCCATCACGAGAAACACCGACATCTTGACGAACACAAGAACCGGCAGCGTGCGGATAAACAGCGCCCACGCAGGACTGTCCGGCGGAAAGCGGATCGCATACGACGCCCAGTACGACAAAATGATCAGCACCACATCCAGCAGCACTTCAAAGATGCGGCGCTTGTAAGAAACATCGACGAGAAACGCGTAGAGTGGCTTCTCTTTGAGCGCCATCACCTCGTCGGTCTCGTCGTAAACCTTCACGCCTGCGAGATAGACGCCGACGAGCGTGAGCACGATCGTGAATCCCGCGATCGCCGCGAGGCTCACATCCAATCGCGCGCGTTGCACCAGGATCGCAAGCACGCCCGAGAGCGCCGCAAAACCATAGAGCATCAAAACCGCGTTTCGCTCAGACATTCCCAGCGCGACGAGTCGATGCGATGTGTGATCGCGACCACCCTGCGATGCCGCGCGTCCTGAAAGTTTGCGCAACACGGTGACGAACGTCGTGTCGAAGATGGGAATAAACAGAACCAGAATCGGCACTGCCAGCACGGGGAAAAGACTTCTCGATCGGCCGCCGCTCACATTGATCAGCGACGAACTGGCGAGGAAGAAACCGACAAACATCGATCCGCAGTCGCCCATGAAGATCGAAGCTGGATTCGAGTTGTAGACGAGAAAACCAAGCAGCGCGCCGGCGAAGACCAGCGAGATCAAAGCCTCTGTGTATTGACCGCTGTTACCAAAGCTCAACGCCAGAAACCCGGCAGCAATCACGGCGATGCCCGACGCGAGCCCGTCCATGTTGTCGAGCAGGTTGATAGCGTTAGTGATGCCGATCAGCCAGAAGATGGCGAGCGCCATGTTGATGAGGAGAGAACCAGTCCATGGCAGCGACAAACCGTAGTAAACAACAAATGCCGAGCCGAGAATCTGCCCGATCAGTTTCTGGTAAGGCTTGATGTGTATCAGGTCGTCGACGAGGCCGATGAGAAACAGGAAAGTGCTCGCCAGCAAGATCTCTCTTCCGTAAGTGATCTTGAGCGAAAAGGCGAGCGAAATGATGATGACCGTAAGCCAGATCGCGATGCCGCCCAGCATCGCCGTCGGTTTCTTGTGCCAGCGATCGATTTTGGGTTTGGCAATAAAGCCGAAGCGACGGGCGAACCCCCGCACCAGCGGCGTCAGTATGAGTGCTAAACAAAATGATGCGGCAACTGCCAGCAGCGTGCGCGGGCTAAAAGGCATAAAGGTTTGCATCCACAGATTTCACAGATTACTCAGAAGAGCTAATCTGAGCAATCTGTGAAATCTGTGGATACTATTTACGGCGGCCGATCTGGTAGTCGACCACTCTTTCGAGGATCCCATCAAGGCTCATCTCAGGACTGAAGCCGACAAACTCACTCACTTTCGAAATGTCAGGAACGCGCCGCGGCATGTCCTCAAATCCCTCTTCGTAAGCCTGATCGTAGGGCACAAAGACGATCTCGGAATCGGATTTCGTGATCTGTTTGACTCGTTCGGCGAGGTCGAGAATTGAGATCTCGACGTTGGAACCGATGTTGAAGACCTGGCCAATCGCGTCCGGATGTTCCATCAGCTTCACCAGCGCTCCCACAATGTCGCCGACGTAACCGAAACAACGGCTCTGTTTGCCGTCGCCATAAACCGTAATCGGTCTGCCCGCGAGTGCCTGTTTCACGAACGTCGGAATGACCATGCCGTACTGACCGGTCTGGCGCGGGCCGACGGTGTTGAAGAGCCGGACGACAATCGTCGGCAGCTTCTTCTCGCGCCAGTAGGCCAGAGCAAGAAACTCATCGATGGCCTTCGAACATGCATAGCTCCAGCGACCTTTGGTCGTGGCGCCCATCACCAGGTTGCCGTCTTCGCGAAAAGGCACGTCAGAGCTGAGACCATAAACTTCCGACGTCGATGCAATCAGCACCTTTTTCTTCTTCTTGTTGGCTAACGAAAGGACTACTTCAGTGCCACGGACGTTCGTCTCGATCGTGCGCACGGGACTCTCGACGATGAGCTTTACGCCGACGGCCGCGGCCAGATGGAAGATAACGTCACATTGATCGATCAACTCGGCTGTGAGCGGATGATTGTGGACAGTGTCGATGGTGTAGTGAAAACGCGGATGACCTTTGAGGTGCTGAATGTTTTCGATCGTGCCGGTAGATAGATCGTCGATAACGTAGACTTCATCGCCACGTTGAATATAGGCATCGCTTAAATGCGATCCGATGAAACCAGCACCACCAGTGATAAGTACTCTCAAATTAGCTCCTCTTCCAACCTTTGTGCCTTTTGTGCCTTTTTGTGGCTTAACTCGCTGTACAGGTTCTTGATGTCTTCGAACAAACGTTCTTTGGAGTAGTTTACTTCCACAAACTCCAGACCTCGGTCGCCTAGTTCCTGTCGCAGCGACCGGTCGCGGATGATGCGGCTCAGCGCTGAGACAAAAGCCTCTGCGTCCCCGGCATCAACCGAGATTCCGCGAAGACACACCTGATAAGGACCATCTTCAACTACTTCGCCCAAAAGGTCGACGACGCCGCCAACACTCGTCGCCACCACTGGCCGCGCGTTCGCCATCGCTTCGATCAACGTCAGCGGCGTGCCTTCGTTATGCGACGTCAATGCAACCACGTCGAGCGCCGGATAGAAGTACTCCGGATCTTTTCTGCTGCCGACGAAGATCACGTCCTTTTCCAGGCCCAGCTCCTCGCACTGATCTTCGAGGTCATCACGCAGGCCGCCGTCTCCGATGACGATGAACCGCACCGCGCCTTGTCGCCAACACGCCGGATCGATCTCTTTCAATCGCGCCACGACGTTCAAGAACATCTGATGGTTCTTGATCTCTGTCAAGCGGCCGACAATCCCGATCAGAATCGTGTGATCGGGAATGCAAAGCTCGTGTCGGAACTTTGTGCGTCGCGAAGCGTGATCGGCGAACAGACCGAGATCCAAACCTAACGGAATCACTCTGATCTGGCCGCTACTGCCCACACGAAACTTCTCGCCGATCTCAATGCTCTGCTGTTTGCTGACAACGATCAGACGATCAGTAACGAGCTTCGCCAGTAGTCTTTCGACCGCGAGAAACACTCGCGTGCGCATGCGACCGTAATAACTATGAAAGACGTGCCCGTGGTACGTGTGTACAAACTTGCACTGCCGCGGCTTGCCGATGAACACGCCGGGCGTCAGCCATCGATATAAAAAGCCGGCCGTGCGTCCGACCGTTCCGGCCTTGGCCGTGTGCGTGTGTACGATGTCAGGGCGTTCCTGTCGAAAGAGGCGAAAAAGTTTCCAGACAGTCTTGGCGTCGTTCAAAGATATCTCGCGGCTCATCTCGGCGAAGTAGCGCGGAGTGACGCCCATCTCGTCCGCGAAATAGCTCATGTCTTCTTCACCTTCGGGAACCTTGCCTGTAACTAGCAACGTGTCGAACCCCGCATCCCTCAATCCCGAAGTCAGCCAGACAACATGCTTTGCCGGTCCACCCACGTTCAAGCGAGCAATAATGCGGATTACTTTGGTGTTCTGCTCGACTGACATAGGTCCTATAGGTCTTATATGACCTATTCTTCCATCTTATAAGCACTGTCGCCGTCGTTCTCGTGGCGGATCTCGTCGACTTCCTCTCGCCGCCCGGCACCACGATAGAGCCTGTTGGGACAATTGATCACGATCCCATCGACATCGCCGACGTTCTGATACGCGTGCACTACTCCGGCCGGGATCAATACCGTCGCTGGATTGTCCTCACCTACGATGAGGGTGCTGCGACACAGAAACGTCTCGGAGTTTTTGCGATTGTCCCAGAGCCGCAATTTGAAATTTGAAGGACCTAAGAAGCAGAAGTAGTCAGCCTGATCCCAGTGTTCATGAGGTCCACGGGTGACGCCCGGATTAGTCGAAGAGATATAACACATCGCCGGGAAATACTCCGGGTCCATCTCGTCGCCGCGAAAGAGTTCGGTTAACCAACCGCGCGAATCGAAGTTCCGGACCAGCTTGCGCACTTCGACTCCCTTGATCTCGCCGTCTTTAAAGCTGTCGGGCATTTGCAGCTACCTCTTCCGGTTCGAATTGCATCTTGTTGGCCCCCGTGTCCGCGACCAGGTTCGACGCGTGCAACAGGCTTTCAAACGTGCCCGCGTCAGTCCACCAGCCTTCCAGCTCTTCCCACGTCATCGCGTTGCGGTCGATGTAGGCATTGTTGACGTCGGTGATTTCGAGTTCGCCACGACCGGAAGGCTTCAACGACCGAATGATGTCGTAGACGCTTTCGTCGTACATGTAGACGCCGATCACTGCGTAGTCTGACTGTGGTTTTGCTGGCTTCTCGTCGATGCGAACAACTCGTTTGCCGTCGAGACGCGGCACGCCGAAACGCTGCGGGTCAGGCACTTTCTTGAGGATGATCTTCGCGCCACTGCCCTGGCTTCGATAAGCTTCAACCGCCGCTCGAATGTTACCCTCGATGATGTTGTCGCCCAGCACCACACATACCGGACCATCGGCGGCGAAGTGTTCCACGAGCGAGAGTGCATCAGCGATGCCGCCTTCACCTTCCTGGTAAGCGTAGTTGAGATGTTTGAGACCAAACGCTTTGCCGTTGCCGAGCAGACGCAGGAAGTCACCGGCAGAACTACCTCCAGTAACGACCATGATGTCGGTGATACCCGCATTCACGAGCGTCTGAATCGGGTAATAGATCATCGGCTGGTTGAAAACCGGCAACAGATGCTTGTTGGTGACGGAGGTCAGAGGACGCAGTCTGGTCCCAAGGCCACCCGCTAACACTACACCTTTCAAATTGTCCCTCCAGTATGAGCCACAAAGAATTTAGCCACAAAAAGGCACAAGAAGCACAAAAGAGAAATTAACGGATTGCGTAAATCTTTAACGTATCACCCAGCCGCGTGACGTTGAGGGCGCTATTTACCAGATCTTTTACCATTCGGCGTGGACGGCTTTTCATCAGTGATTCGTTCAACTGGTAAGCGGTCGTTACGCGATCGAAATGCTGGTCCACAGTTTTGGGCGCGTCTTTCTTGTGTCCCATCGCGTGAAAGATCTCGATGGGATTGCCGCCCGTGGTGCGGACGCGTATCTGGCTAAAACCAACATCGCGGAGCAAACCTTTCAGACCAGCAGCGGAGAATAGCTGCAGGTGCTCCGGCGGCCAAATGCAACGCCACTTCAAGCCCAGCACACGAGCAGACAGCCCGCGAGCATGCGGCGTCGTGGTCCAAAACAAACCGCCCGGACGAAGCAAGCGCGCGACTTCCTCCACCAGCACACGCGGCTCACTCAGATGTTCGAGTATCTCTGCCGCCGTGATCACATCGAAGTGTCCGGACGGCAGATGCGCCTGCTGAAGCTCCCCCTGAAACACTTCAAAACCAAGCGAGCGCACGTGGTTCACTGCGTTTGCCGCAACGTCGAGACCGTGCGCATTCCAACCATTCTTGCGCGCGGCCAGCATTAAACTGCCGGCGCCACAGCCGATATCGAGCAGACGGTTTGTTTGCCGGTACGGTGCAAACTCCGCCGTGATTTCTTCGAGCCGCGTTTGTACAAACGGCGGCGGTGAAAGACTCGCTTCCGGGTAATAACTCACGTAGTAGTACTCGCTCGAATACCACGGCGTGTAAGGCGTATAAACCGTCGCGCATTTGCGGCACGAAAGGATGTCGAGCTCGTTCTTGATGCCAAGGGTTTGCGCGTCATTAGAACCACAGGCCGCACATACCCGCAGTTTCTTCTCGGTGCGCGGATCCATCGCCAGGATCGTCTGCCCCGCAAAATCATCGACTTTTTCTGGTGCCTGCATACTGTTCAAATAGGTCGTATAAGACTTATTGGACCTATTTAGTCAATAAAGCGATTGAACCACAACTCGAGCATCAGAAGCGTCCAAAGCTGGTGCGAATAATCACGCTCGGCGCGAACGTGCAGATCGACCAATTGCCGAACGGCTTCGGGCTTGAAAAGACCTCGTCCCAGCGCTTTTTCAGAGAGAATAACCTCGCGCAGAAACGGCTGCATCTTGCCACGAAACCAGTGGCCGATCGGAACGCCAAACCCCATCTTGCGTCGCGTCAGATTCTCGCTCGGCAGCAGCTTGCGCAAAACTTTTTTCAGCAGGTACTTGCCCGTCAACCGGCGCAGCTTGAGGTTCTGCGGCAGGCTGGCCGCAAACTCGATGACCTTATGGTCCAGAAAAGGCGATCGCGCTTCCAACGACACGGCCATGGTCGCGATATCGACTTTAACCAGCAAATCGTTCGGCAAGTAAGTCATCTGGTCCGTCAACAACAACGTATCGACGACACCGATACCATTAGCACGGTTGAACCAATTCTCGAGAATTCCAGTAGCATTGGCACCCTGTGTTTGCTGCCGGAACGAATCGGTATAGAGCGGCTCTTTAAGCTCGTCATCGAACACACTCATCCACTTCATGTAGCGACCGGCTCTGGGCCGAGCTACGACAGCAAGCAGTCGCTGAGCCGATTTGATCTTGCTCTTCCTGGTCGGATCGGTCGGGATCATATCGACGGCTTGACGGATCAACGACTCCCGAACAAACGACGGAATCTTCCGATACTTCTCCGTCAAACCCATTGCAATGTATCGCTCATAACCGGCAAACGACTCATCGCCGCCATCCCCATTCAGCGCGACCGTCACATGCTTTCGTGTTTCTCTCGCAACGTAGTAAGTCGGCACTGCTGACGAGTCGGCGTACGGTTCGCCGTAGTGGTCGACGAGCATCGGCAATATTTCCACGGCATCAGGGCGAACTATGAACTCGTGATGATCGGCGCCCACGTGTTCGGCCACGCGGCGCGCGTGATGCAGCTCGCTGAAATCCTGTTCCTCAAATCCAATCGAGAAGGTTTTGACGCGCTCGCTCGACTCCTGGCTCATGAGCGCCACTACCGCGCTCGAATCAATGCCGCCCGAAAGAAAAGCACCAAGCGGCACTTCCGACATCAAACGCACTTTCACTGCATCGCGCAAAATCTCGATCGTACGTTCACCTGCTTCTTCCTCACTGATGTCAAGCTTCCTGGTGAAGTCCGGTTGCCAGTAACAGCCGAGCTCGACGTTGCCGTTGCGCCAACGAAGCCAGTGTGCCGGTTCCAGCTTTTTAATGGCCCGGTACGCCGTCAACGGCGCCGGGATGCACATGAAGGCGAGGTAGTAATCGAGCGCCTCCGGATTGATGTCGCGGCTGACGTCCGGGTGCAGCAGCAGCGCACTGAACTCGGAACCGAAGACGAGCTGCCCGTTCACCTCTGCATAAAGCAGCGGCTTCTTGCCCATGCGATCGCGCGCGATAAAGAGCTCCTGTTTGGCCGTGTTCCAAATCGCAAAGACAAACATGCCGCGCAGGTGGTTGGGACAGTCAGCGCCAAATTCGTCGTAGGCGTGAACGATGGCTTCGGTGTCGCTATTCGTGTAGAACGTGTGGCCCAGCTTTTCGAGCTTCTCGCGCAGCTCGAGATAGTTGTAGATCTCGCCGTTGAAGACGATCCACGAAGTGCGGTCCTGATTGTGAATGGGTTGCTGGCCGCTCTTGAGGTCGATGATGGCGAGGCGACGCATTGCCAGACCGACCGAGCCGTTGATGTAGAAACCATCCTCGTCGGGTCCGCGGTGACGAATCGCGTTGTTCATCCGCCCCAGTAGCTGCTCGTCAACCGGTTTTCCGTCGTTTCGAACGATTCCTACGATCCCACACATAAGTCGCTTATATTAAACCATATCCGCAGATTACGCAGATTCCACGAATCAATCTGCGTAGTCTGTGGATACAATGCCGAAGCGGGAATGGTATCGAGACGGTGGGGCGGAACTGCCGGCGTGCTTTGCGCGGCCGGAAGTCAGCGAAGCGATTGCCACGACTTATCCGCCGCGTCACAAACAGGGTTTCTGTATTGGTTCACTGGATTGAGTGCGTCAGGAAAATCGACGACGGTAAGGAAGATCGAGATCGTGAAGCATCAGGGAACGGTCATCTGCGCTGCCGTGAGTCCGTATCGCGCGACGCGCAACGACGTTCGCAACATGGTTGGCGGTGAGCGGTTCGTCGAGGTGTTTGTGAATACGCCGCTCGAGGAATGTGAACGGCGTGATGTGAAAGGGATGTATCTGAAAGCGCGTCGTGGCGAGATCAAAAACTTCACGGGCATTGATGATCCCTACGAAGCGCCGGTGCAACCGGAGTTGGTGATCGATACGGTGGCGAATTCGGCGGAGGATAATGCGCGGTTGATTGTAAAGTATCTCGAGGAACGTGGATTCTTGCGGTAGACGTGGACAGGATTATCCGATTGCCGCTTTGCGGCGCGCGACAACGCGGGCGGCCTGGAGTTCGGCCAGCTCCTGTTTCGCGAGTTGTTGCTGCCGCCGCCGGTCTTCCGCTCTCTCTTTCAGAATAATCGCGCCAACCGCTATGAAAATGAAATAAAACACCAGCAACTGCGATCGCTGCCGGTAAGCAGTGCCGACGTTCCCCTGAAATAACGAATACGCGAGGGTCAGCATCGTGGTGAAGATGATGATTGGAGAGACCTGCCGCAAACGATGCTTTATCGAATACCAAAGTCCAAGCACCAGCAGAGGAAAGGACATCCACCACAAAATCATCTCCGGTAACGTAATGGTTTGTCTCAACGTAGCGAAATCCCACGGAAACGGAGCGAACATCAGATAGAGCAAACCAATCGGAATCACCGTCAACGCACCTTCAGTAGTCTGCACGTCAACGTCCTTCATAAACCCGGAGCCGGCTGCTGCCAGGTCCTCACGGCTCGTTTGCACCATCTTCAAGTTCGCGTATCGCTCAAACTGCACGCTCGCGCCCTGCAACACACCAAACCATGTGAATGCCAGCCCGATCGCGCCTACTGCGACAAATCGCTGCATAAATCCCTGGGCGCTGAATGCTTTGCTCCCCAGGAAAAAACTACCGGCAACTGCGGCGCACATCATGTAGAAGATGTAAAAACGCAAACTGAATAGCGCCATCAACGCTCCGATCAACATCACCACATAGCCAACCTTGATCTTTTCCATCAGCCGTAGTGTGGCGAGAATCGAGAGCCCGAGTGCAAGAATGATCAGACCATCCTTTAGCGCCTGCGACGACCAGAGAATAAGCGACGGGAAAAATGCAACCAGCACGGCCGCGAGTTTTGAAACACGAGTATTGCTGAACAAGTGTTGGGCAACGTAGTAGACAACAATTGCCGTTGCCGCTCCGATCGAAGCGTTGATCAACTGAATGGCAAGCATGTTTCTGCCGATAATCTCGTACACACCTCCAACGAGATAAAGCATTCCCCAGGCGCTTGCTCCCGAATTCATGAAGCCGTAGAACCTATCGGTGTGATATGTGTCACCATGCCAGGAGGCCGCGAGCGACTGACCGAAGATGTCGTAAGTGTTCGCGTCGCCTCCGAAAAACTCTTCCCAGTGGCCGACAAAGATGGCCACGGCGAGCATAATCCTGACGACTACTGCGATCAGGAAAAGACGCATGAGAAAGCTGCGCTGCTCGGGTGCACGAGCCAGGATGATGATTGTCGGCAGAGAGGTGAGCACGCACATTGCTAGTGCGCCAGGACCCTCCTCAGGCCTGACAAAAACCACGCCGCCAAAAATAGCCAGTATTGAGGCGATAATCAGAACATTCATAACGCAACTACTTCAGACGTCGTCCGGCAGGTCGGGACGCGTTTTTCGCTCGATTAGAAACTGATCTTCCTGGCTCAATTCCTTGATCGCTTTGGCCGGGACACCGGCAATCAGTTTACCCTCTTCTGTCAATGCAGCGGTAATCACCGAGCCGATGCCGACGATCGATCTGGCGGGAATCGCGCTACCGGGCGCCATTCGAATCTCGGAACCCATGTAGACGAGCGAACCGATGGTTATCGGGAGCGTTCGTTGGCGATTGTGAGTCCAGATGGAAGAGTTGCGGCCTCCGAGTATCACCCGGCGCCCGATTTCCACTCGATCTGTGAAGTCAATTTTATGTCCGGTCGTGACGATGCTGCCGTCACCGAGCAGAAAAACGGGATCGATCTTGTTGACGACGTCGGGATCGGGAATGGAGTTGATCTCGTTCAACCGAATGATCTCGCAGTACCGTCCCAAACTCACTTCTTCACCGCCGCGGATGATATTCAGGTGACCAATGCGCACGTGATCGTTGATCGTGAGTTTCTGAACGCGCATGACGACGTTGAAATGACCCATCTGCACGTCGTCGTCAATGTGGCATTCGCCGGCGTCGATGATGCTGACACCGATGCGAACTCGTTTGCCGATCTTGTAGCCGAAACAGAGGCGATAAACTGGGCGTTTGAGGAACGAAGGCAAAACCGCGCATACCGCCAGCATCAGCAAACGCAATTTGCCTGGTTTGTGCATCGCAGTATAGGTCGAATAGGTCCTATAGGACCTATTCTTTGCTATCGCACTAACTGCCGGCTCTCGAGCTCCGCAGTGGCGCTTTCAACCTGATCCTTCGCCGCTTGCTCCCGAACCCACGAAAGTAATTCAGGAATCCCACGCTCGAGTGAGACCTGTGGCTCGTAACCGAGTAACGACTTCGCTTTCGAAATGTCGGCAACGCAGTGTCGTATATCTCCCTCGCGATACTTGCCGACAACCTCCGGCTCCAAATCAACTCCCAAACCATCCGCCAGTAAACGACTAACCGCGCGGATCGACGTCGCCACACCAGTCCCGACATTCACCGCCTGGTAATCCGCCGCGTTCGTATCGAGAGCCAGAAGATTGGCGCGCACGATGTCGCTGACGTGCACGAAGTCTCTTGTTTGTTCGCCGTCTTCAAACACCATGGGCCGGTTGTGATTCAGCAGACGCGCCGAAAAGATCGCACACACGCCCGTGTAGGGATTCGAGAGTGCCTGCCTCGTGCCGTAGACGTTGAAGTAGCGCAACGCGACAGCGGGAATTCCATACGAACGGCCCACTGCCAGACAAAACTGTTCCTGGTCTTGTTTCGTTACGGCATAAACAGAGGTCGGG
>Ga0065715_10000619_pt1 | contig 11686 bp, 19 predicted proteins | sample MisBulReplicate1_FD_59102 | JGI IMG/M metagenome (GOLD analysis project Ga0065715, IMG submission 59102) | Miscanthus rhizosphere microbial communities from Kellogg Biological Station, MSU, sample Bulk Soil Replicate 1 : eDNA_1 v2 (version 2) | ecosystem: Host-associated > Plants > Roots >...
GGCTGCATCGATTGGTTAGGCGATTCGTTCATTGCGGAGTTGCTTGTGCATGGCAAACCGTCGGAGGTAAGCGCCACGGCACTCGACGCACTCCTCGCTGTCGAGTTGGAAGCCGTGGCTGTCGAAGAAGGGTCGTGCGGCAAGGCTGGCAAGAGTGGTAACCTTCGGGGTGCTAACTGCGCGCAACGCGGACTCGACGCGATTGCAAAGACTGCTGGCGACACCGTGACGAGCGAACGCTGGATGAGTGAAGAGAAAGTCGAGGTAGCCGTCGAGCGTGTAGGAAGCGAAGCCTGCGAGGAGGCCGNCCGACTCGGCAACGATGGTGTGAAGGTGAGCCAAGCGTTCTCGCCAGCGTGCCGCATCAGGTGGGATNGGTGCCCACGCGGCAATCTGCTCTGGGGTATAGTAGGGCGCCGCCAACACGCGANTCGAAGCCGTATAAGTCTCGATAACGCTTGTGAGATCNGCGGGCTCGTATGGTCTTTCGTTCATAGGGAGTGCGCAGAATCGCTAACGANACTCAAGATCAGCGACCGCGCGAATTAGAGTTGATCTTATGAAACTGTGATGGCTAGGCACGAGGATAGGCACGGTTTGCTGGATCGTCTGGTCAGGCCGGCTCTGTGTGTGCATTTAATCTAGCACCGCTGTTGCCTCTATTTCGATCAGGAAGTCCGACACCGCTAATGCGGATACTCCAATCCAGGTACTTGCGGGACGCTCCTCTTTGGGAAAGAACTCTCGAAGCGCGCCTCCAACTGCATCGGCTTGCTCTGGTCTGTAATTAACTATGTAGATGCGCAGCGCAACTACGTCTGCCAGCGTGCCACCAACAGCTTCAACAGCAGCCTGAACATTGCGCAGGGCTTGCCTGGCCTGTTGAGCCAAATCTGTTCCGCCGATGATTTGCCTTTGTGCGTCCCAGGCAGTTTGGCCCGAAATGTAGACTGTATTGCCGCCATTGGCGACGACGATCTGAGAAAAACCGTACTCCAGACTTCGGAAAAGCGAATCCGGATTTATGTATTCTTTCGGCATAGCATTCAGAAAATACCTGGAATTCTACTCTGGCGGTCTAACGAGAACAAGATCAGCCACCGCTGGCGATGGCGAGCATTTATGGCGTCAAGTTCAATCATCCGCGTCCCAATGTTCCGCAATCTTACCATCTGGCACACGAAACATGTCGAACCCGAGCGCTTGGTGGTGTTTACCACCCTGGCTCGTCCATGTCTGGCGCACGTAGATAACAACCAGATCGCTTTCAGCAACGATATTAAGTAGCTCGCGTTTGTAGTCTGCAGGAAGCGGCTGAGCGAAGCGCGCACGAAATGTATCCATGAAGCCGTTTAATCNNNTCGGCACATTCGGGTTGCGTTGGATGTAGTCCGGGCGCGGAAATCGTGGCGCCGCATCTACATCGCGATTGATTAACAGNGTCGTGTAGAACTCTCGTACAATAGACTTGCTGCGTGCGGTCAAGGCGTCGTCGGCGAATGACGCCTGGCCAAAGCTAACCAGCATNAGGCTGTTGTTCCGAACAGACAGTGTAGGCCCAAGCTACGCATCTTTGTTCCTCCGATGGTTCATTGAAAGCAGACAGAAGAGCAATACGCCTAACGATACAAGCCCAGTGGCATTTCGCATCTGAGATTGTATTAGTCGATGACGCGATTGTCTGTGTTCTAAAGATTGTAGGCGAGCTTGTGAGTCGGCTGATACACCTGGATGTCAGCCGCGCCGGGCACTATCATCATGATGACGCGGCCGTACTCGAGTTGCTCGATAGGACCTCGGAACTGCGCTCCTTTCGCCCGCAGCTCGCCGACCGTCGCATCGATGTCGTCGCACATCAACGCAATCGAGTGGTGACGCGGGTAGTCGTAGGTTTGGCCTTCCCATTCGCTGTGCGTCGGGTGCACGCCCATCTCGCTCGGCCCCGATTTGAAAATGAGCCAATCGTTATCGAAATCCTCGGCGACGTATTTCCACCCGAGGACATCACGCAGAAATGCCCGCGTTGCGTTAGCATCGTCGGAGTAAATCAAGGTATGAATTGAGGTAATCATGTTGTCATTAGTTCGTTGTCGCTGCTGCTGAAGTGCACCTAACGTGAAAGAGATAAACCACGGCTAGCGTTGAACAACAATACGGCGGGAGTGCGTGAGCGCGAAGACGCGAGTCGCACTAGGGAAGCCGGGCACCTGGATGGAATCCAGGGTGCTGTGGCAAGCACGCCGAAGTTGCCTCGCGGTGGGCCCGTTGGCTTCATCGACTGGTACATCTTTGCGAAGGCATTGCCTGGGGTCGCTAGGCGAACCGCATCAACAGCACGAGCGAGGCCACGGCCAACACGATCCCGATCACCTCAAAGTAGTTCAGTGACTCCCGGAACAGAACCACGCCAATGGCGGTGAGGAGCAGCACCAGGGAGACAGAGTAGAGGACGCTGATGGTGGCCAGCTTCAGGTGTCTCATTACGAATACCCAGCCGAACGCGGTCGAGGCGTAGAGAGCGAAGCCGAGGTAAAACCAACCCGTCCGCAGCGGTTGCTCGCGCGCGCTGGCGAGCTTGAGGAAGTAGTCACCCAGCACACCGATCACGCTGAAGGCAATCGTGACGAGCACCGCGATCGTCTTTGTTCTCATCGTCGGCTTGTTATTGCAACAATCCTTTCCGTCGTTCTCTATGCGAAAAGAACGCCGTCCGAGTCATCTAACGACCTCAAGCTCACTCACGGCTGGCAGGAGCGAGCTTTGCTTTCACTTCATCCTTCATAATTGAAACTCCTTTACCACCCGACTCAGTCGCCCTTTTCCCTCAGGGCTTTACCTTCTATGTCTCTCATCACCATTCGCCCCATTCATCGTTCAGCCTTTCAGCGCGACGCCCAGTGGAGAACTGCAGCGCCTGGCTAGATGCCGGCATCTTTGGGTGGATTTTCGGCAAACCACTGCGCGATGGAAGGCATGTGCGACTCGAACGAACCCGGTATCGAAAGGTTGAGCACCCCGGCCCGTATCTCGCCGCGGTTTTCAAAGTCGTGGGTGACACCGCCCGGGACAAGAATGAATGAACCCCGCGTGCCATGGGTCCACGCCTCACCCACTAGGACACTCATGGTGCCTTCGATGACGTAAAAGATGTCGTCCTCGGGGTGCGAATGAGGGCCAGGACCCTGCGTATGCGGCTCAAGCCACCATTCCGAGATAGAGTAGCGCGATTCGCTTTCGGATTCGTCGGCCTTGAAGACCGCGGCGATGCGGCCCATTGGATAGGAACGCCCCTCACCGGGGCCGAGAATCACAGCTTTGCGAGCTTGGGCGGCAGATTCATTCATCCGAGCATCTGTTGGAGAGGTGGGCACGTTCAGGCATCTAACGAAAAAGAGATAAGCCACGGGCGGGGTCGGCGGCAAGCTCGCTGAAGTTGTCTGGCAGTGGGGCCGTTGGCTTCATCGATTGGTTAGGTCTAGCGATGGAGCAAAGGGGAAACGTCGAACCCGAGGACTACCTGCCAAACAAAGAACACGATTCCCATTATCGTATGCGTGCGAATGCGCCTTGAGCGAAATCCAATGACTGCCACCGGAATACCAGCGACAGAATATCCCCAGCCCAACACGCCCAGTCCTATGACATAAGTCCAGCCGCCCTTCATATATGAGTCCATCACATCGATGACCAGGCCAAGCAAGAAAACTGAATAGAACCAGCGACGCTTTGACAGGAAATATGCATTCAGGTTGTCGACTTTGTCCCAGTCCTTAGGAATGAGAAGAGCCACGAGAAGAAACAGAATAACTGCGTAGCAGATAATCAAAAGATAGTCCCATAGCGTCCAATGTTTCAGGATGTCGACCAAGCGGAACTCCCACCACCAGAAAAGAATCATCCACAGAAAAACCTGGCCCAGCCAGAATGCTGATGCCCAACTGAGCTGCAGTGGACGGTCGCCTTCGGTGTAACGCTCGATCGCGCCGCTGACGCCTAAAAGAACGTTCGTAATGCCCAAGCCGATGATAATCGAGGTCAGCACCATCACGTGCTGAAATTGGTCGCTCATATCATTCCCGCATCAGCATCGAGAGACCTAGCGAGACAGAGATAACCCACGGCAGGGGGCTGTGGCAAACATGCTGGCGATCATTCGATCAGGGGCCGTTGGCTTCATCGATTGGTTAGGCAGCTCACGACTTCAGTCGGAGCTCTTGCAAGGCGAATCGTGTTCATGAGATGCGTTCCCAAGTCAAAACGTACTCGAATGATTCCCCATCCCATATGAGCGGCGGAGTGGACAATAACAGGCGACTGCCGTCGAACTTGAAATGACGGACCTGATCGTGGCCAATCCAATTCGGATACCAAGCACCCCGAACTTGATGTGTCACAGTTTGCCTCGTCTGGTCAATGGTGTAGGTGCCGAAATAGGAACCGTAATCCTCAAAGGCCGCACGGAGTTCTGCATCTGTACCGCGAGCCGGATCCTTTGCAGCAAATAAGGGGCGGTCGTTTCTCATGACATGGGCGGACATGTTGCCGCCGCCGTCGTAGACAAGTAAGCCGGACACATTTTCGCCCAATGGGTAATGGACCCGACCCTCCGAATCGCGTGCTTCATACGATACTAGTCGCCAGGTTCCGAGCAGGCTCGGTCCAGATTGGGATTGAGCGACGTTTGGAGACGCGATCATCGCATCCCAACGCCCTTAACGACTGCTTTCATTTGTGAGTGCCAAGCTGATCCGATCTTGGCGTCTAACGAGACACAAGCTCAGCCACGGCTCCGGCAGGCGCAAGTGGCAGCGGGTTGAATCACACTAATTAGGATTGACATGGAAAACATACCGCGATCGAGCCGTTGGCTGCAGCGCTTGGTTAGGCCGCCGTTTCTTTCCCTCGCCGATACCGACCTAGCAACAGTTCGGGGATGCAAGTGAGGGCACAAGCTCCAATGATTGTTCCCGCGCCGATCCACTTCCATCCCGATGGTCCAAGCGGCAAGAGCCCGAGGCCATAAGCTAAGGAAGCAATAGCGGCAAGGATGAAAAACGGTCCGGTGAAGCGGCAGTGAACCCGACCGCAGCGGACAGCGTTGAGCAAACACGCCGCGCCCATCACCGCGAATGACACCGTCCACAGAGCAGTTCTTAGCCAAGGGCGGCGCGCTTAAGCCCAGTCCGAAAACAAGCCACGGAGCACACCAAAGGAGGAACCCGCTCGCCCCTCTGCACAATAGATCGCGCGCCGCGCCACATGAATTAGATATGTCGCTACTCATTCTTCAGTCGGCCTAACGGAATAGGCATAAGCTGCGGCTTGTTTGGCACCGCAAACAAGATAGAGGGCCTCCATTGAGGTTCCGCCAGAGGCGGCGGCCGCAGGTCGTCAGCTTCATCCGCTGGTGAGGCTGCGCGCTCATATGAACTTGGCAATGTCATCCGCTCCGAGTATGTGGTCTGGGATTGCGTCTGGGTGCTCAGAGTCGTAGATCTCTGTGTTGAACCCCACGAGAAACATCGGCTCCGGCCCCAACGCACCGAAGGCATGTGCGACTTTGGGCGGGAAGGTGAAGCGGTACAGGGTCCCCTTGGTGATTTCGACGTCCTGAATGCCGTTGGCATCTCTATAGCGGACCAGCGCAGGACCGAGAACCAATGCGACTTCCGTACCGCGCAGGTGGTGATGATTGCCTCGTACCGCGCCCGCCGCCGTCCACACTACGTGAACGTTCTGTTGAGCTGTCAACTGTGCGAGCGAGAGTGGCTCGACAACGAACCCGCGTGCGTCGCGGGATGGAGTGAGAGGTTCAGTGATTGCCTGAGGAAGCATAGATGCGTGTTGCGCAGCCTAACGAGACGGAGCTGAGCCACCGCTGGCGAGAGTGAGTTTTGCTTTCACTTCATCCTTCATAATTGAAACTCCTTCACCCCCCGGTTCAGTCGCCCTTTTCCCTCAGGGCTTTACCTTCTATGTCTCTCATCACCATTCGCTCCATTCATCTTTCAGCTTTTCAGTATGGCGGCCAGCGGTTACCTCCAGCGATTGGTTAGGCCGTTCGCGCGGAGTGTTCGCGTTCCCGGAATTAAGCGAGTGACTTTGTGCCGGTAGCGGCCTGGACGGTGAAACTCGCGTTGAACTCGCCCGCCGCGTTGAGCGCCTCAATATCCTTCAGGAACGCACGCGCCTGCGGCTCGTCAATCAGCCCGGCCTGAAGGAACATCGGCATTTGATGGACGATAAAAGCGCGCCAAAACGGAGGTTCGTCCAGACTTGTTGTGTGGGCCAGGAAAGCACTCGTGCGGATGTTCTCAAGGCCCGCGGCATGGAAATGCCGAGCCAGGTTGGCTGACACGTAATACTCATATACCGCTTTTTGGAAGATTGTGTTGAAGGCGGCAAGCGCTGCCAAGTCTGTCGCGCTGATCGCGAAGAATGGAAGCCACTCGATGGCGCCAACCCGCCCACCGGGCCGCGTCACTCTGGCCATCTCCCGCAGCGCGGCACTCGCAGGACCCGCGTGGATCAATACCTTGTCGCAAAACACAGCATCAAATTCCGCTCCCTTACAGGGCAGCTCGCGGATGTCTCCGGTTTCATAAGTCGCGTGTGCGGGCCCCTGTTGCTTGCTTCGGCTTCGGGCGGTTTCGATGAATGCCCTGGTCGGATCGATTCCGACAATCCGCCCGCGCGGCCCGACCATGGCATGGAGGTCGGAATGAGAGGCGGCATTGCCGCATCCGGCTTCCAAGATCGAACCGCCCGACTGAACATCGAGACTTCCCAGTAACCACTGCCGCGCGTCTCGGAACGCGGGCAGCGTTGCCATAGTGTCAAGGACCTGACCGATACCAGCGACTGGCTCAGGCGGTAGTTCATTCAATCCGCCGAAAAAATCAGATCCCCACTCTCCCGCCCCGTGATTCATCAGTGGTTGTGCCATGGCAAACTGATAGGAAATTACTACTTATACCTATAGGAAGTTGCCTTTTGCTGCTCCGCCGATTTATGACGCTGCGCGGCTGAGGGCAAATTAGTTTTGAGTCCCTGCTATTATAGATCAAAGCTTGATGACGGGCAGAAGGGTGTCAAGCGGCAGGTTTTGCCTCTTTTGTGCGCCGCCTCCCGCCGATTGCGCGACCGCTGCGTTGGAGCAATTGGTCGGAAGGCCGGACAGCACCATGTTTTCTTCATTGACATCATCTGGCGACTTCTTGGCGTGTCTGCTGGCCGGCCTGCTTCTGAACTCAACACACGGGCTCAAGGCTGCTGGTCCGACCTAAGGTAAGTGTATAGGCGGCACTACTTGGTAAACTCCATGCTATGGAAATAATGGCGAGTGTGACGGCAGTAATCAAGGCCGGCTCAGCCAATTCTTGCCACCGGGCGAGGCGTGCTTTTGTAATACCGAGCGAGGTCTGTATCCGCTCGACACTGCTCTTCGCAGCGAGGAGATGACTTCCGGTGAGCTCCCGATGGAGCTTAACAGCTTCACTGAAACGGTCATGACGAAGGACCTCCGCAATCCGATTCTTGCCAGCGTCTGAAATGTTGTTGCTCATGACGTTCGCTTGATGCCGCCTAACGAGACACAAGCTCAGCGACAGAGGCTGGCGAAGTCAAGCTCGACCAGCACGAAAGGTCCCATCGCCAGCCTCTGTTCGCTGGAGCGCATGGTGGTGCGGAACGAATAGTAAGCCAAATCCAAGGAAGACATAAAGGCCGAGGCAAAGAATGCCAGATGAAATCTAGACTCTTAGCGAGCCACGGAACGCCCTGGCGGCATAATAAGACTGCGCGCCGTTGTGACCCACGAAGACGCGGCCGTAGCGGCGATCACAATAGAGCGCGCCGCCGAGTTTTCTAATATCAGCAGGTGTTTTCACCCAGCTCGACGTCTTCGTATCGAAATCTCCAAGTTTCTGCAGCTCTAGATATTCTTCTTCCGTTAGAAGCTCAATGCCCATGGCCGCTGCCATATCCATGGCGGTAGTTTTGGGTCTATGTTCTTTCCTCGATTCCAGCCCTTCACGGTCGTAACAAACACTGGTGCGATCCCTAGGAGTTTCCGCTGAACAATCAAAAAAGATGTATTCGCCCGTCTTCTTGTGTTGACCAACAACATCCGGTTCACCACCAGTTCTTTCCATTTCATTGAGTGACCACAGCTTTTCAGTGTTAGCTTCCAGCTTTGCTTGCACTTCGGCCCACGCGACACCTTTGTGGCGGTTGATGTTTTTCTCAAAACGGGTTTTCAGCGTCCTGAGTAGTTCTGCAAGTTGTTTTGGTGAAAACTTTTCGGGTTTAAATAGTTTGTTCATAGAGTATGCTCAAGCGCCCAACGAGAAAGAGATGTGCCACGGCAGGGTGTCGTGGCAAAGACGCTGAAGTTATATTGCAATGGGGCCGTTGGCTTCATCGATTGGTTAGGCATACCGCGTTGCATAGCCGACAGAGTTTAGAGCTAGAATGGCAGCGCGTCGGCGTGGAGCGCCTGGGTTAGGCGGTCCCATTTTCCACCTCATTCTTTGAAACTCCGAGACCAAGCCCAGCATGGATCGGTCGAGGCAGGTTCGAGGCGAGGTTTTCATCGACCCATGCTGAGAAAAGGTTGCTGAATGCGCCTTTCGACGCGTCCCACCATTGACGCACGCCCTTGGCATGAAGCACTGACAACGCCGACCGTTCGAAGCCCTCGGTCAACTCGCGGTCGATGAAACCCAGATGGCGCTGGACGACGACGGTTTCGACGCGGCGAAATGCCATCATCATCAAGAATCCAAATCGGGCTCTTTCGTCAGGAGAAAGTTCGTCGAGCCCCGCCTGGGCTTTTATGAGCAACGGCGCGAGATCGGAGTGGGTAGCCCAGACCTCCATAGTGGAACCCATCAAAGTGCTGATGGCCAGGAACGTGGACGATTTCAGCGCAGATGTGTTCTGTCGGAGCTGAACTGCAAGGTAGATCAGCGTGACGCCGACCAACACTGCTCCGACGATCTGACTGATCGCTCCAACCGCTTCCCAGTTCATTTACGCACCTCCATTGGTCGCCTAACGAGCTCAAGCTCAGCCACCCAGCACTTTGAGAGTGAAGCTGTGCATTGTCGAGTGAGTTACAACAAAGTTCTGGGTTGGCTGCCATCGTTTGGTTAGGCCCCGTTCGCAATGAGAGCGCCGGCGTAGAGGGACGTTGCCAATGCCATACCCCAGAACGGGACGCGAAGCCAGTAAAGCCTGCACAGGATAGCGACCAAGGCAAGATAGGCCAAGCCGAGAGTGAGCAAGAATGGCGACTTGAAGAGCAACTGCGTTGGCTCCAACGCAAGGTACGCGTAGGCGAGGCTGAACAACATAGCGCCGGCGCTGTGACTTGCGTGAAAACCGATTCCGGCTCTCCACATTGTTGTCTCCTGTGAGATAAGCGGGGCGACAGCCTTCATCTGCGATTCAAGATCAGGGTCGCGCGGATAAAACCATCTGCTCCGGTACGTGAGCAGTAGATGCAACGCGCCAAGAGTAAAGATGATGAGTGCGCTCGCGACCACAAGCAGCGATTGTGCGGACGGCATAGGGGGCCTAACGAGCAAAAGATCAGCCGCGCCTAGCGAGGGCGCGCCTGGCTGATTCTGGAAGTATTTTAATCATCAAATCACGAGACTGAAGGCTAGACCGTAGAGCGCGCCGGTGACCATCGCGGACCACCATCGATTAGTTCCGGCTAAGGAAAATCCTGTAAGAAGTGCAACAAGTACGCCTTTCAAGGGCCGCAAAAAGGACCTGCCATTTGTATGGCTCCTTGGGCTCAAAAAAACTGCCGACGCCGTCCAAGGCGCCGAGCAGCGCACCAATGACTACNACGACGAGGAAATTCATCAGTCGGTGCCCCGAGGCAGATGGTTCAGACAACTNATAGTAGGCGTGAAATCATCCGATCTAACGAGACACAAGTTCAGCGACCGCGCCCGAGCGCGCGCGNGGCTGCAGGTNAACGGTGGTATCCGTCAGAATGCGAAATTTACCCCAGTCCGAACCATGCCAAAGTTGTTGTTTGGACCATCCACTACATTCCAACTAAAATCGTTTATCCAGCCGATATGCGGTGTAAGGCGAACTTCGATGCCACCGCCAAATTGCCCGATTGCCTTTGTCTCGGAATCGCCCGAGCGAGTTCGAGATTCGCTAAAATCAAGCGGCCCGCCCGCTGGCCCCGGGAGCCGCGGCACTGCAACAAGATGTGTCCTTTCGCCCCCACCAAAAATGCCGCCGCCGCCCGCGAACAGGTACGGTGCAAAACGGGTGCAAGGAATTGGATAACGAAAGGTCAGGGTGCCTAACACAGAACCGACCGCGCGGCTCTCGTGTGCAGTACGGACGGTCCTAGAAACGAGAGTTTGCCTGAAAAAAGCCTCGTCGATATCCTCAAAAGCGCGCCTGGCATCCACCGCCCAACCTTCAATACCGACACCGAAGTACCGGTGGAAAAAGTATTTGAGGTCAACACCACCGCCGAAGGCATGATCCGATTCGAGGTAGCGATCATGCTGCCAGTTGTTTCCCGTGAAAATGTATGTGCTCCACAGACTGACGTTAAACTCGTTGTCTGCGTACCATCGCGGACAGGGTGGCGGCGCCATCTGTTTCATCTCCTTGCCGGAATAAGTTTCAGTCCCAGCAAGTGCTACCGAAGCGAGTGCAACGATGCATAACAACCCCAGCACCGATCTTTTCACTTCATTTCTCCTTTGGTTAAGTCTCTCCTCAGTTTTAAACTCTAAACATCGATGATGTACTCGCGTCAATAACGAAAAGCTCGTCGCACGTGAATGTCGTCTAACGAGACAAAGCTGAGCTACCGCTGGCGGCGGCGAGCGTGGCAAACATCGAGAACTGTTTCATACAATCAAAAGTGGACTTCACAGCGGCCAGCGGTTGGCTCGAGCGATTGGTTAGGCCACAAAAACTTCATGTTCACTTATTGTCTCTCCCTGGCGCGCGTCGCAAGCGGCGGCGTGCCAACCACCGGTCAACTGATAACGGGGTAGGGTTGCTCAAGGCCGGGAGCAGCAGTGCCGCGATGTATAAGAGGTTGATTTCGTAGCCGGGCGGTCCGAATACCGGGCCGGTTTTCGTCAGGCCAATCGTATTGATAGAACTGAAGCCATACTTCAATTGAACCGTGAACGTTGCTCCGAGCATGGATATCCCAAGCGGTATGCTTACGAGCGCGACCAAAATCCCAGCTAGAATGGCCATGCCGCCAAAAAATTCCAAGAATGTTACCACCCAGGCCGTGAATCCCGGAAAAGGAAGGCCGATCTGGTGAAGCAGTTCCCCAAACTTCTCAGGTCCTCGGCTCCATTTCGCCCATCGGTGGGCCATGAAGCCGAAAGCAATTATCAGGCGCAGGGGTAAAACCGCCCATTGATTCCATAGAATTTTATCTAATGACATATCATTTTTTTGTTTTCAAAAGCGGTCGCATTTCAAATATGGCCTAACGTTAAAGATGAGACACGCGCGGGCGAGCGTGCTGACGACCTGAATTTAGGAAAAATGCGGAGCGGAGCCGGGGCCATGCGAACTAAGGTCAATTCCCGCGCGTTGTCTCTGTCGGCTGGTTAGGCTAATTCATTCATTTGCTTGATCGAGATCCAGGCGAAGAATGTATTCTTCCGTGTCTTCG
>Ga0065715_10089274_pt1 | contig 11686 bp, 10 predicted proteins | sample MisBulReplicate1_FD_59102 | JGI IMG/M metagenome (GOLD analysis project Ga0065715, IMG submission 59102) | Miscanthus rhizosphere microbial communities from Kellogg Biological Station, MSU, sample Bulk Soil Replicate 1 : eDNA_1 v2 (version 2) | ecosystem: Host-associated > Plants > Roots >...
TTCATGGACACATATAGTCAAGGCATTTATGTGAAATCATTGACCTGGCCATCTATTTTGATTATCTTCATGATAGAGTCATTTGAAATAACTGTCGAAATATCTCCGTTACCACATCCTCATAAGGGCATGCTTTTTGGGGATTTTATTTCATAACCCCAAACATTTACAAAAAATCTGATCATTTCAACTGATCCTTTTTTATTCAGGGAATAAAGTACATGTTGACCTTGTTTCCTTTCAATTACAAGATTGGCATCTTTTAATATTCTAAGGTGTGCTGAAAGACCAGGTAGAGTAAAATCAAAATGTTTTGCAATTGCAGTTGGATTCATGTCTTTTTTCTTTAGTAGCACAAGGATCTTTCTTCGATTGCCATCAGATATCGCTTTCCAGGGAGATCCCATTATGATAATTTAATTAATTAGATATTTAAGTATTTTATCAATGTGATATACATGATGGATAATAATGGGCACAAACTTTTTTTGTGGACCAGATTCCAGATTTTACTCGGATAAGATCACACTGGCAATTTTACTCGCGTCAAAATATAAGTCAACACCAGCTCAATTATTTTGAAACTCAATGATATTAGATAATTCATGACAAGAAATATCATAGCACAACTAACTGTGTATCCAGTTAATATTTTGCTAGTTCAATCCATAAAATATGGATGACAAGGCATATAGAAAACCTTGCTACATTCAGGATGACGATGTCTGCAAATTGTGCATTTCTATAAGATCACTTTTGAATTGTCTCAACTCATCCGGCACGTTTATTCTTATAGGATCTCTTAATGAAAGTGACCTGCCTGTATTTTTGGAGATAGTTTCCTTTTTCTTATTCCAGACCATCGAATTGAATTCTGTTATCAGGTAAGAGTACTGACACATGTCTTCGAAGGTATTTTTAACAACTGGTAAAGGCTGTGTGTGGATACTGTTTGAAGAATATAGTGTCGTCCATAACTTCTCTGTAATGAAGGGACAGATAGGGGAGAGCAGAAGCAATATAGTGGAAAAACACTTGTGCAAAGTGTACAGTGCTGACAAATATCCTGAAGGCTCATTTTTGTTGTATGCTCGTGACTTTGCCAATTCCAGATAATGTGAAGCAAACAGATTCCATGTAAATTCTTTTAACGATGTGGACGGTATGAAGAAATTGAATTCTCGGTAGCCCTTAAGGCATCGGTCAACCAGTCTTGCCAATTCTGCCAAAATCCATCTGTCAGTTGGTAGAAGGTCACCGGGACTCATCGAGGTTACGTCAAAGGATGACATAAACCTGCCTACATTCCATAGCTTTGTCAAGAACTTTTGTGCTTCAGCTATCTTTTGTTCCGAACATCTGAAGTCTTGGCCTAGATTTGCTTCTGCTGCGGACCAAAATCTGAATGCGTCAGCTCCGTATTTCGCTATAATTGGAAAGGGATCGATAACATTACCTTTACTTTTACTCATTTTCTCTCCCCGCTCATCCACACCATATCCCATTATCCAAACATCAGACCATGCTAATTGACCAGTCAGTTGATAGCATCGTAACATCGTGTAGAATAACCATGTTCTAACTATATCCTTGGCTTGCGGTCTGATTTTTGTTGGATATGTGTAGGAGAAGAATTTTTCATCTCTATCATATTTAGTAACAAAAAGAGGAGTTATACTAGAATCCATCCATGTATCGAACGTTCTTACCTCCCCTACAAATTCTGAAGAATCACAATTTTGACACTTATTGAATGGAGGCTCTTCCCTCCAAGGTCTATAATATTTTCCTGGCTGCGGAAGATTCGGAGTATTACATTTTTTGCAGTACCATATTGGAATTTCAGTACCATAAAATCTCCTTCTGGAAATCGGCCAATCTATAACCACGGAATCTAACCAATTCAACAAGATCTGTCTGTGAACCTCAGGATGAAATTCAATCTTCAACGCAAATTCCCTTAATTTTGGAATAAAATCCAGTTGTTTCAGATAGTAATCTTGCATTGGAATTATTTCTACGGGTGACTTACTGCGTTCACAGAGTGGGGTTCTATGCATTATATACTCCTCTTTATCGATAGAGCCAAGTTTTTTTAAATCTTCAATTATTCTTTCTCGTGCTTGGTTGATCTTAAGGTTGGCATAGACTCCCGCATTGTCCGTCATTAAGCCATTATCATTAATAGCAACGATCTCTTCTAATCCAAGCTCTCTAAATATCTGCACATCATTCTTATCACCATAACTACACACCATTACAGCTCCGGTTCCAAATTCCGGTTTTGCTGAATGGTGTGCAATTATTTTTACCTCCCTGTTGAAAAGCGGTAAAATCACTGTTTTCCCAATCACTTTCTCATACCGCTTGTCATTGGGATTAACCATCACACACTGACATGCAAATAGGAGTTCTGGCCTTGTAGATGCGATTACAATTTCGTCTGCACTTTCTTTGATTTTGAATTTCATATAAATTAGCTTTGTGTTTCTTTCTTCGTAGATTATCTCAGCGTCAGCTATCGTTGTCCCACAATCTGTACAATAATTGTTAGGTCTGTTTGAAGAATAAACTAACCCTTTGTTCCATAACTTTAGGAAAGTGTTCTGGGTCATCACACGATATTCATCTGAATCTGTTCTATAGTACTTTTCGAAGTCTCCACTTAATCCCAGGGCTTTCATGATGTCAATCATTTCTTTTTCCAAATCGTCAAGTGCAACCTTACATAGATCCAAGAATTTTTCCCTATCCATACTTCGCATCCTAATTTTGTGTTTCTTTTCAGTATAGATCTCTACCGGAAGGCCATTTCTATCGATTCCTATTGGAAAAAGGACATTATTTCCCAGTAACCTACCAGTTCTCGCGATCATGTCAATCTGTGCATAATGAGCCGCGGCACCTATATGCCAAGGCCTTCCGGAGGGATATGGAGGGGGCGTGTCTATAACAAAGACATGCTTTCTTCCATCTGCACTGAAATTGTAGATTTTGCATTTCTCCCATCTTGTTAAAATCTCCTGTTCGAACTTAGAATTCCATGTCTTTTCTTCGATCTTTTGTGGCATCTTTACTTTATGACTAGCATAAAATTAGTGATATTAAAGTTGATGTCCTGCAAACGAGTATAAATTACACCAGGCAGATATTTGTCAAATTATGTTATTAGTATCAAGGATTGGGTATGTAAAATCAGAGATGAATGTCCTGTAAAATCTTACTCATTTGTCACTTGTTGAAGCGGAAATGAATATAGGTTATTTCATTGCTGTATTCATGAACTACTGGATCACTAATACTCCAAAATTTGAATTGGACAGCGATGTTCCCATAAAGAATACTAGCGACTGGCTAAAAATGCATCGAAGAATCAAACTGAATTTGTAGGTAGACATAATTATGCTACCTAATATTTGCGAGAATATGTGCACCTTTATTTACGCCTTCATAAATATAGACCCCCAGTGCTTCTACGTTTGGGGGCATCTTTGATGCTAGTATATCTATTATTATTGAGGATAGATTTTCCACTGTGGCTTCTCCTGGAAGAAGGAAAGTAGTACTCTTTGGTAATTGTAGGTTAAAAAGACCGCGAGGTCCTTCAAAGGAAACAAAATAATGAAGACTATCTTCTCTTTGCAAATATTTTTCGTTTATGAAAAATTTGTGATCAAGATTAGATAACGCGTCCTTCACTAATTTTTTCGCTTCACTGAAATCAATGACAAGGTTATTTGTCATTTTCCCTATGATCTCCACCATGACAGTCGAAGTGTGTCCGTGTAAAATTGAGCACTTTTCGACCAACGGAAGGATATGTGCATAGTCAAAAGCTAACGAGGGATCTTCAATAAATATCGAACCAATATGATCTCCGACCGTATCACTAATCGCAATAAAATTCAAACCTTCGGCCTTTTCAGCATACTTCGAGGTTCCCACGCCTATTAAATTCAAAGAAGGATTTTCTTTTCTTACTCTTTCAAATTTTTCCATATCTTCATCAGTATCAAGTACTTCAATGTACCTATCTCCTACTTTGAAATCCACAACAGCCACAGAGCCATCAGAAAGATGTATTGAAAAGTTATACTCATAATGCTGACCTAGGAATGTTAATAATTTCGATGTTGTTAATTCGAGCCTACTCTTGAATAGATTGCCCTTACTATCGATGTACTTTGTACTGCTATCTAACACAACTCTTCTCATTAAACAGGAATCCTTACAATAATCTGTCCTCAGATATATACAGGTTCTGTTGATAACCTAAATTTAAGTATGAATGAAGGTCAAAGATATGATTTGGTTTGGAAAAACGATTGTAATCATATTGTGATAGATCTACACCACAGAGATAATAATGACATTGTCGCCTCGTATTAATATGTCTCCCATTTGAATTTCCGACTGTTTTTCACCGGTGTGTTGTTCAGAGATATCTATCGCCTCTTGGAGCAATAGGTTCATTTGTTTGTCAAAGGATTTGAGCTTACCCCGAATAATCTTTCTGCCTTTCAACTTGACTAGTACGGACTTACCAACATTTTCTTGAAGTACTTGGCTTGCGATACCCTCTTCAGACATTTCACAGATCTTTTGCTTCTAGGAAGGCACAGGTATATTAAGGCGTTGCATTTCGCCTATCAAATTCATTACATAGTCATAAATCCAAAATTAATGGTAGAATATTTAGCGAACGTTTTTGCTATGTACTTCTGACATGCATTCCGATGATACAAAAAATAAGCACAGATACGAAACTAGATTCATTAAGAATCTTTTGATCACAGTTAATCACTGTTTATAGATAAATTAAGTTGTGGGCCGAATTTGGTCGCTCGACCCAACACTTTGTCAGAGAAGGGTTCAATTTTATTGTAATAAGTTGGGTACAATTCTGGAGTGAGACTCTACAATAATTTCTAATGCTAAAACTCTAGTATTAGATTCAGTAGTTCCTTAGTTAGTCTGAATCTCTTTGTTTCTTATTATTCACCATTTCACACTCTACTTATACTATGCTTATGATAACAAATTGGCAATTATCAATGAATAAAAATAATCAACGGATAATATTGGCCATGTTAATAATAATAGTAACAATTGGAAGTATTAGTACTCTTCCTGCATCTGCGTTTACAGATGCCGTAAAATGTAAAAATAACGGGGATAATAACTGCAACAACACAACAATTGTCCAGAAAATTACAATCAATAACAACTGCAACATCATCAATGAAAACAAAGACCATAGTGATCATAACCAAAATGTGAATCAGCTAACCTGTACAAATCAATATGCCAACATCTACGGATCACTGATTAATGCACCTATATTTAATACGATATTTGGTAATGGCAATATAATGGAAGATCCGTTTGCACCAATTACATAATATTCATCAATCTTACTATTATCCTGTAATTTCTTATGAGCAGGTAAATTCGAATTCAATATTCAATGTTACTTATTATTTCCTAAGTTAATCGATTATAGTCTTATCCGGTCTCGGGAATTCCCCCTCATGTCAAATATTTACTCTCCGGATCTTAGTTGTCAGAAGGATTATCGCAAGTTGCCATAATTAAGGGATTTCAGAGTGATCTTATTGAGCGTTCTACATATGTTCTTTATATGGCCTCTAAGGACTAAATGTACACAAAGAATCTGATCTAGATTGTTAAAGACCGATTTAAAAAACGCCATTTTTGAAAGCGTAAGGCAGAGTATTTTGAACATCAATACTATAGGAATTGCTTTTTCTGGTGGGGTCGACAGTGCCTTATTAGCAAGTGTATGCCGAAACCTTGAAGCAAATGCAATCTTACTAACCGTAGGCTTTTCAAATTCTCATGATATTGTATATTCCAAATTAATATCATCTAAAATGAATATGGTCCATTTGATTCTAGAAATTACCTACGATGATTTCCTTAGGACCTCTCGTAGAATTCAAAAGGAAATTTCATGTAAAAACAGATCTCATGTTGAAAATTGTATCGCATTTTACTACGTTGCCAAATTAGCCGCCACCTATGGAATTAAAGCCATCTTAACGGCAAATGGTTTTGATGAGCTGTTTTGCGGGTATAATAGTTACAGACTGATTTTTAATCAGGGAGATTCATGTATCAACAAGGCCATAACGGATAAGATTGCAAATGAATTCGAACTAATGAGCGAGATAAACCAAACCATTCAAGCTTTTAATATACAAGTTAAGCAACCTTTCCTTTCTGAAAAATTCATTTCAGTTGCAATGGAGATACCGGTAAGTCATAAGATACAAGGATCGACTGATTTTTTACGAAAGCATATTTTAAGAAAAATTGCTCTATCGCTTGATGTTCCTGAAGATTCAGTTATACATCGCAAAAAGGCTTTTCAATACGGCACTTTAATCCACAAGAATTACAAGGACATCATTTAATTTTACCCCCAGATCCTAATTTGGAAATAGTCTTCTTCACTCCGTTCGATACGTTTGTTATAATTCTTTCTGAAGCAGACAAATGATTTGATGGATTAAAAATCTTCTTTAATTCTGCGAAGGTTAGGTTCTTCATGATTGAAGGATCTTTCATTACTATAACTTGGAAATCTTCTTCATTTTCGAGAGCATCAAATGCAATCCGTTGAATATCCCGATATGCAGAAAATCTTGGGATCCCCTTTTTTACGAGCGCCTCGAGTAAGAATTCTGAGTAGATCTGCCCCTTAGTTTTATTGATATTTTCCTTGATTCTTTGAGGATTAACTTTCAGACCCTCAAATATCCTTAACATAGTATTGAGCATTTCATCTATAAGAATAAACGACATCGGAAATATGAATCGTTCATTGGCTGAATTTGTAAGGTCTCTTTCATGCCACAAAGGGATATTTTCCATAGCAACAGACAATAAAGAACGAAGAATTCGCGCCAAAGAAGATACCCTTTCACTCTTAATTGGGTTTCTTTTCACAGGTACAGCACTGCTACCCATTTGTCCTTTTCGAAACGGTTCTTCTACCTCTCCAATTTCGGTTCTTTGTAGATTACGAATTTCTACCGCTATTTTGTCAAGCGTACAACCTATTAACGAAAGGACGAATTGTGATTCGGCAAACCTCTCCCTCGGAATGACTTGGGTTGCTGCTTCTATAGGGTTCAGGCCCAATCTCTCCGCCACTTTTTCTTGAACTTCAATTGCCCTGGTTCCCATGAGGGACCCAGTGCCGACGACACCAAGAGTTTTGCACATAAGAAATCTTTTCTTACCTTCTTCGATACGATCTAAATGCTGCGCCAGTTCGCTTGCCCAAACAGCAAATTTTAGACCAAAGGAAATTATGCTAGCATGTTGGCCATGAGTTCTACCTACAGCAGGCACCCTGCGAAATTCCCTTGCCTTATTTAACATCGCTAGAGATAATTTTGAAAGTTTTGGTTCCAAGATCGCAAATGCATCCCTTATCTGCATAGAAGTGCATGAATCGATGACATCGTTACTGGTAAGTCCAAAATGTACCCATGGTTTTGTCACCGATGAACATCGTTCACTTATTGCCTCTACAACTGCGGCGGTATCATGTTCGCTAATCCTTTCTAACTGTTTGACCCTTTTCGATGTTATCATTTTTGATTTTGCTAACACAGAAATTTCCTTTGCAGCGGCAGGAGGTATGATGTTTAACCTCGCTTGAGTAATTGCGACTTCTGCTTCGAAATTAAGTTGGTACTGGAGCTTCATATCCTCCTTAAATATCTCTTTCATTTCCTCACTGCCATAACGACAAGAATCTATCGGTAGAATGGACATTTATTAGAAAGCGACAAGACAGTAAAATAAATTTTATTGAATTTTCGGTGACAGAATCTATTTAGGCCCATACGAGCAACTTTTAGTAGCCGATTCAAAGATATCACTTTGAACGAAATCGTGTGAAAAGGTTATAATGACTGGTTGATAAAATGACCAACGCATGAGTGGGTTATTAACCAGAAGCGGAAACCTGCAAGTTAGGAAGGTAGGGGATTTTGAATATAGAATAGATAAAGATGTATCAAAGGGCATGAATGTCCCCGTTACAATTTATGCTAATGACAATTTAATCTCAAAGATGGTTACGGATAGAACAATAGACCAGGCATCAAATGTTGCAACATTACCGGGAGTGACTAAACATGTTGTAGTGTTACCTGATGGACACGAAGGATATGGATTCCCTGTAGGAGGTGTTGCTGCAATGGACTTGGAAGATGGAGTAATTAGCCCGGGTGGTGTGGGATATGATATTAATTGTGGTGTCCGGCTAATAAGAACCAGCATTACCGAAAGGGAACTTAGACCGAGGCTTAAGGATATTGTTAACGAGTTATTCACTGCTATACCTGCAGGAGTAGGGAGTGCAAGTCGCACCAAACTAACAAGATCTGACTTGGACGACTTACTTGTTGAAGGTGTTCCGTGGGCGGTAGAAAGAGGATATGGATGGCAATCGGATATTGAAGTATGCGAAGAAACAGGAAAAATGGAGGGTGCAGATCCAGGATCTGTCTCCGATACAGCAAGGAAGAGAGGTGCACCACAACTAGGAACGCTGGGATCTGGCAACCATTTCCTAGAAATCCAAAAAGTTGACAAAATATTTGACGAAATTGCGGCAAAGAAAATGGGGATAGAAGGAGAGGGACAAATAGCCATTTTAATTCATTGTGGTTCACGGGGATTTGGACATCAAGTATGTAGTGATTATTTGCGCATTTCTGAAGGAGTATTGCGGAAAAAAAATATACAGCTCGTTGATAGAGAGCTTGCGTGCGTGCCCAATAATTCATCAGAAGGAGAAAGTTATAGAAAAGCGATGTACTCGGCTTTGAACTTTGCATGGTGTAATAGACAAATGATCACTCACTGGACTAGGAAATCTTTTGAAAAGATATTGGGCTTGACAGAAGGGCAGCTTGATATGAAACTAATATACGATGTCGCACATAACATTGCCAAGGTCGAAAGGCATAAAGTAGATGGAGAAGGAATGCGCGACCTTGTGATACATAGAAAGGGCGCAACAAGAGCTTTTCCTGCAGGCGTAGAGCAGATTCCAGAAAAATATAGGGATGTAGGACAACCAGTAATTATTCCTGGATCAATGGGAACCGCGAGCTGGGTATTATTAGGTAATGTCCGGTCACTTGACTTGAGTTTTGGTTCAACTGCACATGGAGCCGGTAGGGCAATGTCTAGAACGGCAGCTAGGAAAAATTACACCGTCGAGAATGTTAAACAACAACTGGAGTCCAAAGGGATCTATATCAAATCATTAAGCAAGGATGGAGTCGTAGAAGAGACTCCTGAGGCGTATAAGGATGTGGACGCGGTAGTAGAAGTTTCTCATCGTCTCGGAATCGCTACGAAAGTAGCACGTTTTGTTCCTGTAGGGGTGATCAAGGGATAATGAGCGGAGGCGACGATCCTGAAATAGGAGGCGACGATCCTGAAATACGGATTATCAAAGCAAGAAAGATGAAACAATTACGGGAGCACGCAGCCACATTAGAGAAACTGAAGGAAAATAGTGTCAGTCAGATATCGACTAAAAAAACAGACAGAGAAATTTTAGTATCGTACCTCTATGATCGAGGTGACGAAGTATTGAAATTAGCAGAAGCACAATATCCATCCCAAACTAGGATCATTGTAAGTAAAATAGCCCAACTGATTAGAGAAGGAGATATTTCAAACCGAATATCTGGAGGTGAACTGCTGGCTTTGTTCCGTTATGCAGGACTTCTTATTAGAGTTAATACAAGTATCAAGATAGAAGATCATGGCAAATATATCTCATTTTCAGAAAAACTGAAGCAGGAGCAATAACGTTATTACTCTGCCAAAGATACAAGACTACTTGAAGGGAAGAGAAACGATAATAAGATTCAAGAATATCTACCGGTGAAAAATGCTTCCGAAAGAAAATAGAGCAGCAGTTTTTAACGGACCAAGATCTATCACAATGGAAAGACTTCCATTAGCGCAGTCAAACGATGGAAGTGCAATACTAAAAATATTATCTTGTGCGGTATGCGGTTATGATGTAAGAGTTTACAACGAAGGCCATCGGAAAGTTCATCCCCCAATCATACTGGGGCATGAAATTTGTGCTGAAACGATGCATCCAATTAGTAATCTAGGAAATGGGAATTTAATATCGGAGGGAACCCGAGTTGCCATATCGCCACTTGTTCCTTGTCTTAATTGTTACTACTGTGCCAGCGAACGATACAACCTGTGTAATAATCTTCAAGAGATTGGTTCGAGCGTTAATGGAGGTTTTGCAGAGTACATCAAAATTCCTTTGAACAATATCATAATTGACGGTATTGTTCCGATACCAGATAATATCACCAATGAGGAGGCTGCTTTAATAGAACCTTTAGCATGTTGTTTAAATGCCCATTTAAGATTCAAATCGTCCCACACTGATCGTTCGATAATAATAGGAGACGGTCCGATAGGTCTGATTCACTTGCAGATTTCCAAATTATATGGCATGAAGACTATAGTGATAGGTAAAATAGACTATAGAATGGATCAAGCAAAACAACTAGGAGCAGACATAGTACTCTTGAACAGTAACATAGAAGATTCAGTGCGTAGTATTATGGATTCAACCAACAATGTCGGAGCAAACATGATCATTGTTGCTACAAGTAATCCAGATGCATTAGATCTTGCTTTAAGAATAGCCAGTAAGGACTCTATTATAAGCTTATTTGCAGGTATGCCAAAAACCAAAATTCTTTCGCTGGATCCTAACTGGTTACATTATAACGAAATATCTATATCAGGAAGTTTTAGTTCCACACCTATTTTAATGAGAAAAGCAATTAGTATGGTTAGTGAAAGTAAAATAAACTTGAAAAAAATCATCAGCTATACTTATAGGTTAAAAAACATTGAAGACGCATTCCTTGCCACCGAAAAATACTCGAGCTTCAGATCAATTATTCATCCTTATGAGTAGAGTATCGATTAAAAAAACAATATTCTAAACTGATGACCTGATTACATTAAACTAGTCTACTCTGCTTAAACTATTATGAAACCTGCCCAAGGCTATCAGAATGAAGTTTCAGTGCCTCATTTATCATTTGCCTAAATTTTTTTTAGAAATGTGTGATTCTTGATTTGGCATGGATGTAACGCAGAAATAATAAGGAATGCTGATTTGACATCTGAATTAAATTTGATGCTCTCAACCTTATTTAATTGATTGAATAGCAAATTTCAACAATCGAGTCTTCGTCCAACAATTTCAAAGAATTTAGTATGACATTTGGGTATCAGGAGCAATAATTTGTAGAGCAGGAAGAAGGCACTGTAAGTCAGTACACTATATACTACGGAAACCAGAGTTATAGAAAAAATTACTCATTTGAAATACATATAGATATGAAATTTTAGATAACCATATTATCATTGACGTATTGAAAAGCATGGAGGATGTAGTATTGGAATTAACAAACAAAGAAAAATATTGTCAGTCTAATCCAGAGAAATTTGCGAGTAGTAACATAAGCACCTTTATGAAAAAACATGGATTTAAGAAATATCAGGATCTAATAAAAAAATCTATAGAAAATATTGAATGGTATTGGGATTCCGTTAACGAGGATCTTTCCCTAAAATGGTTTGA
>Ga0065715_10089275_pt1 | contig 11677 bp, 9 predicted proteins | sample MisBulReplicate1_FD_59102 | JGI IMG/M metagenome (GOLD analysis project Ga0065715, IMG submission 59102) | Miscanthus rhizosphere microbial communities from Kellogg Biological Station, MSU, sample Bulk Soil Replicate 1 : eDNA_1 v2 (version 2) | ecosystem: Host-associated > Plants > Roots >...
AAGAATTATCGAGACACCTCAACCTTTTCGGGATGAAGTTCAACATCGCGATCGACTCAGTTAACAATCAGCAATTGCTGGCGACCCGCGGCTATGCAGTGTTGCTGGCGGATAGTCGCATAAGTGTCGGAAACCCGATGCAGGAGATCGTTAGAAGCGTCATGCCGGGTGTTAACAGAGTAATCGAGATGGGCATTGCCGATCCTAACCGAATGGGAATTATCGGGCACAGTCACGGAGGCTATGCGGTTTTATCTATTGTCAGTCAGGTACAACGATTTAAAGCCGCCGTAAGCTGGGCCGGCTCCGCCAATCTGATCACGATGTACGGGCAGATGGATTCGGATGGAACGAGTCATTGGATCGATTGGGCTGAAACGGGCCTGGGCAACATCGGCGGAAGTTTATGGCAAGTCAGAGAACGTTACATTGAGAACTCACCGATCTTCTATCTCGACCAGGTGAATACCCCTCTTCTAATAGTTCAGGGCTCGAGCGATCGGATTACTACTCCAAATCATTCCGAAGAGATTTTTGTTGGGCTCAGGCGCTTGAATAAAGAAGCAGAATACGCTCGATACGAAGGAGAGGATCACGGCTTTTGGTTTTATCCGAATCGCGTGGATTACTGTAACCGGCTCATAAGCTGGTTTGATCGCTGGCTCAAACCGGCAGAAACAGAAATATCAAAGTCACCACAATAAGCGCGGCGGTTAATCTGGCGTGTGGCTTTTGCCTCGACCGTCCGGCACCATTCTTGGACCGGGTCAGTACAGGGAGCGATAGCGACCTGGTCAGTGATTAGCATGCTCTATTTCCCAAAGACTCTTGACTCTCATCGTTTGACCAGGTCGCTATCGCTCCCTGTACTGTCCCGGTCCAAGAATGATGTCTGACTCTTAAGAGCGCGAACTCCTCTCAAGTAACGATCGAGAAAGCCGACGATGCGTTGATAGGCGTATACCTGGTTAGACTTTTTGGTAAAGCCATGCCCCTCATCGTCAAACACGACATACTCAACTATTCCGTTCTTCTTTCTGATCGCTACCACGATTTCATCTGATTCTGACTTCAACACTCTGGGATCGTTGGCGCCCTGTAACACCAGCAACGGCTTCACAATCGCATCCGCATGAAACAGAGGAGATATCTTTCTGAGCATCTCACCATCAGTGGCCGGATCCCCGAGCTTGCGGTAGAAATCCGTCAAAGAACTTCTCCAGTATGGGGGAAACGATTCCAGTGTTCTTTGCCAGTTGGTTGGTCCAAAGAGATCGATCCCAACCGCAAACTCCTGCGGGTAGAACGTCAAGGCTGAGAGAGTCAGAAAACCTCCGTAGCTCGCCCCCATGATCCCGACCTTGGAGCTATCCACCCAATCAAGTGTTGCGAGATATCTTCCCGCCTCAATACAATCCCGCAACGGCTCCTGCGCATGCTTTCCATTGTCCAGAGCATGAAAGGTTTTTCCGTAGCCGGAGCTGCCTCGGTAATTCGGCGCCAATACTGCATATCCCTGGTTCACGAGAAATTGTATGGTGGCGTTGTATTCCTTTCTCGTTTGACCACCCGGACCACCATGGATGTAGACCAGCGCCGGAACTTTATTCACAGAACTCGCATCGTGAGGCTTCCAGAGTAGAGACTGGATTTCCAATCCATCAAAAGAGCAGTAGCTAACGATTCGCGAATCGACCAGATCATCGGGATCGATCTCGGGTGTAAGGCTGCTCACCAACTTTCGCGTCACGCGAGAGGAGAAATCATGAATGTACAGATCTCCGGGACGACCATCACCCTTGACGTAGAAACCCAGTAACCGCGCCGATCGAGAGAAACTAAAACCGGAAATTCCTTCACCCGGAAAACAAGGCAGTGCAATCTGCTCACCGGATTGCAAACAGGAAACTTCTATCTGAAAACAAGAATCACGATCACGAGTAATTACCTGATACTTGCCATGAGGCGAAATCGATATGTAGCAGTCGCAGTCATCCTTCACCACCTCCTCGCTGCGTCCCGTTTCTAATTCGATTCGTTCGACGTGATAGAAATCGCCATCTCGATTCGTTCGGTAGTAGAGGTACTTAGAGTTCCAATCGAAACAGGAAGCCCAGAAGCAGCCATCGCCCTCGTGTGACGTCAATTGACTCAACTCGCCTGTAACAGCGTCATAGAGAAAAATGTTTGAGTTCTGTCGCGTGCGAGGTTCGCCGAGCGCAATGTATCTTCCGTCTCTGGAAATACAACCGAAGTCGTAGCCATGGAAATCGGTGAATAGCAACTCGCGTTCTAAGGTCTCGCCGTTGATCTTGTAGATGTCGAAGCAGTGCCGATCTCGCTCGTTGGTCGCACAATAAAACGCCGTACCGTCGGAGGTTAGGCCAAAGAATCTCGCCGTAACATTGTCGCCGGGTGTTAAATCGACGAAGTCGCCTCCAGGTTCAAGGACCCACAAATGGTAGTTCTCAGTTCCGCCTCGCTCACGCGAAACGAGCAGGCGTTCACCATCCGGAAAGTACGAGAGCGCATAAACATTGTCGGTTGACGAATTGGTCAGTTGCTCAGCTGGTCCACCTGCTACCGGCATGCGGTAAACATTGAATACACCGCTCGCGTTTGTCGTGAATACAATGGATTTCTCGTCCGGAGAAAAAGCGCCACCCATCACTTTTCTCGTGCCCATGAATTGTTCAATCGAAAGGACGTTTCTCTGCGGCATTGGTGTTAACCCTGGGTCACGCGCACCATGACGGCGATATCGCGTTGTGGCGCCTGAACCCTTTTGACAACCTGCGCCTTCGGCTCGCGTTCAAACTGGCTCTCGCAGAGCAAGCGGTAATTCAGACTCGTTTCGTACAGGGATGAATGACTGCCCTCGGCGATGACTCTGCCCCGATCGATCACGAGAATGCGATCTGCCCACAAGATCGTCGAGAGGCGATGTGAGATTACGATTGTGATTGTCGCCTGATTTACTTCACTCATTGCCTCAAACAGTTTTTGTTCTGTAACCGTATCGAGCGCAGAAGTACTTTCGTCCAGAACCAAAATCTGCGGGCGTTGAAGCAGTGCGCGAGCGAGCGCCACGCGTTGTCGTTCGCCACCAGAGAGTTTGCTCCCTCGCGGACCGACCTGCTCGTTCCAGCCTAGGGGCAGTCGATTTATGACATTTTCCAGTTGGGTGATTCGAACGACTTGATCGAGGACGCTCTGGGACGCCTTCGGATTTCCGTAGCGGAGATTCTCGAGTAAAGTAGCGTCAAAGATTGGTGCTTCCTGCAACACAAACGAAACTGTCGATCGAAGACTCTGCAAACGAAGTTCTCTCACGTCAATTCCATTCACAACAATCGCGCCATCGACAGCGTCATACAGCCTGGCGATCAAACGTGCGATTGTGCTCTTGCCGGCTCCGCTCGAACCGACCAGTGCAATCTTCTCACCGCAATGAGCCTTCAAACTGACGTTTGTCAGTACTGGTTTGTCATATCCATAACTAAAACAAACATTCTTCAATTCGAGTTGCGGTGTCGCACTATGCGGAACATCAATCGCATTTGGATTTTCCGGAACAGAAACCGCCGCTTGTTCAATTTCACATAACCTCCGCGCACTCGCACCGACTCGCTGAAAGCGCGAGTAGATATCCATCGCCGCATACAAGGGCGCGAACAGTTGCAGGGCGTAACTGTAAAATGCAACCAGGCTGCCTACAGTCAACGTTCCCTGCAACACCTCGTAACTACCAAGACTGAGAATCGCCATCACACTAAGAACAATGATCAGAGATGAGGAAGAAGCAAAGAGCACTTCCATACGCAGCCTTCTCAACTCGGTTCGCGTTGCGGCGGCGGAGAGTCTGGTGAATTTACAGGCTTCAGTTAACTCCCTGCACACGAGTTGCACTTGCGTCATGCATGAAATCTGATCTTGCAGAAACGCAGTGACTCTCCCTTTTTGCTGTTGCAGTTGATCTGAACAGTCTCGCAGCGGACGCTGGAAACGATGGCGAAGAAAGAGAAAGGCCGGCACGAGCGGGAGCACAATGCAGGTCAGTCGCCAATTCAACACAAACATTGTCACGACGATTAATACAGTGGTAACTGCGGTGCGTAGCAGCAGAGTTGTGAGCTGTCCGGTTATTTCCCCAACCAGAGTTACATCCTGCTCGAGACGAAATAGAAGCTCGCCTACGGAATTCTTTTCATGGTATTCAGACGATAGTTGCTGCACTCTTCGAAGTAGATGGAGACGTGTCATAAAGATCATTTTCTGCACCGCACGATTACCAACCATCACACCCCATGCATTGAAGAAAATCCGACCAAGGTAAGTGAGCAAAAAACCTGAGATGGCAACAAGCAGTAATATTCGGGAGCCTCGAATCAACACATCGTCGATCAAAAACCTGATGATCAGGGGTTCTGACAACACAAGCAGGCTGGAGATAACTGTCAGGAGAAAGCCTGCGAGGTGAGTGCGAACAAAAGGTCGGAGTTGAGCAAGCAACCACACATTTTCAGGCTTGAAAGTCATTGTCAGTGGATGCTGTGCGGTACTTTTTTCCGCTTTGGTAAAACCTACAAAAGCGCCAACAAGTTGGCGCACTCCAGTCAGGCGCTGATTCCTGAACTTTTTGGTATCCGGCAGGATCTACCTGCCGGATACACTGATTGTTCAGGAAGCGCTCAACCCCCTGTTAGTCCTCCGTCGCAGGGATGAAGCGTGTCCCAAATTCGAAAGTAAGACCGTCAAGTACCTGCTCATCTCTCTTCTCACCCAGAACGATGTCTTCGGCCTTTCCAAGCTCGATGACAGCGGCAACTTCATATTCGTTAGTCATTGCAGTGCTCCTCCTTTCTTTGAACGTTCTATCGTTTGTTGTGGCGTGCCGAGCGACGAACGCCTAGTCCTCTGTTGCTGGTATAAAGCGCGTGCCCCACTCAAAAGTCACACTGTCGACGACCTCCTCCATTAACTTTTCGCCAAGAACGATGTCTTCAGCCTTGCCCAGCTCTACTACTACCGCGCCTTCGTATTCGTTAGTCATGATCTGCTCCTCCTTTCTTCTTTAGTTGTTCAACTCCGGACACTCGAGAGTTCGCAACCAAAACTCGAGTGAAATGGTTTTTAGCAATGCAATAAAGTTAACTCTTAAACCGTGACCTGCTGACTCCAGAGCTTCTGTTAGCGCGACCGGCTCGACGTAGCCATACGCAGTGGCGCGAGAGTCTTTAAAGAGTTCACGCAGGCCCGGTATTTCGCGAATCACCGCACGGCAGATCGACTCATGCGGATCACCTTTCGTTCTACGCCGGGCAATCCGGTCGGGCAGTAAAGTCTTAAATGAGCGCCGCATCAGCGAACGCGTTTCGCCTGGACGCAATCTCTGTTCGGCCGGAATGGCCTGCAGAAACTCCACCAGCGGACGATGCAGGTAGGGATATCTGATCTCGACGTTGAAGTGAGCCCTTCTATATCCCGCCGCGATGTGGTTGACCACTGAAACAAATCCCGCGCTTTGATCGCGACCACTGGGCAATCGAAACCCGTAGATATCGAGATTGGCATTGATTATTTCTCGCATGTGATTTCGATCGACGAAATCGGCGTTGAACCATCGCGGTAATTGCTTCTGCGATCGATGAATCGGTTGTGGAAGGGCGGGCAAAATCGTTCGCTGCCAGAGGAGCCAAAGGTATGGACGCTTGAGAGCTCCACTCCAAACGTGTAATCGCTTATGTAAGGCCAGGACCTTACCCTCAACCAGCAGATCGCATAACTCAGGTGACGGATCGTCACTACTACCGAGCATCTGGTCGCCGCCTTCACCACTTAACAACACGCGTGCATGGTGCTGGTCCATTATTTTCTGAGCGCCACGATAGTACTCCGTAAATCCATCAACTCCGTTCGGAACGAAAGTCGGACTGCGATCGAGACCCGACAGAAGCGGATAACATGATTCCTTCAAGTGATGGCCCGTGTGACCGATGTGCTGTTCGACGCACTCGATGAATCGACTCTCGTCAGCAGTAGTTGACTCATCGTAGACGTGGGAAATTGTTTCAAGTCGTGGGGTTTGTACTTCGTTGTTATTAACGAATCGATTAGCCGCACAAACGATCGATGAACTATCCAGACCACCGCTCAATTCAGAGAAGACCGGCCGGTGAGAACGCAACTGCGCCTTCAGTCCAACACTGAATTCATGAATGAATTGCTCTTCGTAATCTTCATCGCGCTGGTACCCAATTTCCCGGCACGGATCTAACTCCCAATACCTGGTTTCGGTTAGCTTTCCGGCTTGATTCACGCTCACGACGTGATGAGGTTTGACTGCAAAAACGTTCCTGTAAGGAGTGAGCCCGACCCGTGGATATCGCGCCAGGAATCCAGCGACATATTCCTCATTAACCTCACGAGGAACATTTGCGACATCGAGCAAAGGCAAGAGTTCTGTCGACCAAACGATTCGTCCCCGGTTCAGATAGCAATTAATGGGGCGAGTTCCCAGCACATCGCGGACAAGCAGGAGCGTTCTTAACCGTGAATCCCACAGCGCGAGACCAAAATCACCGATGAGGCGAACAAAAGATTTTTGGCCCCACCGCAAATAGGCAGCCCGCACGATTTCCACATCAGTAATAATTGTTTCGCTTCGTGTTTTCGTGAAAAGCTCATTGATAAGCTCATCTCGATTGTCGAGCCTGCCGTCCCATGTCAGCATGAGACCATCAGATGAAACGACCGGTTGAATTTCGAATTGTGATTCGCGAGTTGTGTGGTAGGCACGATACGTCATGCCCACATGAGCATTGCTTGCCTCGCCCCCGCCATCAGGACCACGCACTGCTAATCGCTTGCCCAGCGCAGTGAGCATCTCCCGATCCACCGGTGGCGGGTTGTTTCCAAAATTCAAGATTCCACCCAATGCGCTCATGTGACTAAACTCGCTTCAAAACTCGATACTTCCGCTTTACAGCTTGAGAGTCGTTTACAACTTGTCCCTCAACTTCCACCCATGCATGACCACTCGGTGGAAAGTCCTTCGCGGCGAGCACCATCTCCGCAGGTACGCCGCGACGACGAAGCAGACACGTCAGAACAGCCGAGTGTTGCAGGCACATCGCCTTTTTCGGGTAGTACATTTGTGCGCGGTCAACCATCGCACGCACACGTCTGCTTAAATCGCGATCTGTCGTGCCCGGCTTTGCTGTGGGCCACCGTCTAACTTTCTCGATTAGGGAGTGAAAGCCACGGAATTTCAGCAACACATCGAAGCCAAGCAAAGCGAGAAACGCCGTAAACGTCTCTTGTTTCAATATTCGAACCTCGCCTTGTTCACTCTCCGTTGGAGCGGAACGGCTGTCTGGTGTCGCGTCATCCACGGGACTTGAAGTTGTTCCGCTCACGCCGTCGCAGATGAGATAAAGCTGCCGGCCTCTTCGATCGGTTTCTGTCCGAAGCAACTTCATTTCACACGTCTTCTTAAAAAACTGCGCCGTGTCGTTGTGAAGTTGCTTGCGCGACACGTCATATCGCAATTCACCTTCGGCATTTATCGTTTCAAACTGTTCGGACAACTGCTGCACAACATCCTCAAGGCTCAATCCCGCGGGGTTCTCCTCAAGAGTCATCCACGTCAGAGCACCAACACCATTCAGCTTGCAAATCCGATCGTCGGCGATCGATAGCAATACGCTGCCATCTTTATGTCTTTGAGCTCGCGCGGTGTATGACGAACCACGAACCGAAGTTGAAGACGTAACTCTCTGCATCGTGTTTGATCTTGAACTAGAAGTTTGGGGGTAGTCCGGTGCCGGACTTCTTGCGGGCGAGTCAAGTTGTCGTTCGGTGGGCTCACTCTACGCTTCGCACGCGAGAGCGGGAAAATTTCTGTTTTCTGCTTGGGATTCGAAGCAGGCCAGGTTTTGGTTGAGAATGAGATGAACTCTTAAGCTTTCATTAAGGCTTTCTTGCTTGGAATGGTAAGCAAGCACACCATCATTTCTTTGTCCGCAGCGCCTTTATCTTTTGCGACTCAGCGGGAGACTCGGTATCCACACACGGCGTGTTGTAACTGATCACCCGACCGACAATCTCTGCCTCTCGCGGATAGGCAAAACGCCGCACACAGCATGGCGAGGAGTGATGCGGGATAATGAGCAGCGAATCGCTCTGTAACTCGCACCAACCACACGCATATGCCTGTCGCAACTCAATGAAGTAAATGGGCCGTTCATATTCGTTATGCCAGCCATTTGTCTGCACTTTGTTCTGGCTTGTGGCAATTTTCAAAAGCGCACCTGGCCGGATCATCGGATACATACTGAAATCCGACAGACCAAGTTGCGCATAAAGAATGTGTGGATTGCTGTCGTCGCGGTGATTCGCATCAATCGCCGCTAACTGAGTTTCCGCTGTCAGAATCTCAGGGATGGCGTGGTCATCGCCATTGTGCGAAAGCAACTGCGTCACGTACGGGTCGGCGACGGACTCGTACTTTTCCTGATCCTCGACGTCAACGTTGTAAAGACGAAGGAGATCCAGAAAGTTGGTCCGGTAGATCACGCTCAGACTAAACAGTTTCCAGATGCTTGGTTCGGAGATGCGGTTTTCGAGTTGGGCCAGCCAGCCATTGGAAATACAGAATCTCTTGTCTCCTTTAACGTCCGCAATCCGCCGGCTTGCTTGTTCGACTTCACGCCCGGTGATGTTGCGTCGATTACGCAGCGTTTTCAGTTCCTGACCAGTCAGCACAATAAGCCTCCAATTCCCAAATGCAGGCGCGGCGGAGTCTACAGGAACAAACATGCTCACTGCCTACAAGAAAATCTTTTGTCCGGGATCGTGGCAAGAAAAGCCGGATCTGCAATCCGTTAAGACGTTTCGTTTTGGTTATTTAGTCTTTTGAGAAGCGTTCCTTAAGGTTCTTACCTGATGCGGGCCTAAGGTCACTGAAATGAAAGGAATTCTGACAACGGCGTTTCAAGCGCTACTTGCAAACAATTGATTCGCGCTCGCTTACGCCGTGGATAACTATCGACAGTTTGTTCGCTATCGCGGAAAATTAACTTCGCTTCGGATAAACCACCCCCACAACCTGCCCGATTATTGTCACCTCTTCACGATTGAATTCCTCGCGCACGTTTCCTGAGGCGGGATGAGGTATGAGGACGATCTTGTCGCCGGGTGCATTTTCGGCGTAGACGCACGTGAGCCCGTTCGGCGTCAGAACATAAAACAACTCGCGCTCGTGGAAGCTCACGTTCTCAGCTGGAGACACCTTGTCCAAGAGTTTGTTCACTAACAGACGACTACCGGGCGGCGCTATCGGTGTTGCATTCGTGTCCTCCTCACCGACAACAACGTACGCCATGTACGGCGGATAAAACGATCCGAGATACTCGACTTCGATGTCGGCCCAACGCTTCAACGAACCCTCGAAGAACTGCGTGTCCTCGAGGTTCGCATCGTCGCGAACGATTGGCATTTTTATTTTGCGATGACGGGCTACCGCATCGAGCGGTACTTCGTGAGTCCGTGAACGACTCATCTCCACCTGGTCCATGAAACGACGTTCTGGTTGCAAACCGATAGACGCATCCATTTCGGCACGCGAGAGGTTGAGAATGATGCGCAGACTATCAAGCTTGGCAGTGCCTGGTTGGCGAATACTTCCACTGATGATATTCCCCAATGTCGACTTCCCAATTCGCATATCGGAATTGTTATTGACATTCGCCAGGCGTTTGCTTTCCGCAACAATGTCTTTGTAATTCAGACCAAGAAGTTTCATCGCCGTCAGAATCAAGTTACCCAACGGCGCGTTTGTTTGCCTTTGTGGACGGCCGCGCTTTGCTTTACCGGGACTCCTTCGCGGTTGAGTCATGCGAACGTGAATCTCCTATCTCCAAACTTTGCGACAGGGAGGCATTCAGACTGTTCTTTTTTGGGAGTCGTAGTTATCGGGAGGCTGGTGCGGACAAATTTTACACTACCATGGTCCTTTTTAAATAAAGAATACGCGTTCCTTTTAAACCGAATAATGTTCGCCCGCTGGAGGTTTTATGTCCCGTCCATCCCCGGACCTCTTGTGCAGAGCTTTTTCTTTTGGCCTGGCGACAGTTTTATTGATCGCCGCCGCCCCGAAGAGTTCGGCTGCGCCATCGACGCAGAGTCAAACCGCGCCGATCCCGCTCGAGTTATCCAAGCCTATCCAACGAGCAATCAATGCAGGCGAAACACATTCGTTCACATTCACTCTCACCGCGGGTCAATTCGCGCACATTACTGTCGACCAGCGCGATGTTGATGTCGTCGTGTCTATTTACACGCCCGATGGGACGAGAGTCGCGCAGGTCGACAGTCCTAACGGCAATTACGGCATCGAGCCGGTCTCAGTGATAGCCGAGACTTCGGGCGTGTACCGAGCGGAAGTGCTCTCCACGTCGCCGAAGAAGCCGGGCAAGTATGAAGTGAAATTGGAAGAGTTGCGCATCGCTACTGCGAAAGATCGCAACCGCGTGGCGGCACAAACACTCTTTACCGAAGCAAAGGCTTTGCGTACTGAGAGAACGCAGGAATCTTTTCAACAAGCTATTAAGAAGTATGACGCCGCGTTTGTTATCTGGCAGAACCTCAACGACAAATTGATGGAAGCATTCACGCTTCATGAAGTGGGAATGATCTACGGTGACACCGGCCAATATCAGAAGGCGATCGACTCACACACCAAAGCCGCGGCTCTGTACAAAGAACTAAAGCTTCCGAGGTGCGAAGCGGCTGTGACCGTTAATATCGGTTGGATATACGGAGAGTTAGGCGACACTCAGAATCGTCTCGCGGTGTACGACCGCGCGGCGGCGATCTACGAAACCGTCGGGGATATCGATCCCGTGCTGATCAGCAATTTCGGATCGACTTATGCGAAGCTCGGTCAGTATCAGCGCGCACTCGATATAAACATGCGCGTGTTGGAAATGCGGCGCCCACTGCAGGAACCACTCGGACTCGGTGTCACCCTTCGTAACATCGGCGACTGTTACGAGCATCTCGGAAATAAGCAGAAGGCACTCGACTTCTATAAGGAGTCGCTTGGTTTCATGCAAAAAGCGGGTAATCATTTTTACACCGCCTCGACCCTGATCAATCTCGGCCTCATCTATGAAGGTCTGAAGCAAGATAAGGCGCTCGACTATTTCAATCAGGCCCTCGCAATTCGGCGGACTATCAACGACGAAAGAGGCATTGCGAACGCTCTCTTTTATAGCGCGCGCGTAGAACGCGATCGTGGCAATCTAAGCGAAGCACGTAAACGGAGCGAAGCAGCGTTAGAACTGATTGAGCGGTTGCGGACCAAGGTTGCCAGCCAGCAGTTACGCGCGTCGTTTTTTGCTTCAGTGCAACAGTTTCGAGAGTTCTACATCGATCTGTTGATGCGTTTACACAAAGAGAATCCTTCACAACGACTGGACACTGCAGCATTTAATGCGAGCGAAACCGGCCGCGCCCGTTCGCTGCTCGAATTGATAAGCGAAGCCAATACGGAAATTCACACGGGTGTAGATCCGAAGCTGTTGGAGCGTAAACAGAGTTTGGAAGGATCGATAGCCGACAAGGCCGACAGCCAGTCGCGGACATTCAGCGAGAAAAGTCCCGAAGAACGAGC
>Ga0065715_10089277_pt1 | contig 11666 bp, 10 predicted proteins | sample MisBulReplicate1_FD_59102 | JGI IMG/M metagenome (GOLD analysis project Ga0065715, IMG submission 59102) | Miscanthus rhizosphere microbial communities from Kellogg Biological Station, MSU, sample Bulk Soil Replicate 1 : eDNA_1 v2 (version 2) | ecosystem: Host-associated > Plants > Roots >...
GCGCTCGTGATCGACGCGGCCGCCGCACCTGCTGGCAAGACGATGTCGGACGTTCTGGCCGCCGCCAAACCTTCCGACTGGCGCACGCTCGATCCTGAGAACACGCTGTACCTGGAGCTCGCGGGCGGGCGCGTCGTCATCGAGCTCGCGCCAGAGTTCGCGCCGCTGCATGCCGCCAACGTCCGCACCCTGGTGCGCGGCAAGTACTTCGACGGCCTGTCGATCGTGCGCTCGCAGGACAACTTCGTCGTGCAATGGGCCGATCCCGCGGACAAGGATCACAAGAAGTCCGTGGGCAATGCCAAGAGCAAGCTGGCCCCCGAGTTCGAGCGCTCCGCTGCCGGGCTCAAGTTCGTGGCGCTGCCGGATCCGGACACGTACGCGGCGCAGACCGGATGGGTCTCCGGATTCCCCGCTGCGCGTGACAAGGCAGACGGCACTGCCTGGCTCGTGCACTGCTACAGCATGGTCGGTGCGGGTCGCGACAACGAGGTCGACAGCGGTCCTGGCGTCGAGATCTACGTGGTCTCGGGCCATGCGCCGCGTCAGCTCGATCGCAACGTCGCGCTGTTCGGCCGGGTCGTGTATGGGATGGAGCTGCTGGCCATCATGCCGCGCGGTCCCGCGCCGATGGGCTTCTATGACAAGGCGGAGCAGCGCGTGCCGATCCGCAACATGCGTGTTGCGGCAGATGTGCCCGCGGAGCAGCGCACGAACCTGCAGCTACTGCGCACCGACACGCAGACGTTCACGGATCTGATCGAGGCCCGTCGCAACCGGCAGGACGAGTGGTACAAGCACAAGGCCGGTCGCATCGACGTGTGCAACGTGCCGCTGGTGGTGAGGCCGACGCCGACGAAGTAGCTACGCTTTCGTCAGCTTGCGATCGTCCAGTTCCAGCGAGCGGCCGATGATCTCGTGCATGATCTCGTTGCTGCCCGCGAGGATGCGGCTGATGCGCGCGCCTGTGTACATGCGCGAGATCGGGTATTCGTCCATGTAACCGGCGCCGCCGTGCAATTGCACGCACTGGTCCACCACCCGGCCTTCCAACTCCGTCGTCAGTAGCTTCGCTTCGGCCGCGGTGACTGCGTCGAGCTGGCCGGCGTTGTGCTGGAGCACGCACTGATCGACGAAGCACTGCATCGCGTCGATCTGCGCACGCATGTCAGCCATCTTGAATCGCGACACCTGGAATGTGCCGATCGGCTGACCGAACGCCTTGCGCTCCTTCACGAATTGCAGCGTCGCATCGAACGCCACCTGGCACAGCGTCATCGCGCCGCATGCAGTGATCAGGCGTTCCTCAGCGAGGAAGTGCGTAAGGAAATGAAAGCCTTTGCCGGGCTCGCCGAGCACGTTGGCCTTCGGCACCTTCACGTCGGAGAAGAACAGCTCGGAGGTGTCCTGCGCCTTCAGGCCCATCTTCTTCAGATTGCGGCCACGCTTGAATCCTTCCATGCCGCGCTCGACCAGGAACAGGCCGAGCCCATGGCGACGGTTCGGATCGGTGCGGGCGACGACGATGAACAGGTCGCCGATCTGCCCGTTCGAGATGTACGTCTTCGAGCCGTTCAGCAGCCAGTGATCGCCTTTGTCTTCCGCGCGCGTCTTGATGCCCGCGAGATCGCTGCCGGCGCCGGGCTCGGTCATCGCGATGCCGAGGATGGTTTCGCCGGAGGCGCAACGCGGCAGGATCCGCGTCTTCTGCTCCTCGGTGCCGAGCGCGCCGATGTACGGTGCGACCAGGCGCGAGTGCAGCGTCATGAAGAAGCCACCTTCGCCGTTGCGGCCGTTCTCCTCGATCAGGATCTGCTCGTAGCGAAAGTCGCGCTCGCCGGAGCCGCCGTACTTCGGGTCGGCCCACATGAGCAGATAACCCTGCTCGCCGGCCTTCTTGAAGGCCTCGCGGTCGACGCAGCCTTGTTCGCGCCAGCGCTCGCCGTGCGGACCGATTTCGCTCTGGAAAAAGCGGCGCGCCGATTCGCGAAAGAGATCGTGCTCGGGCTCGAAGATCGTGCGTTTCATCGGGGCGCCATGCGGATGGCGCCATCCAGTCGCACATCCTCACCGTTGAAGTAGCTGTTGCGACACATCTCGACCGCGAGCGACGCGTACTCCTCCGGCGCGCCGAAGCGCTTCGGAAACGGCACCGACGCTGCCAGCGCAGCCTTGACGTTCTCCGGCGCGCCCATCATCAGCGGCGTGTCGAAGATGCCGGGCAGGATGGTGTTGACGCGAATGCCGTCGCCCATCAGATCGCGCGCGATCGGCAACGTCATGCCGACGACGCCGGCCTTCGATGCGGAGTACGCAGCCTGACCCATCTGACCGTCCTCGGCCGCGACCGACGCGGTATTGATGATCACGCCGCGCTCGCCGAATGCATCGAGCGGCTCGACCGAGAGCATGCCTGCCGCCGACTTGGCGGCGCAGCGGAAGGTGCCGACGAGATTGATCTGGATGATGCGATTGAATGCGTCGATCGGAAAATGCTTGATCTCGCGCGTTTGCTTGTCGCGCGACGCTGTCTTGAACGCGTTGCCCGTGCCGGCGCAGTTCACGAGGATGCGCTCTTGTCCGAGCGCAGCACGCGACTTCGCAAAACCTGCATCGACATCCGCATCGGACGTCACGTCGACTTGGCAAAAGACGCCGCCGAGCGAGCTGGCGAGCGCTTCGCCCTTCTCGGCATTGAAATCGAAGATCGCAACCTTGACGCCGAACGCCGCGAGCGCGCGTGCCGTCGCGGCACCGAGCCCGGACGCGCCGCCCGTGATGACTGCGGTGATATTCGAATCCAGCTTCATGATTACAGTCTCTCGATGATCGTCACGTTGGACAGGCCGCCGCCTTCGCACATCGTCTGCAGGCCGTAGCGCTTGCCGCGCTTCTTGAGCGCGTGCACGAGCGTCGTCATCAGCTTCGTGCCCGAGGCGCCGAGCGGATGGCCGAGCGCAATCGCTCCGCCGTTCACGTTTAGCTTGTCCGGGTCCGCGTCGAGCTGCTTCAGCCAACCGACTGGCACCGAGGCGAACGCTTCGTTCACTTCAAACAGGTCGATGTCCTGCAGCTTCATGCCTGCCTTCTGCAGCGCCTGCGCGGTCGCGGGAATCGGCGCTTCCAGCATGATCACGGGGTCGTGGCCGATGACCGTCATGTGATGAATGCGCGCCACCGGCTGCACGCCGAGCGCCTTGAGTCCTTTGTCGTTCACGACCATGACGCCCGAGGCGCCGTCGGCGATCTGGCTCGACGTTGCCGCAGTGATGCGGCCGCCTTCCGCCAGCAGCTTCACGCCGCGAATCGCTTCGAGACTGGCATCGAAGCGAATGCCTTCGTCGATGCGATGGCTGTCTTTGCTGCCGTCCGGCAGCACGATGTCGATCGGCAGCACTTCGGCTTCGAACGCGCCGCTCTTGGTTGCGGCGATCGCGCGTTGATGGCTCATGAACGCGTACTCATCGAGCGAGTCCTTCGACAGATCGAACTTCTTCGCCATCATCTCGGCGCCCATGAACTGGCTGAACTGGATGTCGGGATAGCGCTCTTCCATCTTCGGGCTCTTCGGCGTGCCGAAGCCGTTCTTCGCCGGGAGCTGCGAGGACAGGCCCATCGGCACGCGGCTCATGCTTTCGACGCCCGCGGCGATCACTACATCCATCGCGCCGGACATCACCGCCTGCGCGGCGAAGTGCAGTGCCTGTTGCGACGAGCCGCATTGCCGATCGCAGCTCGTGCCCGGCACGCTTTCCGGAAGTTTTGAGGCGAGCACTGCGTTGCGCGCGACGTTGCCGGCTTGCTGACCGACCTGGCTGACGCAGCCCATGATCACGTCGTCGATCAAGGCCGGATCGGCCTTGGTGCGCGCCACCAGTTCATCGAGAACCTTGCCGGCCAGATCCGCCGGGTGCCATTCGGACAGCCGGCCCGCTTTGCGACCGGCGGCGGTGCGCACGGCCGCGACGATATAGGCAGCGCTCATGAGAAATCCCCCTTGCAAGAGTGAGCGTCAATAGACACCATTGAGGTGAATTAATCAATCGGTTAACACAATAGTTGACCCAACGGTTGAGCCGAGGATCGAGCGTGCCGACTGCCACTCGCGAGAGCACGATTACGTCGCGTCCGAAGCGCCTGCGCAGACGTGCCGGGCGCATTGCACGCGCCGCGGTCGAGCCGGATTTCAGCGCGCGCGAGCGGCTGCTCGACACCGCCGGACGCCTGATGAGCGACCGTCATTCGATCGACGTTTCGCTGAGCGAAATCGCGGAGCACTCCGGCCTGAACTCCGCGCTGGTCAAGTACTACTTCGGCAACAAGAACGGCCTGCTGCTCGCGCTGGTGGAGCGCGAGGCGGTCGCAGCGTTGCAGGGCTTCAAGGAACTGCTGAGCCAGGACCTGCCGCCGACCGAGAAGCTGCGGCGACACATCGCCGGCATCATCAACAACTTCTTCCGCACGCCGTATCTCAATCGCCTGCTGCATTCGCTGCTCGACGATCGCCATTCGCGCAGCTCGCGACAGGTGAATCGCATTTTCGTGCAGCCGCTGATGGAGCTGCAGCGCGAGCTGCTTGCCGAGGGCATGCGCAGCGGTGAGTTCAAGCCAGTGGATCCGTTGCTGTTCTACGTGAGTGTGCTCGGCTCCTGCGATCATCTGTTCAACGCGCGCTATGCGGTGCGCTCGCTGGCGGGTGCCGATGGCATCGACGACGGAATCCGCGAGCGCTACATCGCACATGTTTGCGACGTATTCATTCACGGCCTGCGCAATCTCCCGGCAGCCACGCCGTCCCGAAGACGCGCAGTCAAAAGGAGTGGCCGATGACGACCGAGCTTCCCAAGACGCCGCCGCGCATGGCGGCCAGCCTGTGCGATCCGCTGACCTACGCCGAGGCGCACGGGTTGCACAACGACTTCACCTGGCTGCGCGCGAATCTGCCGCTGAGTCGTGCAGAGGTGAGCGGCTTCGATCCGTTCTGGGTCGTCACCAAGCACGCCGACATTGCCGAGATCAGCCGTCAGAACGCGCTGTTCCACAACGGCGATCGGCCGACCGTGCTCACGGACTGTGCGAGCGAAGCATTCGTGCGCAAGCTGACAGGCATGCCGCACCTGGTGCGCAGCCTCGTGCAGATGGATGCGCCGGACCATCCGAAGTATCGCGCGTTGACGCAGCAGTGGTTCACGAACCAGAGCATTCGCAAGCTCGAAGAGCGCATCCGCGCGATCGCCAAGGCGCAAGTCGCGTCGATGATCGAGCGCGGCGGCGAGTGCGATTTCGTGCGGGACGTCGCGGTCATGTATCCGCTGCACGTCATCATGGAAATCCTCGGCGTGCCGCGCGAAGACGAGCAACGCATGCTGATGCTGACGCAGCAGTTGTTCGGCAGTCAGGATCCGGAGCTCAATCGCTCGCGGCAGGTCATTCTCGACATGGCGGAGATGGTGAAGCAGCTGCAAGCGGTGGTCGCGGAGTTCTCCGATTACTTCCGCAAGCTCACGGAGTCGCGTCGCGCGGCGCCGCGCGACGACGTCGCAACTGTGATCGCGAATGCTCAGATCGATGGTCGGCCCATTTCCGATTGGGAGGCAATGGGCTACTACATCATCATCGCCGCGGCTGGCCACGACACGACCTCCTCATCCACGTGCGGTGCGATGTGGGCGCTGTGCGAGCAGCCGGGCGAGCTGGACAAGCTGCGCGCAAATCCGGCGCTGATTCCCGGTCTCGTCGAAGAAGCCATCCGCTGGACCGTCCCCGTGCAGCACTTCATGCGCACGGCGATGGAGGACTACACGCTGCGGGGCGTGCCCATCGCGAAAGGCGACTGGCTGATGCTGTGTTATCTGTCCGGCAATCGCGACGAGGAAGTGTTCGAGGCGCCGTTCACCTTCCGCAGCGATCGCAGCCCGAACAAGCACATCTCGTTCGGCACCGGCGCGCACGCGTGTCTCGGCCAGCATCTGGCACGACTCGAGATGCGCATCCTGTTCGAGGAGCTGATTCCGAAGCTCAAGTCGGTCGAGCTGACCGGCGAGCCGCGCCGTTCGGCGTCGACGTTCGTGGGTGGGCCGAAGTCGCTGCCGATGAGGTACAAGCTGAACTGAGCCGAATTGCATGAAGGCAGAACGCCGGTGACGCACCCTTATCTCCACGCGCAGACTCATCCCGACAAGCCGGCGATCGTGATCGCGGCGACCGGCGAGACCATCACGTATCGCCAGCTCGACGAGCGCTCGAATCAGGGCGCGCACCTGCTGCGCTCGCTGGGCCTGAAACGCGGCGACGTGATCGCGGTGTGCATGGAGAATCATCCGCGCTACCTGGAGATCTCCTGGGCGAACCAGCGCTCCGGTTCTTATCTCGTCTGCATTTCGTCGAAGGCTACGGCGGCCGAGGCGCAGTACATCATCGAGGACTGCGGCGCGAAGCTCTTCATCACGTCGCCGCACATGAACGAACTCGCGCAGCAGCTTGCGCAGCGCTTGCCGGGGCGGCTGCTCTACATGGTCGGCGATGCAGCGGAGCCGTATCGTTCGTGGGAGCGCGAGCGCGATCAGATGCCGACGACGCCGATCGCGGACCAGAGCGCCGGCGCTGACATGCTGTATTCGTCCGGTACGACGGGCCGTCCGAAGGGCATCAAGACAGCGTTGCCCGTCGACCCGATCGAGACGCCGAATCTCCTGGTGCAGCTCGCGAGCAAGCTCTATGCGCTGCGGCCCGATTCGATCTACCTCTCGCCCGCACCGCTTTATCACGCAGCGCCGCTGCGCTGGTGCATGACCGTCAACTTCGTTGGCGGCACCGTGATTCTGATGGATCGCTTCGATCCGGAACGCGCGCTCGCGCTGATCGAGCGTTACAAGGTCACGCACGCGCAGTGGGTGCCGACGCATTTCGTGCGCATGCTGCGGCTGCCAGGGGAAGTCCGTTCACGCTACGACGTGTCGTCGATGAAGGTCGCGTTGCATGCCGCCGCGCCATGCGCGATCCCGGTCAAGGAACAGATGATCGAATGGTGGGGACCGGTGGTGTACGAGTACTACGCGGGCACCGAAGGCAACGGCATGACGGCGATCACTGCCGCGGAGTGGGTGGAGCGCAAGGGCTCGGTCGGCCGTGCGATCGTCGGCGAGATTCGCATCTGCGACGAGCTGGGCGAGCCGGTGCCGCCGCTCACCGAAGGCACGATCTATTTCTCCGGCGGCCGCGACTTCGAGTATCACAACGCGCCGCAGAAGACGCGTGAGACGCGCAATCGCTACGGCTGGAGCACGCTCGGCGACGTCGGGTACGTCGATCGCGATGGCTATCTGTTCCTCACCGATCGCAAGGCATTCATGATCATCTCTGGCGGCGTGAACATCTATCCGCAGGAGATCGAGAACGTGCTGATCTCGCACCCGCGCGTGATGGACGTCGCCGTGTTCGGCGCGCCCGACGACGAGATGGGCGAGAAGGTCGTTGCGGTCGTGCAGCCCGTGGACTTCGCGACCGCTGGGCAGCCACTGGCGGACGAGCTGCTGGCGTTCACGCGCGAGAACCTGAGCCACGTGAAAGTGCCGCGCTTGATCGAATTCACGCCCGAGCTACCGCGACACGCCAACGGCAAACTCTACAAGCGTCTCCTCAGAGACGCGTATTGGCAGCGGTGATCATTCGGCGATTCGCGCGCCGTCGATTCTGAATCGCAGGTACGGCAACTGCGCTTGCGGGATGCTGCCGATTCCTGACCCCGCAGCGACTTGCTCACCCGGCTTCAACACGGCGGCGAGTCGCACCGGCGACCCTTGCTGCACGATGCGTCCACCTTGATCCACGAGCACCGGTGTGACCTGGAAATCTCTGAGCGGCACCGGCGCGCGATTCTGGACCACCACCAGCAGCCGCCCCTGGCCGTCGAACTGGCCCGCAGCAGCGACGTACTTGTCCGGGTTCTGCGGCAAATCCATGCGCACGAATTCGGCCGCGGCCATCTCCCCAATCCGACTCTGCGAGCCCGCCGCGGCCCGGTAGTACTCCATCGCCTTCGCTCGATCGCCGTGCTCACGCGCAATCGTGCCGAGGTAATACGCGGCCGGCGCCGTGGGCAGCAGCGCGGCGCTCTTCTTCAACCATTCCTCGGCCTTGGCGTGATTGCCGGCTTGAAACTCCGCCACGCCCGCGCCCAGATACGAGCCGAAGTAATCCGAGTTCAGATCGATCGCCTGCTGGTAGTACGGCAGCGCATCCTTGGGCTGCTTCTCCGCGAGCGAGATCTCGCCGAGCAATTCCTGGAATCGTCCTTCCTTCGGCAACAGGCGCGTTGCTTCCTGAGCAAGCGAGCGCGCAGTGGGGAAATCCTTCTTGCGTGCCGCCTTTAGCGCCTCGTCGTACTTCGCATACGCGGGCTCTATGGCGCGTAGCGACTTCATGCGCGCCGCGTATTTCTCTTCGCCGATGTCGCCGCCAGCTCCGAGCTCAGCCAACGTCTGCTTGTTCTGTTCGACACGCTCGGTCGAAGGCGGATGCGATGCGAACAAACCCTCCAGCCAGCTCTGCTTCTTCGCGCCTTCCTGCTGTGTGAGTCGCACGAAGGTCTCCTGCAGCGTCACCGCGCCCTGCGGGTCGTAGCCCGCGGCCTTCATGTACTTCATGCCGTACTTGTCGGCCTCTGACTCCTGATCGCGCCCGTATTTTTGCTGAACGAGTTGTGCGCCGACACCAGCGCCCTGAATGAGCAAGCCTGCGATATTCGTATCGACATTGCTGACCGCCGCACCGATCTGTGCAGCCGCCATGCCGGCTTGCAGCAGCGTGCCGCGCTCCTGCGCCTTCGCGCCATGACGTGCCGCGGCGTGCACGATCTCGTGGCCGAGCACCGCAGCCAGTTCCGCTTCGCTGTGCAGCTCGGTCAGCAGGCCGCGATTGACTGCGATCTTGCCGCCCGGCAACGCCCACGCGTTCGGCACGGAGTTGTTCAGCACCACGAATTCATAGGGCAGCTGGCGATCGGAGACCGCTGCGAGCTTCTTGCCGACTTCATTCACGTACGCGGTCGGCTCGGGCAACACGTCGAAGTCACCACCCTCGGCCTGGCGCATCGGCGAGTAATTCTGCTCGCCGAGCTTCACCTCCTGCGCCTCCGAGACGAACTGGATTTCCTGCTTGCCCGTGACCGGATTGACGCCGCACGCGCTGAGCGCGAGCAGGATCGGCAGGAATTTCAGAGCACGCATGCTTGACTCCTCAACTGCACTTGAGGAACGAAGGCAGACCGCGCTTGTTCCGTACGAGAAAGTCCCGTCAGCGGTCCGGTGACCCGCGGGGCATCAGCTCGTAAGGATGCTTCCATCCCGGGAGCTGCGCAATGCGGCGAGTCCACGCCAGCAGGTTGGGGAAGGCGTTTCGGTCGATGCCAGTCTCTTCTTCGTAGTACTGATAGCCGGCGAGCGAGAAGTCGGCGATGGTCGGCTGCGCACCGAGCAGGAACGGTTGCTTCGCCAGGTGCTTGTCGACGATGCCGAAGGCGCCGAGCACGCGGCCGCGCAGGAATTCCAGCACCGCCGGATCGCCGTTCTTCACGATGCCTTTCAGGAAGCGCAGGGTCGCGTAGTAGCTGGTGAACTTGTGATTGTCGAACAGCATCCAGCGCAGGATCTCGAGTCGCTCGTGCTCATCGCGGCCGCCATAGCGCCCGACTTTGTCGGCCAGCCAGGTGAGGATCACGCCGCTCTGCGTCAGCCTGCGGCCCTGGTGCTCGAGTACCGGCACTTCGCCGAGCTCGTTCACCGACTCGCGATACGTATCGCCGCGCGTCTCGCCTGCGAAGTAGTCGACGAACGCCGGCTCCCAGTCGCAGCCGCAGACGTTCAGCATCAGGGCGACCTTGTAGCAGTTGCCGGATTCGCCCACGCAGTACAGTTTGTATTCGCTCATGGCGCGACTCTACGTGCGTGGCGCGGGGCCGTAAACGTGCCCGCGGTAACGTTGGATTTTTCTCGGCGGTCGTGAAGATAAGCTTCAGGATGTTCTACACTGACCGGCACATAACACCGCAAAGGGGACACACATGGCCGTGGATGACTTTGGCGTCAAGCGTCGCGGGCGCTTCGGCCGGTTCGTCGTGATCCTGCTAGCCCTGGTGCTGGTGATCGGCGCGTTGTGGACCTGGTTCTCGCTGTCCTGGGCGTATTCCGAGGGCGAGCGTGCCGGCATCCTGCAGAAGTTCTCGAAGAAGGGCTGGATCTGCAAGACGTACGAGGGCGAGCTCGCGTTGTACGTGGTCGGTGGCGTCGCGCCGCAGCTCTGGTACTTCAGCGCCCGCGACGACAAAGTCGCGGAGCAGCTTGCCGGTGCAGTCGGCAGCCAGGTGCGTATCCATTACACCGAGCATCGCGGTGTGCCCACTTCCTGCTTCGCCGAGACACCGAATTACGCCGAGAGCTTCACACGCGTACAGAAGTGAGCGTGCGGGGGAGATATTCATGACCACGATTCAAGACTTCGAAGCTCGCTCGCTCGCGGGCAAGCCCGTCGCGCTGCGCGACTACCAGGGCAAAGTCGTGCTGGTCGTCAACACGGCGAGCAAGTGCGGTTTCACGCCGCAATACCAGGGGCTCGAAGAGCTCTACAAGAAGTACCAGGACCGCGGCCTGGTCGTGCTCGGCTTTCCGTGCAATCAGTTCCTGTCGCAGGAGCCGGGTGGCTCGGACGAGATCGGTGCGTTCTGCGAGCGCAATTACGGCGTGAGCTTTCCGATGTTCGAGAAGATCGACGTAAACGGTCCGCAGACGCATCCGCTGTACCGCTGGCTCAAGCAGGTGCGGCGCGGCGTGCTGGGCACGCAGCGGATCAAATGGAACTTCACCAAGTTCCTGCTCGATCGCAAAGGCAATCCTGTCGGTCGTTATGCCCCACGCACGGAGCCGCAGGCTCTCACGAAGGATATCGAGGCGCTGTTGTGAAACGACGCGCGCTGCTCGCCTGCAGCGCCGTTCTCGCGTTGTCGATGGCGTCAGCGCACGCGGAAGAAAAGCCGTTGTGGGAGTTCGGCCTCGGCGTCGGCGCAATTGCCTTTCCCGACTATCGCGGCTCCGATCAGGGGCGCGTCTATCCCGTGCCGGTGCCGTACTTCGTCTATCGCGGTCCGATCCTCAAAGCGGATCGCGATGGACTGCGCGGCAAGCTGTTCAATCGCGAGTACGTGGAGCTGGATCTCAGCGTCGGCGCGACGATTCCGGTCAACAGCGAGGACAATGCCGCGCGGCGCGGGATGCCGGATCTGAAGCCGACGCTCGAGCTCGGGCCGTCGGTCGAGGTTCATCTGTGGCGTTCGGCAGACCGCGATGTGAAGTTCGATCTGGTGATGCCGCTGCGTGTGCCGATCACGCTTGAGAGCTCGCCGCAGTCGCTGCACTGGATCTTCGCGCCGCGACTCAATATCGACTGGGAAAACGTCGGCGGTCCCGACGGCTGGAACATCGGCGGCGGCATCGGGCCGGTGTTCGCGGCCGACAAGTTTCACGAGTACTTCTATTCAGTGCCGGCGCAGTTCGCGACGCCGGAGCGGCCCGAATATCGTGCCGATGGCGGCTACTCCGGCATGCATGTGCTGGCGGCCGTCTCGAAGCGATTTCCGAAGTACTGGTTCGGCGCGTTTCTGCGCTACGACTGGC
>Ga0065715_10089278_pt1 | contig 11663 bp, 14 predicted proteins | sample MisBulReplicate1_FD_59102 | JGI IMG/M metagenome (GOLD analysis project Ga0065715, IMG submission 59102) | Miscanthus rhizosphere microbial communities from Kellogg Biological Station, MSU, sample Bulk Soil Replicate 1 : eDNA_1 v2 (version 2) | ecosystem: Host-associated > Plants > Roots >...
TAGGAAATAGGGGGTTTTTGGGTATAAGATCTCTCTCGCTCGATACCCTTGTTTTCCCCCCTATTTCTTCTTATTTATTATTATTAACAAGTCTAATTAATGGTAACAGAATACACTTCTAATACTACCGATGTAAGGGAATTGACAAGTAATGTTTTAGCGCCTGATTTTCCAGATAACGAAATTATCAAGGAACAAAAAATGGCTTATAATCATATTGCTGTTTTAACTCATAAATTCGATTGGACTGTAGACGATGTAGAGTTCCCTAGCGTAGTAAAGATAGAAGAACAACTAACCAAATGTTATATATTCGAACACTATGGAGGACAGAAATATAGAGAACAGGTACAGTATGAAAAGGTACAATTAGATAAAGATATTTTAGCAATTAAAGACAATATGACTACTATTCCTACCGATGAGGAGGAAGTTATAACAAGGACAGATTCTAAATCATGGAATTTGAATCCAGATGAACCCTTTACAAGTAAACTAAGTGGCGCACTTAGGGCCGATACGATGGGTGTTACAGATTGACATTTAACTTTGTATCTCCTAGACTAAACAGATACTTTAATACCAATTTCTCTGTGTTACTAATTAACTATATATACAATAATTGGACTACTAGCACAGGAGTACTTGCCAAACCTGCAAGTATGGATGCACTTGGTAACACTATAGACTTTAGGGCAGGTATCATAGATGAGGATACAATGCTACAAGTTACTGCTTTACAAGGACAAACTAGAGTAGGTCAGCCCGATGGTAGTAGTGGTTATCTACAGACAGGACAAAAAGAAATGTCGTTCCTAACTCAGATTTTCGTAACACTAAAGGCAGAATCCCCTACTATGGGAGATACTTCAGATCGTTTAAGAGTAATGGAGCAAGAACTATTAAACATATGTGGTACATATAAACAGAGTAACCAAACGCCGGGAACAGATATGTACGCTATTGAGGATCTAATATATGATACTGGAGAGAGGATCTATATGCCTGAGGATGATTTCGATAAAACAGACTGGAGATCCGTTCACACTATATGGCTATGGTATATACTCGCTGATATAACATGAGATGCGTAGTCTGTAAAGAGAACATAAAACTCTTTCAATTATTCTATGAAATATCCAAGATACAAAATACTGATAAAGACACGTTTTATTATAAAGAATATGCACATCGATCCTGTGTGAAGGGTAAAAAGAATCGTAAAAATAAGGATAATAAAGATAATAATAATACTTCTAACGTAGTATATACATGAATTAAGGTTATAAATGGTAGAGATACTAGACTATGTAAACGTCATAGTCTTTGCATCGGGAACGATAATGGCAGTAGTAGCAGCCTATTATCAGATTAAGAAGCACATTAAAGATTCTAAAGAAGAACAACGTGTATGGATTACCGATGAGATTAATAAGAGTGGTACTAGTGTAGTTACTCAGGTTAAGGATAATCTAAGGGTAATAGATGAACGATTCCGTTTAACAGAAACAGCACATAAAGAGAACAAGGAAGACATTGAGGACGTAGAAGATGACATAAAACAAATGGATAAGGATCTAAAAGACATATGTTCTAAATTAGCGAAACATGATTACGTTATTGATAGTGTTTTACCTGAATATAAAAGGCTTAAAGAAGACTTTAATATATTTAAGCAATCAGTTCATGCTAATTTATTAAACAAGAAGATATCTTATGAAGAGGGCGGTAATAGTACCGATAAAGGTAATAGACAGAATATTAATAGAGGTAACATAGAAGATTGATTTGCTTCTATTAGTCTTATTCTAAATATAATATTCCGTGAGCGTTTCAACCAATATTTATTTGACTGTAGGTGTTCTTATTGTTATGTTAATAACATCAATGGTTAGTGTTTACTATACACAGATAGGGAAGCAAAATGCAGAACTAGCAAAGAAACAATCCGAGAAAAATAACAATGATATAGATAAACTAAGTATCGAAGTAAATTCATTTATTGATAAATGGGAAAAGCGTCTAAATGTTAGTAACGCAGTTAATAACGCTAGTATACTAAGAGATCGGGCTATTTCCAGTAACATATTAGGAAATCTAACTCATCACAGAATAATCGCTAACATTACTTATGCAGAAATCAAAGAGAATCAAAAACAGATCGAGAAACTTATTAATAATACCGATTCACTAACTGACGAGAATTATGTTAAACTAGCGGAGCAAAGAGTTAATCATATAATTGGAAATATGACTCAAGAACATAAGGCTTTAATGCAAGATCATAAACTAATTATGCAATTACTTGGCAATACTAACACAACCCATTAGTTCTTTATGGAATACGTAATCAAGATAATATTAGTAGAGTTTATGATAATAACGGTAGCGTTACTAATAGTAGTATTTGCAATTATGTATTATGTTCCACAATATACTAATCATATAGTATTTGGTCAACAGTTCCCACAAGATCAGTTTAACAATCCTCAAAATCAACAATTCGGACAACAGCAACAGTTTAGCGATCCTAATCAGCAATTTGGACAGCAGGGACAATTTGGTATGCAACAACCTTACCAATCAGGAGGATTCGGTCAACAATATCCTAGTTATGGTAACAATATGGGTATGGGTATAAATGGTTACCCACAACAAGGACAACAGTACGGAGGATTTGGTATCCAACAGATTATCGCTATGATAGTAAGTGCAGGTGCAGGGGCAGGAGGAGGTAAGTACGCTGCAGATAGAAGGACTAAAGCATTAGAAGAATTACATAGAGAAACTATGGAAGCAGAACTTAAAACTAAACAACAGGTAGCAGATCTCGCTAGAGTAACATATACATTAAACCAAGATAAAATAGGTACTATAGAAGGAACAGCGCCATCCGTAAAGTTAGATAATCTAACTAATGATGTGGACCAGTTCCGAGAAAAGACAGCGAAGGCGTAATTATGATACTTCTTTATTCTTGAGTGAGAGAACGATACCTTAATGGAAGCGTCATTCATAAACGTAGTCATTGGCCTTGTACTAGGCGCATTAGCAGGAGCAGCATCGGCTTTTATCGGATGGAATAAATCAGGTGAAGCATTTGAAGCAAGAAAATTTGTCACTGGTGTAATAACTGGTGTAATAGCAGGAATAGTATTTGTAATTGGAATCGTTTCCTCAATACAGTCAGCAGTAGACCAAACAGCGTTATTGGTCATCTATGTAACTACATTCATAGCAATCATAGGTGTTGATAATGTGAGGACTGGTATTACTGGTTCAGTACGAAGTAACACAGAGGTGACACCAAGTGTATAGAGAAGGATTACTAATACTAGCAATCATCTTTATCATACTAGGTGTAGTGTTACCATTAGTACCTTACGTACCTGATGTATTAGGAACAATACTGTTTGTCTTAGGCATTATAGCCTTTGCTATATGGGCAGTGTTACTAGTACTAGATTACATCAAACGTGGTGCATAGTAGCCTAGTGGTATATGATTCACTTAAGGATAACGGAAACGATCCTTACGAACATACGTGTAATATCTGGGATGTAGTGAAGATCTCAGATTCCCAAGTTGTTTATTTATGTGCAGTATGTAAACGTAAAGTTGCAATTTCTGATAAAGAATTATTTGGCTTAGATATTATTGCTTTGATAGATTTAGGTAAAGAAGAAAAGAAAGTTTACCCTGATGAAGATCAAAGAAAAATAAAAGATGAAACTCTAGAAGAGTGGCGTTAATTTAGTAACGCTTTAAGTATCCTCCCCTGAGTAAATTTACATTTACAGCACTTGTAATATACATGAGTTTTTGTTTCGTAATGATATACTAGTTTATGCTTACAAGTTTTATTTGGCATATATATTCATCTCATTATGAAACTTGAAGCATCCGCTACACATCTTACTAGTTACGTATTTTAGGTGACAGTTACACCAACACTTTCTTTGTGATATTGGTACTGATATATTCCTATATCTATAAAGTCTAAAGTAGAACTTTACTTTTTTCTCAAATGCTATTCCATGTCTCAAAGTAGTGTGTTTCAAATGTACCAATTCATGTATCAATGTCTCTTCTAAGTGTCCTATCTTTTTTGTATACGTTCTCGTTCTCTTCTTAAATGGAAGGCTCTTACCATGCAATCCGTACATTTCTACGAATAATGGAATATTAAGGAATATTGTATTAGTACCTCGATACGCTTCCCCTAATACGCCATTAGTAGGATTTTTATGATTTCCTTCTCTCCTCTCGAATATTACCCCAACATTGCCCAATTTCATGACCTTAGAGTAATGCGCTAACATATTCATTATCTCTTGTTTGTTTTCTGGATTTAATTCCATACAGTATCTATAAATTATCCGATATATATAGTTATGTCCAGAAATATAACACTGTTATACTAGTAATTACTTTGATAATTTTGAATCGTAGTCTTAAGGTAATGGATTAAAAGTTCTATGGGAACATAGAGAGAACGGAATTTCCGTAAGTCCCAATGCCTTTGCTACGTGAGTTTAATAAAATACTTCTTTATTTTACTAACTATCTTTTTGTAAACATATATGTCACAGATTGCTTTTAGTTTAACACACTCTGGTACGATGCCGAACCCGTTCTCTTATGTTGAAGAAACAACTCAGTTCGGTGCTTTGGACTCAAGTCCAACGTTACTAGCAACCAAGATTACTAAAGATATTCGACCTAAAATAGACGATAACGAGATAGAAGTAAGACAGGTAGGATCTCACCTTTTATATGGTCAACAAACTTCAGGTCACACTTATGGATTAGGTTTAACTACAAATCCTTTTGATTTACCGTTTCTAAAGTATGGTAGCGAACCTCCGAACTATACTACTCCAACAGGGACCAGCGCACGATCATTATCGTTCGTTTTGCGTTATAAACAATCAACTGGAACTATTGGACAGGTAGATTATTATCTTAAATTCTTAGGATTCAAATTCAATACTCTAGAGTTATCAGTATCCTCACAAGGATTGGCTGAAGCAACAAGCGAACTTATGGGTAGAGAAATAGCGATACCAACAGCAACCGCAATATCTGGTGCTACGTGGCCAACATTTGCTTCAATTACTTCACCAGCACTTAGTAACGTTGATGGTGGAAATAAACCATTAACAATAGGAGCAACACAATATGCTGTTAAAGATTGGAGAAATCAATGGAACAATAACTTAATTATAGATCAATTCTCAGGTTCAGGTTTAGCAGATGCTATTACCGTTGGAGGTATCGAAATCACAGGATCATTTAATACACCAACAGGACAGGACTTGACTCAAGAAACTGCAATGCATGATTTCCCACAGGTAGAAACTACATTTAAATATATAGTTAAAAACGGAACTATGGTAGTTAACGGAACAGGATTTAAACTCTTGGGTGATACTCCAGAAGGATTCTCAGCAGGACCAACAGCAACAAACCAACACGTATACAACTACAAGTGTATAAGTGCAGGATTAGGAACATCCTAATCTTAATCATTTATATATTCGGTAACAACGTACCATTATATACTAATTTTTTATATTAATTCCTATTATAATAGTACAGGATTTTTAATTATTGTCTGAAGAAAATAAGGAAGTAGTACAAGAAGAAGTTAAACAGGATACAGTAGTAACAGTACCAATATCTGAACAATTTAGTGATGAAATCGCTGAAGAACATATGCGATTAATGAAAGAATTAGCGCCACAAGAAACTTATGATATTGACGTAAATGGTAAAGTTATAACGTTTAAACGTAGAAAGATTAGAACTGCAGAGAGAACTAAACTAGAAGTTATTAGACAGGAACTAGCCGAATCACTCACAGATACAAAGAAGAGTTATCCACTTATTGAAGATAAATTGTATAAGGCAATGGCATCATACTATCTTATTAATCCTAATACTGGAAACGGTATGACTGCTACAGAATTCGAAGGAACAGAATTCGAAACTGTTAAAGCCATTCTAAACGCTTGTGCATTTAGAACAGAAAGACCAATTCCTAAACCGGCCCCTTTGGGGAAATAGAAGATAGTGCTTTTGGTCAGAATCTAAGAACGTTATTCTTTACAGAACAACCAGTTAGGCTTGAGCCGGGAGAACATGATTACTTTGTTTATTGGAAGTTTAACAAAGTATTAGATATGTCACCAAGAGAGGTGGATGAAATGGATCCTGAGACTAGAAACGCTTTTTGGGTAATGATGAAATATGAGGAAGAGAAAGCAGAACATGACGCATTTAAGAGACAATCGCAGGCTTTTCATAACAAGAAATGAGAGTTACTTATCAGTATTCACCAGAATGGAAGAAACTCATTCTATCTGGTAGTAACATAATTAAACAATTTCCTGCAGCACAAAAGAAAACGGTACAGGATACTGTAAAGATCATATTCTCTGAAGCAGATAGAAAGGTTCATGTTGTTACTGGAAGGACTAAAGCAAGTGGTGCAGTTAAATACACTGGTGACAATCAGGCAATTATCACATATGAATTTGGTGGAGTATGGGAAGAAAGGAGAGGTGGAGATCATGCGTTCTTACATGAAGCAACACAAAAGGGTAGTAAAGAAATGGTTAGAATAGCACAGAAATATATTACCGAAGCAGTACAGAAAGGATTATAGTTCTTATTCTCTTTTTACGGATAGTTTTTAATATTGTCTGGTATAGGTGGTAACGTTGCAAAGTCTACAGTCATTATAGATACTACTAATGCAGTAAGGAGCGTTACTAGCCTAGAGGGTAATCTTAAAAGACTTGATACTTCTACCCAATCTGCAGCAAAATCAGGTACTTCAATGGGTAACGCTTTTACTCAGACTCAATCTAAAATTACTCAAGTAGATAACTCTATTAAAAAGATGACAACTGATTTAGCAGGTAGTGCTAAATCTAATTTAGGTTTACAACAATCTTTCGATAAGACGGGCCAATCCATGACCAAGTTATCAGGTACTGCTAACGCTCTTGGTAACGCTCAGAAAAAACTAACTGATACCACAAATAAAAGTATAAACCAATATAATACGTTAATGGGTAAAGTTACATCAACTGGAAAAACTATGGAAACTACTGGACAGAAATTTAGTAAGATGGGTGGTTTCATGAAACAAAACCTTACTAATGTTGCTTTACTATCAGGAGGACTGGCAGGATTAGATGATCAATTCTTACAGTTACATAAGGCTCAAGTTGCAAACGATAGGGCTAACCTTATGGTATCAAAGTCTAATCAACAAGTTGCTAAACTACAGAACGAAGTAAATAAGATGGTAGCAGCAGGTAAAACGGGAACAACTGAGTATAGTCTAAAGGTCAAGGATTTACAATTAGCACAAGAGAAGGCAGGTATCGCTAACGAGAGAGCAACAGTAACACAAGAAAATTTATCTGAAGCCACAGAAGATTTCTATACTGGTATACTTCCAAACTTGATATTCGTAGGAGGATCAGTGGTAAGTATGATCACAGATATGGGTATCAATATGGAGAGTTTGGGAAATATGGCTACTTTAGTAAAAGGTAAACTTCAATCTTTAAAAACTGCTTTAGGAGGATTAGGAGGATTAGGAGGGGGACTTTTAGCAGGTGCTTTAGGTGGCGCTGCAGCAATAGCGATCATAGAAACAGTAACAACACAAGTTAATAAATTCTTCGATACCATTAAAGCGAAGGCTAGAACTTCGGGTAATATTGCAGATGCTGTATTTGATTGGAAGAAATTCGCTGCCGATGCTAAAGCAGGTAACGCAGAGGTAGACGAAATACTTTCTAGAACAGGAGTAAGTTTATTAGAATTAGCATCAAGGCCCGAAGAGGTAGGTAAAAAGTTCCTAGAAATGGGAGGTAAGATTGATAAGACTGGTCATATAGCGTTAACTGCAAGGGACCATTTCTTTGATCTTGGATTAGGGATCAATGGAGTAGGTAAAACATCCTTAATGTATATAGAGTGGACTAAACAAAAGATTCAAGCCGATGAGGATGAGGGCGCTATTCTAAAATGGCTCACTGATTCTCTTGGTAACGCTGCACTTGCACAAAATATATTAACACTTGCAAAAAGAGATGCAGTAAAACAACAAAAACAATTAGCACAAGAAAGAATTCAAATTACTAAAGAAGAGATAGATAAAGAGGTTACTGCTAGACAGCAAGAACTAAAAGCAGAACAAGACGCAGACGCAGATCATAGACAACAACTAGAAGATTTCTATCAATGGACACAATCCCTTAAGCAGAAACAATTAGAAGAAAGAAAGGCTGCAATAGAGGAGGAAGTTAAGACTCGACAAGATGCTATGCAAAAAGAGAAAGAGGATGATCAAAATAGAATAAAGGAACAAGAAGACTTTTATCAATGGACTCAGAAACTTAAAGCGGAAGATTTACAAAGAAAGAAAGACGCAATAGCCGAAGAGGTTAAGAATAGACAGGATGCATTGAAAAAGGAACAGGAAGATAATCAAAACCAAATAAAGGAACAAGAAGATTTCTATCAATGGACACAAAAACTAAAAGCAGATGCAATTCAAAAACAATTAGAACAATCTAAGGCAGCAAATACAGCACTCTTTGCTCAGAATGATGCATTATTAGAACAAGCAAAATCTTTAGGAGTTAGTACAGCAGCACTAGAAAAATATACTGCAACTGGTGCTATGTCAATAGAAGAAATTGCAGGATTAAATGAACAATTATCGTTACTATCTATTGCTGCTGCACGTGAACAAACAGATTTCGAATTAGGGGCAAATTCCATTATTAATCATAATTTAGCGATTGCAAAAGGAACGGCTGCTGCTAAGGATTATTTAATGCAATTAAAATTTGCAAAGATAGAGGAAGGTGCATGGTTACAAGAGATGGAACGAAAGATCCCAGTACTTAGCCAAATAGCGGATCAATACGGCCTTACTAATCAACAGATACAAGATCTTATTGCTACTACTCAGCAAGCAGGAGATAGTTTCTCAGCATTCAATGAAGAATTTAGAAAGGCTTCTAGAGAATGGGAAAAGGCTGATATGCTTAAAGATATATTCAAGATAAAATCAGATCCCGAAAAGATGTTAAAGAACGCATTAAAGAAGGCAACAGATAAAGACTTTAGAGGTAGATTAAAAGTGAACCTTAAACTGGAACAGAAACAAAGTGATGCATTAGAATCTATAAGGGAACTAGCGAGAGGATTCTTTCAAATGTCTAGTAATCAGAAATGGGAGTTTGAACCTGCGTTATCTTTGAAGGTAAAGGAGAAAGATGCTAAAGGTGTATTTGATACTATGGAGAAGTTACTAGATGATGCTATAAAAGGTAAACATGGTAAAACTACTGGACAATCAGAACGTTTCAAGGTACTTAGTGATCAACTCAAGGCTGCTGAAAAACTAGGAGGACAAGAAGGTATCGACGAATTAGAACGTATTTGGAATGAGAATCAGGATATATTCGGAGCGCCTAAAGTACCTATATCTATAGACGAGGATGCATTTAATAAACTAAAGGATGCTGTAAGTCAGGGACTAATAGATAGTAACTTTGCTGTTCCTCTTGCTGCAGATCCAGCAAGTCTAGACGCTTTAGCCCTAGCAGTACAAGCAGGTATAAACGGAACAACATATACCGCTATGGTACAGGCACAAATTAGATTAAGTGGTGGAAGTGGTAAAACAAGTACTGCAGGAGGGTTCAATGCAGCCGAAGGTGATCTTGTAAATGGTAAACTAGATATTCCTGCTACTGCTTCAGTTAAAACAATAGATTATACTACATTACCTGCAGACTCTGATATAATGGATACTCAGGCTAACGTTACTGCTTTGTCTACTACTAGTTTAGGAACGGCTGCTAAACCTGCTCATGTTATGGCGGTATTCGATTGGATACCAAACACACCTGAGAATCAAAAGAAATTAGATGATGCACAAAGTAAGAATCCTTCTAGAAGTATAAATGATAATAAAGATAATAAAGGATCTGGAGATCCAGTATCACAAGCACAGTTATTGCAAAAGGCACTAGAAAGTCTAGCAAAGTATGGAGTTAAGAACCTACAAGCATTAGCAAAAGCATCCAAGACTAACTTTAATACCGTTGCTAATTATGCAGATGGTGCTACTACATACGTTCAAGTACTACAAATAGCAGTAGGAAGTATCGCTAAGTTTGGTAGTAACAATCTAAAGGCATTAGCGAAGGCTGCTAAAACTAATTTCGATACTGTTGCTAATTATGCTAATGGAGCAACGGGATTCGTTCAAACATTACAAATTGCTATAGGAAGTATTGCTAAATATGGACCTAAGAACCTAAAGGCTCTAGCCAATGCAGCAAAAACTAATTTCGATACTGTAGCAAATTACGCTAATGGCGCTACTGGTGCAGTACAAGCACTTCAGAAAGCAATAGATAACCTACATGATAAGACTGTTACTGTTACATATAAACAGAATGGTGGTCCACAGTCTAAAGGAGGAGTGTATTCGTTTGCTGAAGGTGGTATGATATCTGCAGCAGCAGGACGTATTAGTACTGTTCATGGTCCTCATACATTCACATATGGTGATAATCCGGGTGGTAACGAAACATTGGCATTCATACCTCATAACAATCCAAAGCCAATACTAGAAAAGATAAACTCTATGTTTGGTAACATGGGAGATACACTAGAACTATGGGAAAATACATCTAGATTTAAAGCAAGTGATAGAATAGAAGGAGGACATATAGTAAATCAGGATATTAGTATTCATGTTTCAGGTAACGAACTTATTAACGAAAGAAATCTCAATAAGAGAATAAAACTGACAGTGGGACAAAATAGGGATAGGTTAGGTTAATGGCCGGAACATATGGGACTTATGAGAATGTACTTAGACCTAGAATTACTATAATGACTATAGACGGATTACAGACACTATATACATTCAATGCTTTTAACGGTTCTAATCCTATAGGTATAAGTTACTATGATATGGAAAATGCTATTGGTGAAACTGGAACGTTTAACCTAGTAATAAATGATCATAATAATCAGATACCAAAAGACAATATACATAATGTAAAAGTAAAACTAGAATTAGGTAAAACAAGTAGTAGTTTTCAACCGTTCCTTATTGGATTTGGTGATATCTTTCAGGTAGACAGATCTATTAATAATACACAGTATTATAATATAAGTGGATTTGGTACGAGAATATGGGCTTCACAATTATATATTCATAGAAGAGAAAAATATCGTAAAGATGAATCTGATGCTAAAGTATATAACATTGTAGATAATGCCTTTACTAAAAGGAAGTGGCGTCCTCTAAAGGATCAAGATATATCTATAGAAGATATTACTGGTTGGGATAAGAGCGGTATATCCATAAAGGTAAACACTCCATATACTGTAATAGATAAACCCTTTACCTATTTTGCAGATCTATTAGATGAACTATGTGATATAACTGGTGCAGTATGGTTTATAGATTACTCACAGGGAACAGAAATATTAACACTATCATATAATCCAGATTTACAAACTAATATACTAATAAAATCAATGGAATTGGCAAATAGGTTAACAGATGATCCATTAAAGACAGGTTATATTAAAAATGGTTTCTTATT
>Ga0065715_10089276_pt1 | contig 11661 bp, 13 predicted proteins | sample MisBulReplicate1_FD_59102 | JGI IMG/M metagenome (GOLD analysis project Ga0065715, IMG submission 59102) | Miscanthus rhizosphere microbial communities from Kellogg Biological Station, MSU, sample Bulk Soil Replicate 1 : eDNA_1 v2 (version 2) | ecosystem: Host-associated > Plants > Roots >...
AGTCATCACGACGAGCCGTCGTGCGATCTATCCGTGGCCGTCGCGAGACGGCCTTGGGTTGCTCTACTCCGCGAACCCGACCAGCGTCGACCTGTCGCTGTGGTGGAAGCCCTTCGACGGCCGTCCAGTGCGGCTGACGACCGGCGTCGGCGACTATTCCGGCGCGCGGCTGTCGGCAGATGGCCGGACGATGGTGGCCTCCGTGAACCAGGTCCGACAGTCCCTGTCCGCGATCACCACGGTCGACGGCGCATTCCGCATCACGCACATGACGGAGGGCTCGTCGGGCGATGCCGATCCAGCCGTCTCGCCCGCTGGTGACCGCGTGGCGTTCACGTCGATCCGAAACGGCAACCGCAACATCTGGACATCGCGCCTCGACGGCACGGATGCACGTCAGGTGACCTCCGGAATCGCCATCGATGAGCGCCCGGCCTGGTCCCCCGATGGATCGACGATTGCCTTCGTGTCGAGCCGTGGGGATGCCCGGGCCATCTGGGTGGTCAACGCCGATGGCGGTGCGCTCCGGCGCGTCCTCGAGGCGCAGGCGCTGAACACGGTGACGTGGTCGCCCGATGGACGTGAGATTGCTTACGCCGCTCCGGCCGGGTCCGTTCCCGCTCTGTTCCGCGTGCCCGTTGCTGGCGGTGCGCCCGTGCGCATCCCGACGCCTGGCGGCGCAACGTCGCCGGCGTGGTCTGCCGCGCGCAACGTGATCGCCTACCTGCGCGTCAAGCCCGGGCAATCGTCGGTGGCGCTGGTGACGCCCTCGGGGGAGGAAGTGAAAGCCGAGGCGCTCGTCACAACCCGATTCTCGCAGGGGACGGTGGCCTGGTCGGCCGATGGCCGGTCGCTCGCAGGCACCACCGACCCGGGCACGTTCGGGGACTCCGGCGTCTGGGTCCTCGACGTCGACACTCCGCGGGCGCCAGGCCAGCACACCGATCTCCCTCACGGACAGAGGCTACGGGGTGTGACGTGGTTGCCGGACGGGAAGGGACTGATTATCGGCGTCCTCGAGCGAACGTCCGACATCGTGCTGTTCGATCAAGGGTCATAATCAAGGCATGTCGTGCCTCTTCTGCCGCATCATCGCCGGCGAGATTCCCTCGTCGAAGGTCTACGAAGACGACGAGGTGTTCGCCTTCAACGACATCAACCCGCAGGCGCCGCTGCACGTGCTGATTGTTCCGAAGCGCCACATCGCGACGGTGAACGACCTGGCCCATGGTGACGAGGCGCTGGTCGGCACGCTCGTGCGGCGCGCTGCGGCCATCGCCACCGAGAGGGGCTACGCGGAGCGTGGGTACCGGACGGTCTTCAATTGCAACGCCGAGGCGGGGCAGACGGTGTTCCACCTCCACCTGCATCTGCTGGCGGGGCGAGCGCTTGGGTGGCCGCCGGGATAGGGACGAAAGACGAGGGACGAGGGACGAAGTCGAATGACCGTGCTGGAGCGGGTGATTGCGGCCCGCGAGCGTTTCCTCCGCGCGGGCATTCCGCCGGACCAGGCGGCGATCGATGCCGAGATCCTGGCGCGGCACGCGCTTCGGCAGGATCGCGCGACCTATCTCGCGCATCGTGATGAGCCCATCGCGGATGACGAGTCCGGGCGGCTCGAGGCGATGGTCCGGCGGCGCGAGAGTCGCGAGCCCGTGGCCTATATCCTCGGCGAACGCGAGTTCTGGGGGCTCTCCTTTCTCGTCTCGCCTGCGGTCCTCATTCCCCGGCCTGAAACCGAGGCCATCGTCGAAAAGGCGCTCGCGCTGATGGACGGCGCCGCGCGGGCGTGGCGGCTTGCGGATGTCGGCACGGGCAGCGGGTGCCTCGCGATTGCGCTGGCGCGCGAACGCGTGAACGCCAACGTCATTGCCACTGACATCTCGGAGCCGGCGCTGGGCGTGGCCGCAGCGAACGCGCTGAGACATGGCGTCGATTCCCGGATTCGGCTGATCAGAACGTCGCTGCTCGACGACGTTCCGGGGCCGTTCGATCTCATCGTGGCCAACCCGCCGTACGTGCCAGGAAGCACGCGAGACGCCATACAGCCTGATGTGCGCGACTACGAGCCGGAGACGGCGGTGTTCGGCCATGGCGCCGACGGCCTCGACGAGGCGCGGCGCCTGCTGGCCCAGACGCCGGGGAAGCTGACGCCAGGCGGCTGGCTGCTGATGGAGTTCGGGTTTGGCCAGGGTGACGCCGTCCGCGCGGCGGTCAACGCCGTTCCCGAGTTGAGGCTGGTGGAAGTGCTGCGCGATCTGCAAGGCCACGAACGCACGCTCGTCGCCCGCACGTCGGGGTCAGACGCTGTCAAGCAGAGTTCAGATCCTTGACAGCGTCCGACCCCTAGTCTGCTTCCGTCTCCCGCCGCAACTGTTCCGCCGTGTAGTACGACGTCACCGCTTCGAGCAGCTCCGTCAGATCACCGTTCAGCACATTGGTGAGCTGATGCGTTGTGAAGTTGATCCTGTGATCCGTGATCCGGCTTTGAGGGACGTTGTACGTCCTGATCTTCTCGGACCGCTCGCCCGTGCCCACCTGACTGCGGCGGTCCTTGGCGATTGCCTCCTGCTGCTTGCGCATCTCGATCTCGTAGAGCCTGGCGCGCAACACCTTCATCGCCTTCGTGCGGTTCTTGATCTGCGACTTCTCGTCCTGCTGCGACACCACCAGACCCGTCGGGATGTGCGTTATGCGCACAGCCGAGTACGTCGTGTTCACGCTCTGGCCGCCGGGGCCGCTCGAGCAGAACGTGTCGACGCGGATGTCCTTCTCGTTGACCTGGATGTCGACTTCTTCGGCTTCAGGCAGCACGGCCACCGTCGCTGTGGATGTGTGGATCCGGCCGCTCCCTTCCGTCGCCGGGACGCGCTGCACGCGGTGCACGCCGCTCTCGTACTTCAGCTGGCTGTAGACGCGCTGGCCCTCGATCGAGACGATGGCTTCCTTGATGCCGCCGATGCCGGTCTCGCTGACCGTCAACACCTCGAGTTTCCAGCCCTGCCGCTCGGCGTATCGGGTGTACATCCTGTACAGCTCGCCGGCGAAGAGCGCCGCCTCGTCGCCGCCGGTCCCGGCGCGAATCTCGAGCAGGACGTTCTTTTCGTCGTTGGGATCCTTCGGCAGCAGCAGGATTTTCAGCTGGCCGAGCAGCCCCTCGCGCTTCGGCTCGAGCTCCTTCAGCTCCTCGCGCGCGAGCGAGGCCATCTCGGCGTCGCCGCTGCGCACCAGCTCCTGCGCCTCGGCCGCCTGCTGGTCGACGCGCTTGTACTCGTTGTAAGCGTCGACGAGCGGCTGGATCTCCGACAGCGCCTTGGCGTGCTCGCGGTACTTCGTGGTGTCGTTCTGGACGGCCGGGTCGGCGAGCAGCGTCACCAGCTTGCCGTAGCGCGACTCGACGGCGTTGAGTTTGTCGAACATCCGGTCAGCCACCTGAAACCGGCGGCAGGAAGGCGACTTCGTCGCCGTCGCCCACGGGCGCCTGCAGCCGGGCGTAGTCCGCGTTTACCGCTGCGGAAATCGATCCGCGATACGGCGCCAGCGCGGGAAAGTCCGCCGCGAGCTGGTCCCATACGACTGCCAGGGTTGCGCCGGGCGGCACGTCGCGCTCGATCTCGGCGCTGCCGACGATCTCGCGCAGCCTGGCGAACAGCCTCACCTTCACGCGCATGCGCGCCTCCGCGCCTCCTGCCGCGCCGCCTCATCGTCTGGATCGGCCGTCGCGCCCTCGACCCAGGTCTCTCCGTCGTCGAAATGCTCGTGCTTCCAGACGGGCAGAATCTGCTTCACGCGCTCGATCGCGTAGCGGCAGACCGCGAATGCGTCGGCGCGATGCGCGGACGCGGCGACGATTGCGATACTCGCTTCGCCGATCTCGACGCGGCCCGTTCGGTGATGAATGCCCACCGTCGCCGAGGGCCATTGTGCTCGCGCTTCCTGCTCGATGCGCGCGAGCACCTTCAGTGCGAGCGCGTCGTACGCCTCGTACTCGAGGAACCGCACGCGGCGCCCGAGATTCTCACCCCGCACCAGGCCGAGGAAGCTCGACACGCCGCCCACCGGGCCATCAGTCGACTCGACGACAACCGTCGTGAGGGCATCCAGCGAGAGCGGCGCCGCCATGATCTGCAGTCGCTGCACTGGCACAACGCTCAAGTATAGCCCTTGTCACTCGGCCGGCCTGACGGCCCAGAAGTGATCGACCGGCCCCTGCCCGCTGCCTATGGCGAGGCCGTGCGCGATGGCGCCCTCCACGTACTCGACCGCGCGGTGCACGGCATCCGGAAGTGTCAGGCCGAGCGCGAGCAGCGCCGCGATCGCCGCGGCGAAGGTGCAGCCGGTGCCGTGCGTGTGACGCGTCTGCAGGCGCGGATGGCGGAACTCGTGGAACGTCGAGCCGTCGTAGAGCAGATCCACGATGTCGGCCTCGTCGAAGTGTCCCCCCTTGACGACCACGGCGCGCGGGCCGAGATCGACGAGCCGCCTGGCCGCCTCCCGCGCTTCGTCGCGGTTGCTGACGCTCAGCCCGAGCAGCCGCTCGGCTTCTGGACGATTCGGTGTCAGCACGGCCGCGAGCGGCAGCAGCGACCGCCGGATCGCCTCGACCGCCGGCTCGGTCAGCAGCACGTCGCCGCTCTTGGCAACCATCACGGGATCGACGACGAGGTTGGGCAGCTTCCAGCGGACGATGGCTGACGCGACCGCGTCGACGATCTCTGCCGTCGCCAGCATGCCGGTTTTCACGGCGTCGATCGCGATGTCCTCGGCGACGGCATCAATCTGCGCGACGACGAAGGCGGCGGGGACCTCGTGGATGCCGGTCACCGCCACGGTGTTCTGCGCGGTGAGGGCGGCGATGGCGCTCGTGCCGTAGACGCCGAGCGCGGCAAACGTTTTCAGGTCCGCCTGGATGCCGGCGCCTCCGCCGGAATCGCTGCCTGCAATTGTCAGGGCTGAGGCCATACGTTAGAATCTGCCCGATATGTCGTCATCTCGCCGCGCGCCCGTGTTCATGGACGCCGTGCTCGCCTCGTCGGGTGCGGACGCGATCTCGACGCCGCTCAAGCTGGCCGCCACGCTCTTCATGATGGTGCTGACCGCGGCGGCCGCGCAGATCAGCGTGCCGCTGCCGTTCACGCCCGTGCCGTTCACCTTCCAGCCGATGGTGGTGCTGCTCGGCGGCGTGGTGCTCGGTCCGGAGCTGGGTCTGCTCAGCCAGGTGCTCTACCTGGCCGCCGGCCTCGCGGGCCTGCCGGTCTTCGCGGCATCTCCGATACTGCCGCAGGGCCCGGCGCGGCTGCTCGGTCCCACGGGCGGATATCTTCTCAGCTACCCGCTTGCCGCGTGGGTAGCCGGCGTCCTCGCGCGCCGCGGTCTCGATCGGCGCTACCTCACGTCCGTCGCGGCGATGGCCGCGGGCCTCGCCGTCGTCTTCACCTGCGGCGTCTTGTGGCTTGCGTTGTTCGCGCCGGGCGCCGACACGCGCTCGCTCGGCGCAGCGTTGTCGATCGGCTTCTACCCCTTCGTCGTCGCCGACGTCATCAAGCTGTGCCTGGCAGCGGCAATCATGCCTGCTGCGTGGAAGTTCCTGCATCCTGGAGCACAGAACTAACGTTCTGTGCCACACCTGCCCTAAAATTCTGTGCCACACCCGCAGTTTGCACAGCACTCCTGCACTGACACCAGTGGAGCAGAACTTTAGTTCTGCTTATCCCTGTCCAGTTCTGCCAGCACCTCACCGTCCCAGAATCAGCAAGTACTGAAAGTCCAGGAACGTCTCGCGGCTCACGAGCCGGAGGCCTGCCTGCGCCGCCTCGTCGATCACCTTCTGCGCATCGACGCGTTGATTGAGCGCGGGGCCGGGGCCGCCGCCTTCGAGCGTGAAGCCGACAATCCCGATGCGGCCCGCCGGCTTCAGCGAGGCGCCGAGGTGCTGCAGCAGGTTCACCGGGTTTGCGATCTCGTGGTACGCGTCCACGATCAGCACGGCGTCCAGGGCGTCGGCCGGCAGCCCCGGATCCGACGGATCCGCCGTCTTGCCTTGCACATACAGCACGTTGCTGAAGCCTTCACGCAGGACGCGGCGCCGGATCGCCGCGAGCATCTCCGGCTGGATGTCTTCCGCGTAGACCTTGCCGTTGGGCCCGACGCGCTTGGCCAGACGCACCGTGAACCAGCCGCCGCCCGCGCCCACGTCGGCCACGACCGAGCCGTCGCCGATTCGCAGCGCGTCCATGATCAGGTCGGGCTTCTGCCAGGCGTCCCGATCTGGTCCCTCGAGCTCTCCCAGTTCCTCGGGCTTGAACAGCCGCCGCCCACGATCCTGCTGCGCCGCGATCGTCGTGGCCACGACGCACGCGAGCATGGCGGCGAGCACGAATCGCACGCGGCTCATTCGTGCTTCCCCGTGATGCCCGGCGTGGTCATCGCCTCGGGCGACAGAATCTCGTCGAGCCGCGCGGCGTCCATGAGGCCGCGCTCGAGCACGATGTCGCGGACAGATCGCCCGCTTGCGACCGACGCCTTCGCGACGTCGGCCGTGACGGCGTAGCCGAGGTAGGGGCTGAGCGCGGTGGCGACAGCGGTGCTGCGGTCGAGAAGCTCGCGGCACCGCGCAGGGTCGGCTTCGAGCCCGACGATTGTGCGCGACGTGAAAATCGACAGCGCCTGCGTGAGGATGAGCACCGCATGCAGCGCGTTCCACGCAATCACGGGCATCATCACGTTCAGCTCGAGCTGTCCCGCCTCGCACGCCGCGGCGATCGTGGCGTCGCATCCCACCACCTGGAAGCAGACCTGGTTCACCATCTCGGGAATCGACGGGTTCACCTTGCCCGGCATGATCGACGAGCCCGGCTGCACGGCCGGCAGCCGCACCTCGCCCAACCCGGCCCGCGGGCCCATCGCGAGCAACCGGAGGTCGCTTGCGAGCTTGCCGGATTCGACGGCGAGGCGGCGCACGGCGCCCGAGACCGCCAGCACGTCGCCCATGCTTTGCGTGACGCGAAATCGGTTGCGCGCGGCCACGACCGGGTACTTCGTTTCCTGCGCCAGCAGCGCGATGACGGCGCGCGTGTAGTCGTCGCCGGCATTCAGTCCGGTGCCGACGGCGGTGGCGCCGAGGTTCAGCTCGAGCAGCTGCGCGCGCGAGGTCTCGACGTGGTCCGCGCCGCACGCGATCGCGGCCGCGTACCCGCCGAACTCCTGGCCGAGCGTCATCGGCACGGCATCCTGCAGGTGCGTGCGGCCCACCTTCATCACGCGCGCGAAGGCCGATGCCTTCATCTCCAGCGCGGCGGACAGGCCGCGCGCCTCGGCGACCAGGTCGGCCGTCGCCGCGAGCAGCGCCAGCCGCGTCGCCGTCGGGTAGACGTCGTTGGTCGACTGGCTCATGTTGACGTGATCGTTGGGGTGCACGCGCGAGTAGCTGCCACGGCGCCCGCCGAGCAACTCCTCCGCGCGGTTGGCGAGCACTTCGTTCACGTTCATGTTGTGCGACGTCCCGGCGCCGGCCTGATAGACGTCGACCACGAACTGATCACGGAGCTGGCCCTCGAGCACTTCATCGGCGGCGGCGATGATGGCATCCGCCACCTCGGCCGGCAGGCGGCCGATGGCGCGATTGGCTTGCGCCGCGCACTTCTTCACCAGCACGGTGGAGGTGACCAGCGCGGGGTGCGGACCAAGACCACTGACGGGAAAGTTCTCGAGCGCGCGGACGGTCTGAATGCCGTAGTACGCCTCCAGGGGGACGGATTTTTCGCCCAGCGCATCGCGCTCGACGCGACTCGGTGTCGTCACCATGCAGGCCTGAAGAAATTATACTGCTGGCGTGTTAGCACTGTGATTTTGGTCAGTAAAATTGACGATTTTTTGAAACTGCTACAGATCTTGCTACGAGTCCGACGTCGATTGGCGCTCGGTACGATGCCGTCACCACTCGGGTGCGCGTAGACCTCCTCGGTCAAGGTCACGCTGGAGTGGTCCAGCACTTTCGACAGCGTGAAAATGTCGCACGTCGCGGTTGTGGTCAAGTTTGAAAGGCTTGGCGGGCGAGACGAGTGGCGCTCCATCGTTGCCCTGGTCTACTTGGACTCGCAGTTCAACTCGAACGCAAGCTACCGCCGACCGAGGTTTCGGGTCGCTTCGTCGGCGCAGCACACGTCCTGCAAGAACTGGCCGTCCCATCAGCAAGAGACGCCCGTCGAGAGAGCAGTCCGCTATTCAACAGCCGACAATATTGTCATTTAGCTGCAAGAAACGTCGGCAGCGGCATGGACGGTCGCAGTGAAGGTCTGCCGCAGTCGTGCAGTCCGAGCAGAATTGGTTGGTGTCTAAACGAGTCAGGCGGGGCCGCGTCTTTGCACATCGAGACGGGTGCGCTACTCCTCGTACAAAGCAACTGCGCGCAACAATGGGATTTAGAACAGCGGTCCTACCAGCGGTCGGGGTCGCCCTCTCAGTCGTACTAGCGGCACAAGGGCAGGAGTTCGCCCGCGTGCTGCGGGACGGCGAACAGGCGACCTTGAGCGTGTTCGGTCCTCGCCCCGTCGATTTGGCCGCGCAGAAGTTGGTGGACGAGTTCGGCGTCGGCATCAACGTTGAAGACCCGATTTATGTCTATCGCGATGACGTTCAGTTGTCGCACGTTACGGCTTCGGGCAAGCGGGTGATGGTTCCCAGAGCCGCGCTGTTCGAAGTGCGTGTGGATCTACGTGCAGACGGTTCTCTGCTGGATGTCCGGCAGGTTGTCCGCGACTTGGTGGACACAGCGAACGCGCAGATGCCGTACCTGTACCGCATCGACAACGATGGCGGCATGTTCACGCTGATTCCGAGCCGGACGCGCGACGAACGGGGTCGGTCGATTGCGTTGACGCCCATTCTGGACCGTCACGTGACCATTCCGCCCGGAACACGGAAAATCTCCGAGCACGCGAATCTGTTGACGCAGGCGCTTCAACAGCAGACAGGCGTCCGCATAAGCTGCTGCCAAAGTCACGTGGGCGGGATTCTGTGGGGCAGCACCGTCGTGTCGTTTGAAGCGCAGGACGAACCCGCACGAAGCGCCCTTCTCCGCTTGCTCCGAAGCGAGCCGGGACGCGACTACCTAGTCCCAACCGCACAAGCTGGAGTCTCCCATCTGGTCAAAAGCGACCCGAGACGTGAACACTGGCACTGGATGATGCGATGCCAGCCCGGAGCATCGTGGTGCTTTATCGAGGTTGCGGCGATACCCGAAGGACCGAAGTGATGCGTACCCGAGCTGCCTTCGGACTGCCCAGAGTGCTGTTCGTCGCATCGCTGTTCGCGGCGATGAGCGGCGTAGCGGCTGCCCAGCTTCCCTTATCAGAGGTTGAGGTACGACTAGTTCGCACGGCAACCGGCGGATGCTTCGGACCTTGCGTCAATTACAACGTCATCGTTCGTGGCGACGGCACTGTCCTATACGAAGGGCACGGGCTAGTGGAAGGGCGTCGCACACGCGCCATTTCTCCCGATGAGGTCGTGTCCCTCGTCAACGAGTTCCTGCGCGCGCGGTTCTTTAACGCACTCGACACGTACGCGGCTTGCTGTTCATTCTTGGTTCGCAAAGGCGATACCGTCGCTCTATACGGGAGGTCTAGTGCCGATGACCCGGATGTAGCGTTGACATTGCGGATTGGCGCGCGCACAAAGACCGTGACCCTACGCGCGGACTATCCGGCAGATTTGGGTAGATTGCCTGAACTCGTTGACCGCATCGGCGGACCCCGCGTGTGGCAAGGGCAGTGACCCATGCTTGGGACTGAGGCGGTCAGCCACCTGAGGGGAGGAACAACGGAATGGATCTAGGCTTGTGCCTGAGAACGCCACTCCAGAGGGTCTTCCTGACGGTTCTGGTGATCGTGACATGCGCGAGAGGCGTCCTGGCGGAGTGCCTCGTTCCGCCGCCGCCGTGTACAGCACTGGAGAAGACGGCGATTGTTTTCGTCGGTGACGTCACTTCGGCTGGCCCGATTGAAAATCATTCAGGGGAGAACGCCCCTCACCTCTTTTTTCAGCCCGTGCGATTCCGAGTGATTGAGCGGTTCAAGGGCATGCCAGAGGGGCAAACAGATGTGGACGGTGCAGTTCAGTTCAACGCAGAGGCGATTCTGTTTGCCTCTGTCCTCCGCTACGTCGTCTACGCGTCATTAGCGTCTGACGGAACCTGGAGGACGGCCTGTTCCAGGACCTGCACCGTGAAGGTTTGTCCGGACGAGATTCGGCAATTGCGCCTGTGCAAGCACCCGTAGCTCGTGACACCGTTCAGCGGCGGTCGTCGCATGTTGACCGCCCGCAGCCACACCAGCGGCTGCACCCGAAAGCCGTCGTGCGTCGAACGGCTCACGACGCGGCCTGAGCCGGAGCACGGTGCCAATCGGAGTCCGATAACCACTGCGGTGTGAAGCTGGAAGACACCCGCGTCATCGGCGCACCTCAGGAATAGGGAACCTATGCTTCTTCGTACAGGGTGTCTGCTGCTGATCGCTTGCGCGTGGGCGACACCGGGCCTTGGTCAGCCTGTCGAGACAATCGATCTTCGTGTGAAGTCAGCGCGGACAGCGTCCCCGTGCGGCCACGTCTCGATGGGCGGTTCGGCTTTTCGCGACTCGAAGACGGAGGTTCCCGTTGAGGTCTCTCTTCTAGAACTGGATCGAGATAGTTACAACTATTTCGACGTGTTTACCTATCGCGTGGCAGTGAAGAACACGGGCACCGTTCCGTTAGTGCTCCCGCGCCAACGCACTGCTCCAGTCGTTGTAAACGGGCCGGCCGGATGCGAAACAACCCAGGAGGAGATTCTTTATTTGTTGCAGCTTCGTGTACGGTTGGCCGGGACTGAGCATGTGGCGAACACAATTGTGCTCGGGGCTGGCGCGAATGAGGTTGGCCGCGTGATGCGGCTCGCTCCGGGCCAGACCGTAGAATTCATCGCTGGAGGGCGCTGGGACTTCGTACCGCCAGTCGTTGCCACTGAAGTTCAAGAACAACTGCCCGCGACTCTCCAAGCAGTGGCTGCGTTCGTGCTCAGCCACTCACCGCAGGTGAAAGGCTCCGGAACGTCACTGTCAACAAATTCAGTACCGATCAACCTCTTGCCATTCCAACGGGCTCATTCGAAGCCGATTGGCCCACGATAGGTGACTCGAAGAGCTTGGCCCCGGCGTTTCCGAGGCACCGTCGCCGCTTGGCCGCTGCGGATGAAAACTACATGCTCCTAAAGGCTTTGCTCGCCCTGACTCTGGTCTCCGGCCCGCCCGCCGAGGCGATCCCGATTCGAGTTGGCAATGCGGACATCAATCCGCTGGATCTGTCCGTTACGTACGAGTTTGTCAACGAAGCGACTGACGTGACTGCGTACGAGGTATCGATCACACGCCATTTCTCGGACGGCTCGACGCTCGTCTCGACGCAGGGGCAGGATTGGTTCTCATCCACCGGCTATACCGACGTACGTGCGGTTGTGTACAGCCGGTATGAAACTTGGCTGCCGGGATATTCCAGCTCGGAACCCGGCACTCACCTGCACATGCTTCGCTCTCGGCCTGCGTCAACGGCAGCATTGATCGGCGCTGATGTGAGACTGACCGCAATCATCAGACTTGACGGGTCAGCGATAGGAAGTCGAGCGGTTCT
>Ga0065715_10000964_pt1 | contig 11656 bp, 7 predicted proteins | sample MisBulReplicate1_FD_59102 | JGI IMG/M metagenome (GOLD analysis project Ga0065715, IMG submission 59102) | Miscanthus rhizosphere microbial communities from Kellogg Biological Station, MSU, sample Bulk Soil Replicate 1 : eDNA_1 v2 (version 2) | ecosystem: Host-associated > Plants > Roots >...
TCAGTGATCGTTGCGCAGTCGGTTGAGCCGTTGACCGCAGCGCTTCCAGCCGACCAGCAGGAAGCGAATCCGTACGTCTTCGGACCGATGCGCATCGTGCCGTCCTTCGATGGAAAGTTTGCCAAGACCGGTGAGCTCAGCGTGATCTTCTGGATCTACGGTGCGAAGGAAGCGGCGTCGGGCAAGCCGGACGTCGTCGTGGACTACAGCTTCCATCAGCGCCTGGCCGAGGGCGAGAAGTACTTCAACAAGACTGCGCCGCAGCCGCTGAATGCCGAGACGCTGCCGCCACAGTTCAGCATCGCCGCTGGCCATCAGTTGCCCGGAAGCCTCGTGATTCCTCTGACCAGTTTTCCAGCGGGAGACTACCGGCTCGAGATCAAGGTGACCGACAAGCCCTCGGGGGCTCAGCTGACACAGAGCGTGAACTTTTCGGTACTACCGGTTTAAGGCCCCGTCCGGATGGTAGCCGGCGGGAATCGACCGGCCCACAAACGGCCGTGAGAAGGGCATAGAAATGATGCGGATCCGATCCTGGTCATGTATCGGGGTCATCGTGTGGGCCGTTGGAGCCGCCACGCCCGCACACTCGCAAGTCGTTGCCCTCCCGCAGCTCGTACTCACGCCGCAACTCAATGCGTCGAGTACAGCCGCTCCGATCAAACCGTCCGGGCTGAATGGAGTCGTCAAAGACGAGCTCGGAAAACCGCTGTCGGGTGCCGTAGTCTCGGCACTCGGCTCGACCTCGGCGTTTGCCATATCGAATGAGGACGGGCACTTCACGTTTCGGAACCTGCCGGCCGGGCCCTATCTGATTCGGGCACATCTGCAAGACTATCTGCCGTCGCGCGGTCGCATCATCCAGGTCAGTGCGGATGGACGCACGATGTCGACGATCGAATTAACACGACGACCTGGCGAATCAACCGACCCCACTGTTCTTGCAGCGGGTGTCGGCGTTGTCGCCGAACCTCCCGCAGCACCGGAAGCCGAAGAGCGGCACGAACACGACGAGGTCGCGTGGCGACTGCGCCATTTGAAGCGCAGCGTCCTGAAGGAAGCAGAAGCGAGCATCGCCGATCTCGACACCGACGATTCGACGCTTGGCGATTCGCTCTCGTCGTTCGGCCGTGCCGTTGGCGACTCCGCTCGATACGCATCGTCGCTGTTTGCCGACCTGCCCGTGAACGGTCAGCTGAATCTGCTGACCTCGACGTCGTTCGATCGGCCACAGGATCTGTTCTCCCTGAGCGGGCCGACTCCACGTGGTCTTGCGTATATCTCCATCGAAGCGCCGGGAACGAACGGCGACTGGAGAATGCGAGGCACGTTGACGCAGGGCGACCTCGCGTCGTGGATCGTTGCCGGTTCTTACGTTCGCCATCAGCCCGCGACCCACGCGTACGAAGCCGGCGTCTCGTACTCAATGCAGCGATACCTCGGTGCCAACGGCCAGGCGCTGACCGCGATGCGAGACGGAAGCCGCAACGTGGGCGCGATGTACGCGATGGACAACTGGAGGATCAATCCAGAACTCGAGGTCAGCTACGGCGCGAAGTACGCACGCTACGACTATCTCGAAGACCGAGGCCTGATCAGTCCGCGCGTCACGATGATCCTGCAGCCGGACACGAATGACAGCCTGAAAGTGCGCACGACAGTCATGCACCGCGAAGTTGCGCCAGGCGCCGAGGAATTCATTCCGCCGTCTGTCGGTATGTGGCTGCCGCCGGAGAGGACGTTCTCCCAGGTGTCTCGAGCTTCGTTCTTGCCCGAGCGGCACGATCAGATCGAAATCGCAGTCGATCGCCAGTGGGCTGAGCACGTCATCGTCGGGTTCCGTGCGTTCACCGAGCGGGTGGAGGATCAGGTCGTCACGGTCTTCGGCGTTTCGGTTCCCGATGCTCCAGCCGAGATCGGCCACTACCAGGTTGGCTCCGCCGGCGACTTCGCGGCGCACGGNTGGGGCGTGACCTTCTCCCGGACGATGGGTGAGAACACCCGCGCGACGGTTGACTACACGCAGGCGCAGTCGCGGTGGAGAGGGCGATCGAACGATTTCAGCTTGCTCGAGGTCGTTGCGCCATCGGTCCTGAGAACGGACGAGCGCATCCACGATGTCACCGCTTCGCTCGAAAGCATTGTCGCGCCAACGGCAACGCGTTTGCTCGTGGTCTACAAAGTGAACACGGCATACGCGGCGTCGAAGCTTGGAGAGAGCTCTCCGAGTGCGGGCGTGCGCTTCGATGTCCAGGTGAACCAGGCATTGCCGTTTATGAATTTCACGAGCGCACAGTGGGAGATGCTCGTGGCTGTGAGCAACCTCTTCAAGGAAGCGCTCTACGAGAACTCGGTGTATGACGAATTGATGGTGGTGCGCCCGCCGAAGCGAGTGTTGGGAGGCGTGGCTGTCAGGTTCTGATTCGAAGAGTTGTAGCTGGGAGCACCAGCTACGAGCCATGGATGGGGAGCGATGCTCCCCATTTTTTGGCGCTGTTTTGGACTCCATTAAGTTGGATGACACGTTCTAGTCATTGGATTTCGGCGCGCGTCCCGGCGACGTGGAGCCGGTGGTCACGGCCGGCTTTGCCAGTCATCGTCGTGTCGGGATTGTTGTGCCTTGGCATCGCCAACATCACCGCGCGCGCGACGTGGCACGAGGTCGAGGACGGCGTGTTGTGGACGTCGGGCCCAGACGGTGTTGCGGTCGAGGAAGTGGCCAAGGGGAGTCCTGCGGATCGCGTCGGCATGTCGCGTGGGGACCTGCTGCTTGCGATCGACGATCACCCGATTCAAACGGCTGGCGATGTCGTCGACGTTCTTCACGACGCCGGCGACGATCAGAAGACGCTTCGCTACACCGTCCTTCGTCTCGGCACGCGCGAGGTCCTCGATCTGAGGTTGGCGCCGGTGCCGAACGGTCCCGGCGCCCTGTATTTCGTCCTGGCTGCGGTCGGTGTGTTCACGTTGCTGGTCGGAGGCGCCGTCCGGCTCCAGCGGCCGCGCGATCCAGCGACGCTGCATTTCTTTTGGCTGGCGGTCGCGTTCTTCGGTGTCTTCACCTTCTCATTCAGCGGGCGCCTGGATCGACTCGACTGGGTCTTCTACTGGGCCGACGTCATCTCGATGCTGGCATTGCCGCCGATGTTCCTGCACTTCACGCAGGTGTTCCCCGAGCGTCGCGATCGGTGGGGGCGCGGACCTTTCGCTCGCGCCACGTTCGTTCTCCTCTATGTCCCCGCACTGGCGCTCGGCGTCGCGCGAATCTACGCGATCGAGCAGAGCCCGGTTGATCCACTGGCATTCGTCCGACTCGACTCACTGCTCGACCGCCTCGGATTCCTGTACTTCGCGCTGTGCCTGATTGGCGGTCTGATCGGGCTGCTCCGTGCCCTGTCACAGGTGAGCACGATGACCGCGCGACGTCAGCTGCGGTGGATTGCGTGGGGCACCGGACTGGGTGCCGGTATATTCGCCGTCGGCTACGCGCTGCCATATTCACTCGGCGTGCAGCCGTCGCTGCCGATGGAGCTCTCCGCAGTTCCATTGAGCCTGATACCGCTCGCGTTCGCTTCGGCGATCGTCCGCTANCGCCTGCTCGACATCGAAGTGATCGTCAAGCGNTCGCTCGTGTACATCACCGCGTTTGCGGCCGTCGTGGTGATCTACGCGGTNCTGCTCGAGGCCGTGCGCACGGTGTTCCTGAAGGGCAACGCATCGGACCGGTGGGTGCTCGCGCTGCTGGCGATTCTCGTCGCCGTTCTGTTGACACCGCCGATCAAGGACTTCGTCCAGAACCTGCTCGACCGCGCGTTCTATCGCGATCGCTACGACTATCGTCGAGCGCTGGTTGGCTTTGCGCGTGACTTGAACAGCGACCTCGATCTTCATCGACTGTCGGAGCGACTCGTCTCACGCGTCGTGGAGACGTTGCTCGTCGATCGAATGACCTTGATGCTCGAAGACGAAGTGGCGCCGCACTTCGGATCGATGCGTTCATCCGGGTTCGGCGACGCCCATCCTCCTGCGCTCGCGAAGCGATCGGCGATCGGGCGGCGTCTGTCAGAAGGTCACATCGTCGCGCTCGACGATCCTGCAGCTGTGGGTCGCTTCGCCGTCGAAGAGATCGAGTTCTGGCGGGACGCAGGTCTGTACTACTTCGTACCGTGTGTCGCGACGGAAGGGACCATCGCCGTTCTGGCNGTCGGACGAAAGGATACNGGCGAACCGCTCAGCAGCGAGGATACCGGCTTGCTCGCNGCAGTCGCGGGGCAGATCGCAACAGCGCTNGAGAACGCGCGACTCTATCGTCAACTGCACCTGAAGGCGATCGAAGTCGATCGGATGCGTGCCTTCAACGAAAACATCCTCGAGTCGCTCGACAACGGACTGCTCGTTCTCGACCTCAACGATCGCGTCGTTCGGTGGAATCGAGCGCTCGAGCAGCTATATGGCGTCCCGCGAACCATCGCTTCTGGCTGTTCCTTGGACGATGTGTTCGACCCCGCGTTCGTTGAGGCTGTGCGGGCGGCTCGTCGCGACACGCCGGCGGGCGCAAGACTGTCTCGGGTTCCGCTTGTCGCGCGTGGCGACCGCGCGTCCGAGGTGCTCGTTGTGAACGCAGCGGTGGTGCCGTTGCGCGAAGAGGGCCAGGAGATCGCGACAGCAGGGACGATCATCATCGTTGAAGACGTAACGGCCAGCGTCCAGCTCGAAGAGCAGCTCAGGCTCTCGGAGAAGATGGCTTCGATCGGGCTGCTGGCCGCTGGTGTCGCGCACGAAGTAAATACGCCGCTGACGGGCATCTCGAGCTTTACGCAGATGCTCCTCGAAGGGGCCGATCCTCAGGATCCCCGTACGCGGCTGCTCGAAAAAATCGAGCGCCAGACGTTCCGCGCCGCGAAGATCGTGAACGGACTGCTGACGCTGTCGCGTCCGGCGTCCAGCGATCGTTCGACGTTCGACATCAACGCCGTCATCACTGACGTCCTGGGTCTGCTCGAACACCAGTTCGAGACACATCGCATCCGGGTGCGCCGCGAGTTGAGCGACACCCCAGTCATGGTGCTCGGGCTCGAGCACAAGCTGCAGCAAGTGTTCCTGAATCTGTTCCTGAACGCCAGGGACGCGATGCCGAAGGGAGGCTGGTTGTCGATCGCGACACGCACCGAGGGCGGTCGCATCATTGCCGAAGTATCCGATACGGGTCTGGGAATTCCGAGCGAGTACCTAGCGCGAATCTACGATCCGTTCTTCACGACGAAGGCGATCGGCCAGGGCACTGGACTCGGTCTGTCGATCACCTATGGCATTGTCCGCGAGCACGAAGGCAGCATCGAGTGCGACAGCGGGATTGGCCAGGGCACGCGGTTCATTCTTTCGTTTCCGGCCGTGGCGTTCGAGCGGTCGTCGCTCGCGGGCCAGGGCATGCCGGGCCGGGTTGCCGGACCGGGGCAAGGTCTTCTGTGATACGGCGAAACGGTTCCATTCTGGTCGTCGACGACGAAGAGATCATGCGGGAGATCCTCGACGCGTTGCTGGCGCGCGAGGGCTACCACGTGCGACTGGCGTCGAGCGCCGAGGAGGGACTCGATCTCGCGAGGTCGCTCCCCTTTGATGCCGCAATCGTGGACGTGATGATGCCGGGCATGGACGGATTGGCCATGCTCGAAGAGCTGAAGAAGCTGGACGAAGACCTGCCGGTGTTGATGGTCACGGCTTACGCGTCGGTCGAGACGGCCATCACGGCGATGAAGCGCGGCGCGTTCGACTACATCACAAAGCCGTTCAAGAACGACGAGGTGATGGTCGTCGTACGGAACGCCGTCGAGCGGCGGCAGTTGATGGCCGAGAACACTGCGCTGCGACAGAACCTCCAGGCGCAGTATCAGAAGTTCGCTGGCATCATCGGCCGCAGCCCGCGCATGAAACAGGTCTTCGACCTGATCATCCAGGCGGCGCCCAGCCGGTCGACGATACTCGTCACGGGCGAAAGTGGAACCGGCAAGGAGCTCGTTGCGCGCGCGATTCACTCGAACTCACCGCGCACCGATCGGTCATTCGTAACGGTGAACTCCGGCAACCTGCCGCCCGACCTCCTCGAGTCGACCCTGTTTGGTCATGTGAAGGGCGCGTTCACCGGTGCCATTTACCCGAAGAAGGGCCTGTGCGATCTCGCGGACAAGGGGAGCATCTTCTTCGATGAGATCGGGAACATCCCGCCGGACACGCAGGCCAAGCTGCTGCGCGTGATGCAGGAGCGCGAGTTCATGCGTCTCGGCGGAATGGAAACGATCAAGGTCGACGTGCGGATTATCGCCGCGACCAACTGCGATCTTCGGCACATGGTGAACGAGGGCCGGTTCCGTGAGGATCTCTACTACCGGTTGCACGTCATCAACATCTTCCTGCCGCCCTTGCGCGAGCGCAAGGACGACATCCCGTATCTCGCGCAGCACTTCCTCGAGAAGTATGGCGCCGAGAACAGCAAGGCGACGCTCGATCTCACGGCAGACGCTCTCGATCTGCTCATGGAATACGATTGGCCGGGCAACGTCCGCGAGCTGGAAAATGTCATCGAGCGCGCAGTCGTGTTGAGCACGGGCGCTCACATCGGTCCGGATCTGATTCCCGAGCACGTCCGATCGGCGCCGATGTTCCACATCCCCAAGTTCGTCGTGCCGCCTGAGGGCATCTCGTTCAAGGACGTGATCACCAACGTCGAGAAGCGATTGATTGAGTCAACGCTGGAGGCGGCAGGCGGCGTGCAGAAGAAGGCCGCGGAGCTGCTCAAGATCAAGCCCACGACCTTGAACGAAATGATCAAGCGCTACGAGATTGGAACGAGGAGACGAAAGAGCACCAGCGACGAACCCGCAGTTCGAGCGCGACCCTTTCCGGCCGCAGAGCTCACGCGGGAGTAGACAGCGGGCCTCGAGATCCGCCGGCGCTTGCCTAACGCCGGATTCTTCCCACCAGGCGCTCGAAGCGCCCCATCACCGCGTCCCATTGATGGTGATTGCGGATGTACCGACGGCCGTTCTCGCCCATTCGTTCGCGCATCGACGGCGTTTGCAGGACCTTGAGTGCCCCCACGAACTCTTCGCGATTCGCGTAATACAAACCCGCGTTTGCCCGGCGACAGTGTTCGACAGCCGCTTCATTGGCGGCGTTGGCGAGTACCGGCGTTCCTACTGCCAGGCTTTCCAGGAGGGATTGTGAAAGGAGATCGCGGTCCCCGGGAGCAATTGTGATCGATGCAGCCTCGAACGCCGTCATTCGCTCGCGATCGGGAAGCACCCCTGCCAGGCGAAGATACGGAGCCTCCGGCACGGTCATCATCTTCACGCCCATCAGCACGAGCCGCACGTCGTCAGCGTGCCTGTCGGCAAACGTGTCGAAATAATCGAGCATCTCCTCGCAACCGGTGCCCGGTTCGACGCGCCCGCCGTAGAGCGCGAAGTTGTCGTAGAGACGATGACGCCGGCGGAACGGCACGCCACGACCACCCAGATAGCTCTCGTCGGGCGCATCCTCGTCAGCGGTGGCTTCGTCTTCCGTTGTGATGACGTCCGCAGGGTCCTGCTGATGCCGCGGATAGCTCTGTTGCGGTGGCGGGTCGACGCCGATGCCGATCACCTCTTCGAACTGCGGCACGACTCCGATGTAGGAGTGGACCAGCCGTCGCTCGGAACTGGAGAAATAACCAACGGCTCGCGGTGAGGTGAGTACGTCGGCCCACAGATCGAAGCGCAACTCCGCTCGCAGGTGCAGATGTGGGAAGAGAATGCTTCGCTCCGGTGCGATCTCGAGACCGCTGACGGTCAGCGGATGCAGGAGCCCGAAGAAGACCAGGGCGTCGTACGACCGATGCTGACGCTTGATGTGCTCGAGGAGACCGCTGCTCCACGGCCCTACTTCGCGCACCCAGTTCTGCTCATCGGCTCGATACCGAGGCCCTTCGCGCAACCGGCGACCCAGCTCGTCCAGCGCCGATCGCTCCGGCGTCGCGCTCACCGAGAATCGACGGACGAGGGCGCCGCGGACCCGGTCCGATCCTTCGGAGTATTCGTTCTTCCACAGCGCTGAATCACGCGCCGTGGTCGTCAGGACGTCTACGTCGTGACGCTTGGCGATCTGCTCCGCAAGTAACCGGCAGGCGTGTTCGGCACCGGTGCTGAACTCTCCGCCGTATCGAGGTGTGATGAAGGCGAATTTCACAGGCGCCCGCGTTGGCTCAGGTCTGTTCCCGCGGGAGCGGATCGGGCAGCTCGTTGGATGCCACAGGCTCCTGGGTGGATGTGACCTCAGAGGCTGGGGGAGTCTTCGCCACTTCCGAGTGAGCAACGTGCACGGGCTCCTCTGGCGCTGACGGCGGCGGTGGCTCGAAGGGAGCCGACGCGGGAACCGCTGACTCTGGCGTCACCACCGCGACGTCATCACCAAAATCGTCCGAGGTTGCCTCTTCGTCCGAGAAATCGTCTCCCTCGCTGCCCGGGTCCGATTGATCCAGCGCACCCGGAGTTGCCATCCCTGGCGTTGGCGCGCCGGCGATGTCGCGGGGCTGACCCGATCGACGGCCGCGCCGTCGGCGTCGCCGGCGCCGGCTTCCTTCAGGCGAGGTCTCGGGCGACGCAGCGTGATCGGGCGAAGCGCTTTCTTCTCCGCGCGGTGGCGCAGGTGCCGGAGCAACGATTGGACTCTCTTGAGGTCGGCTAACCGGTCGCGGCTGGTGCTGCGTGGTGCTCTCGAGGCCGCGAACGCGGCGTTCGTTGAAGTCGACCCGCGCCTGCAGCGACTCGACACGATGCGCGAGATGCTGATTGTCGATCTCGACCCTCGCGATATCCGTCACAAGACGACGGAGGATCTCGAAGTGCAGCCCGTTCCACTCCGTCTGACGACGGCGGCGTTCGGCCTCCTGCGCGGCCAGTGCGTTGGTCTTTCGAGACTGCGCGTTCAGCGCGTCGACAATCGCCTTCGGATTGATCAACAGCTTCAACAGCGGATTGAACAGTCGCCGGAGGCTGTTGAGAAAACCGCTCTCGGACGTGTAGAGCGTGGACTCGTCGACGGCAGCATCGCCTTCAGGTTCAGACGGCGTCGTGTCGGCAGGGAGGCCTGCCGCGCGACGCAGTTCGTCCATCAGTGACGGCTTGATCGTGCGCGGGTCAAGAATCGCCTCGAGACGACGGGCGGCGAGTTCCTGAATCTGCTGCGCCGTGAGATCGATGCCGTGTTTCTCCGAGATCCGTGACCGGATCTCGCGCATGATCTGTTCGACGTCGAGCTGATCGCGATTGCTGCTGCTGTCGGTCTGTTGTGGCTGCTGCTGCGGCCGCCGCTCGCCGCCGCGACGGTCGGGACCACGCCGTCCGCGATGATAGTGAGGTCGGCGCTGGTGTTGTTGATTCTGATCAGGTGGCATCGGCCATCAGCCCTGCTTTGACGAGCGCTCCGGGACGACGGGCGGCGTCCTCGTCCACTGTTCAGGGCGAACCAGGTGAGAGAGGACCGCTGGAAATGAGTCCAGTGCGCGAGCCTGCCGGTCCGCTACACGTTGGCCGACGACTGGAAGCTGCGAATGGCGTCGGCTTCGTTGTCGTGGGTCTCGAATACCGTGAGCAATTTGGTAATGGCCAGCAGATCGGTGATCCGCTTGGTCAAACTCAGGAGCTTGAGGCTGCCGCCCTGACGGCTGACCGTCGTGAAGGTACGAACAATCTCGCCCAGGCCGGCGCTGTCGATGTAGGGAACGTCCGCGAGATTCAGGACGAGCTTCTTTCGACCCTGCAACACCAGGCTGTTGATCTTGTCCTTGAGAGCCTCGTCGCCCTCGCCGAGGGTCATCTTTCCTTTGAGGTCCAGGATGGTTACATCACCGGCGGATCGTTCCTCGATCTGCATAGTTCCTCGAATGTACTGCCCGTAGAAAGAACGGATTCTAGCACAGACAAACAGGGCCAGACGGGGTGCCCACCGCACCTTGGCGATGGGGTGGAGCCTCGCGTCTGGCCCTTACGATTTCTGACGACGACTGCCTGGAATTCCAGACGAGTCGGGTGGATCTCGACACGACTTACGTGATCTACACCCCTCCCGCCCCCGCAAACTTCCGTTGCTGGAAGCACTCCTTGCAAAACACCGGGCGTCCCTGCGTGGGACGGAAGGGCACTGTCGTTTCCTTCCCGCACGCCGAGCACTGGGTCGTTGTTTCGACCCGATCCCTTGCCGGTGCTGGACCAGCACTGACCCGGTTGGCTCGCTTAGCCTTGCACGTCTTGCACCGCTTCGGCTCGTTCTTGAACTGCTTATCAGCGAAGAACAACTGTTCGCCTGCAGTCCAGATGAACTCCGAGCCGCAATCCACGCACCTCAAGGACTTGTCTTGGAACTCCATCGGTCGCCACCTCGTGCTCGTCGATCGCGGGACCGTTCGCTACTACTCCGTCTCTCGGCGGAGTTTCTTACGGTTCCGCTTGCGCGCCAGAGCTTGCTTGGCTCTGCGCTTGTCACCCGGCTTCAAGTAGAAAGAGTGCTTCTTGATGTCCTTGATGATGTCTTCCTGCTGAACCTTGCGCTTGAAGCGGCGGAGTGCACTTTCGATCGACTCGCCCTCTTGAATCTTGACTTCAGCCACGCCTAAAACACCCCCTCACCGGCCCGGTGGCTCCCTGTGATCACCAACGAAAAGTGACGAATATGCTAGGCTATCACAGGCAGGCGCGGATTCTAGGCGCAAGAGGCCGTTACGTCAACGAAATAGTCGTGTGCCGGACCGTAGTTCTGCACACGATGCGTTGAGCGGCGAGCACGAACTCATCCTACGCCTGCCTAGTCGGTCAACCTCCTGTCCGGCAGGCAGTTAGCCTGTTCCTCATGAAGATCCTCGTTGTCGGCGGTGGCGCGCGAGAGCACGCCATGGCCTGGAAGCTCTCTCGCGAACGCAGCGTCACCGCGGTCGTGTGTGCACCCGGGAACCCGGGAATCGCCTCGATCGCCACGTGTGTGGACGCGGACGTTGGCGATCCTCGCGAGCTGTTGGGAGTGGCCCGCAGCCAGGGCATCGACCTGACAGTGGTCGGACCGGAGCTCCCACTCAGTCGGGGCATCGTCGACGTGTTCACGGCCGACGGCCGGGCGATCGTGGGACCGACTCAGGCCGCGGCCGCGCTCGAATCGAGTAAGGCGTTCGCCAAGGACTTCATGGCGCGCCATAACGTACCGACCGCGCGGTATCACGTCTGTGATTCGGCGACGTCCGCGCTTGCCTGGATCGAGGGTGACCTGTTTGGCTATCCCCTCGTGCTGAAGGCCGACGGCCTTGCCGCGGGCAAGGGTGTGGTGATCGTTGACGATCGTGCCGCCGCGGCAGCAACGATTCAGTCACTGATGGTCGAGCGGCGATTCGGCAGCGCCGGCGATCGAATCGTCTTCGAGGAGTTCCTCGTCGGCCAGGAAGCCTCGTATTTCGTGCTCGCCGACGGCACGTCGTTTCTCACGATTGGCTCTGCCCAAGATCACAAGCGCATCTTCGATGACGATCGCGGTCCCAACACCGGAGGGATGGGCGCATTTGCTCCAAGCCCGCTGATGACTGCGGACGTCGATCGCCGAGTGATCGACGAAGTCGTGCGGCCAGTGCTCGAAGGGATGC
>Ga0065715_10089279_pt1 | contig 11644 bp, 11 predicted proteins | sample MisBulReplicate1_FD_59102 | JGI IMG/M metagenome (GOLD analysis project Ga0065715, IMG submission 59102) | Miscanthus rhizosphere microbial communities from Kellogg Biological Station, MSU, sample Bulk Soil Replicate 1 : eDNA_1 v2 (version 2) | ecosystem: Host-associated > Plants > Roots >...
TGTATTTTTAGGAAGCTTTCTGACATATGGATTACGGGTGATAAATCCAAGTTGTGCCAATCCCGAATTGCTCTTCCAAATAAAACCAACGTAAACCGGCTTCTTATCTTCATTAAGACAGACTAATCCCGAATCTGGGTACATATTCAATGGCAGAGCCTGGCGATTCCATCCGAATAACCATTCATTTGCCATTTCTGCGTCACCTTGCTGTAGAGTTCGTGTGGTAAACATTAAGTGCTTGTTTACCTCAAAAGTAAGTTCGGATAGTTCTCTTTGCGGTTTTGCTTATTTACTAATTAGGCGAACTTCCGAGAACTGTTGTAGTGACTGATGTAATATAATAAGGTTCGCTTCCGGATTTAGTAAGTGTCACTTCCATATTCTCACCACGGATAGCAACACCGTTAGGGCGGAAGTTGCCAACCTGACCTTTCTGTGCACCGACAAAATCACCGACATTCAATCCGGTTGGTAAGGCGACGGTTATCTTATTTCCGGAAATATTTGTGATGGCAGTAAGGACAGATCCGAATTCATTCGCTACAGAATCATTCATCGTGACCTGATTGGATATTGGGCTATTGAAAACCAATTCGTTACCATTAATCGCTGTAATGCGGCCGACACCAACTACGCCTAATTTAGTAGAAGAATCTCTGAAGATCTCTGTGTAATAGTAACTTTCACGCTTTTCATAAACATTCTCTGTAAATTGTGTTGCTGTCAGGTTAGTTTTTACTGCTGTATTCCAGGATGTATTACTTTGGATGTAAATCGCATTGTAAATTTTATCAGTTACCATTTCCGGATTGACTACAAACTTTACTTTGGCTTCAAAGTTTCCTTGGCCGGCGAAATTATTGTACTGCTCCGTAACTTCATCTTCATACAAAACACCCTGAAAAGTTGTGAAAATTCTACCCAGCATCCCAAGTTTAGAATCGAAACTGTGGTTATAATAATGCGAGAATCCTTTCTGGGCGAAATTAAAAATAACAGATTCCGAATGATCGAGGCCAACGTTGTAATCGCCAAATCTGTAATCATAAGTCGCTGGAAAATTGTCGCGAGCCATTATGATATCAACGCCTTCCTGCTGGAATGTGGTTTCCGTACTGTTCAGTTCCATTATCTCTTTATCCGAGTTCGCAAGAAATCTTGTCCGCTTTGAATCCACCCAATGTAATAGGTTGTTGGCGTAAACTATACTCTCCGGATGCTGGCATCCGTATTTGTACGGTAATTCGTAGTAGCCGGAAAGTACTTCATCTGACAAGGCGACGTTTTCATTTCCCTGCATATCGGCAATAATAGATTTACCATAGTACTGATTGATCACTTTGTCCAGGCAGAATACTTTAATGTTTCCGTCGGTTGAAATAATCTTGGTAATTTCTCCGTGTTCTGTGGGAAGCGATTTCCAGTTCTGTAAAGTGGGATTGTAAATTGGTAACTCATTCAGCGATAATTCCTGATTGTAAAGGCCGCTGTAAGTAATGTCGTTCGGTTTTCTTCTGGCTTTATATCCATTAATTTCGTAGGCGGTTCCCCGGAAATTGGTCGTTAGTTTTTTACCGTTGAAAGCATCCTTTATTTTATAACTTTCAACGCCATTTCCCCACGAGTAGCCATTGTAAAAATTAATATCAAATATTTTATTGCCGCCAACCTCGGAATCTGCAATAATATTTCCATCGATTATCGGATAGGTTTTCTCCGTTTCAAAGTAGAAACCATTATCTGTCTCAATACCAATATTGGTAGTTCTGAAGATAATAGGATCTACGCCGGCGATCAGGTTGACAGTGGTTGTAGGCTTCACCGCAAGTGCTTCCGACGCATTAGTGCTGCCACCATCATTTGGCTCCCAATTATATGCAGCAATGCCTGAATTTTTCACGTGGTTCGGGTACATATAATTAGTAAGGAACCAAACATTGTCACCGTCTTCTTTGATATCGATAAGCGGTTCATCATATTCGGCTTCCAGCAATTCGTAAATGTTTGTGTAGTTTCTGCTGGCATATAATTCTTTGCTGAAGAAAATATTACCTAAACCATTGGTATGGAATGTGCCGCCATACTTTTTCCACATATACTCAAAGTTCAGTGTAATCTTAACAACGTCACCTTCTTTTATAGTGCCGAAGTCTGATTTCAATAAGTGCCCTCTATTATTGAGTGAAGTATAGTACCAAGGTGGCGTAATGCCATCATAGCCGCTACTTGCATCGAATCTGCGAGAGTCGGAGCTGCCATACATAAAATCAATACCAAAAACACCGGCTTCATATTCGGAAGATAATGTCTCCGGCGTTAAAACTTCCTGATAGGTTTTACTGATATTGGTACCGTTATAAGTGGGATTGATATAATTGTCATCATCTTTTATTTTAACGTAGGTTCCCTCGATATCCAGGCCTTGAGTGATTCCCAGCTGCAGCACATCTTCCACAATGACTTCTTTGTAAACTGTTTCATCAGCACTCACAATGATTAGAACGTCATTCTTTTTTACCCGACTGATATTGTCATTGGTAAGGTTAAGATAAGTGTATTTTCCAATCTTTTTAATGTAAGTAATGTAGATGATCTGGTAATTAAGAACTTCAGATTTTACGGCAATTTTCATCTTCGTTGCGAAAGCTGGCGGCTTAAATCCGGCATCAAATTCTACCTGAAGCTTATTGACGTTCAAACGGTCTGAAAATCCAACTTCAACTTCGCTCTCCGTTTGGTTAATCGGCAGAAGGGCAGTAGTGGAAATATTATGATCTTCATAGAAAACCGGAGCACACTTATATCTGAAAAGTGAAACAGCCGTTTTTTTATCCGGTGCATCTGCAAAATCATATTGTATTTTATTGACTTTGTATTTTACGTCAACAGGTATTCCTTCCTTATCAACCAGATCAAATCCTTCAACAAAATTAGCCATCAAGATTCTCCGGCCAGCGGCATCCTGCGCTACCGGAAACATCGGCGCATTACTGTACATTAACTGAGTGGATCTTTCGTCCAGCACCTCATAATTATTGGAGTACTTATATTCTATATTGCTAATAGTTGAATTATCGGTGATCCCTGCTTTTATTTTGTTGACACTGTATATGTTGTAAGCGGTATTGCTTCCGTGTTCCCGTGCATAGACTTCTACATCGGTCACGTTTTTATTTCCGGACTGTACAGATAAAATAATTTTATTGAATTTATTCTGCATCCCTTCATTGTAACGGGAAGAGTTGATGAGGAAATTATCTTCCGGCTCAAAAACACAATCCGTATAGAAAGATAGTGTAGAGTAGGAGTCGTCAACATACTTATAACGGTATGTGAAGGCGATAAATTTCTCTTTGATCAGTTTATTCTCAATTGTTGGATCATCAATTTTATCAACAATAGTTGGAGCGAGAACCGGCGGTTTTTTCACAATCGTAATATCTTCCAGATTAAATCCGGCGGCATACTGCGAAGCTTTTGTAATATCCACAGACCTTTGGAACTGCCAAAACTCGCTGGAGAAAACTAAAAAATCACCAATCTGATTCACGCTGTTCAGATAATATTTTTTAGACTTTGGTAAATTATTCTGCCATCTGAAAAGATCAAATCTCAAATGCACATAATCCTCAATAATGACTCTGGATTGCCTTGTAATTACATCCGTCTCAATAATCCTGGAAAAACCATCCGCACGTGCAAGGAAATTGTATAGTTTATTATTGTCACCTTGGAACATCCGCACAGAAACCATTGTCTTCCCATCAGAATAATCTGCAATCTGCTCGCTCCCTTTAATAAATCTGAGCGTACCGTTTTCCCCATAGCCGGTCGGCCTCATATTCAGGAGGTAACTGTATGACTTATTATCAAGGAAAGCGTAGTTGGTATCGCTGTCCATTCTGGGAATGGGAAATATATTGGTTACTTTCGGCATTATTCTTTAGTTCATAAACAATGTCTTGTACAGATCATTGGTGGTTAGGGGATTTCTATTGGCTTTTTCTACAGCTTTGATGTTCTTGTACTTCTGGTAGAAGTATTGCGCCGTCTGCAGTGTTTTTGCGTCGCCTTCCAAAAGCTTATACTTCACGAAATACTCCAAAGCCATTGCATAACTGTCAGGAACTTGGATAGCGCATTCCTCAACACCAACAGTTTGATTCGTCACAAATTCAACGACTACAGCAACATCTTCAAGGTCGGAACTGAATTCTATAAAGTCAGCATTATCTTTTACCCAGGAGTTTTTGTGTTTCATAATATCATTCAGCATCTGCTCCCATTCCGGAACGCAGCATTCGCCGGTGCCCTTGCATTCAGTACAAGCGTGATCGCTGCATCCGCTTCCGTCCTCATTACAGGAAAGGCAATTTTGAGTGAGTGGTTCATTATTACAATCCGTAAGAAGTGTTCCGTCGCAGTCCACGAGGTAACTGAGCAGTTCTGACGGTACTTTGTTATTGCGGTCTATTTCTATGGTTCGCCCGTCACAATTCAGAATATAAGCTCTGATAAATCTTTCAAATCCTTCAGGTTTGTAAAGGCGACAACTACTCGGAACATTAATATTCATTCCTTTTATATGCATCCCAAACGTGAGATTGAGTTGCTGCATTCCAATTTTCGCATAGCGGTTAGCTAAATATCTCGGCTTCCCGAAGAATAAACTTCCCACAGTCTGAGATTCTAAACTGATGATATCCACTACAGATTGGAGATTCGTCATACTTTCTAAATATTAAGCAAAAAGGCAAAGGCGATGTTGCGAGGTTACATTTGTTTTCAAAGATAGATATGGACGCACACAAAAACCTTTTTGCTAAAACCAATCTCACCACGTCGGTAAGGTTTATCACAGCAGCAAAAATCACAGCTAAAAAATTCTGTAACGGAAACAACAATATGTCGGCAATCCTTTTTGCGATTATGGGCGACTTCGACAGTGCCAATAAATTAATGACCGGCTACCAGCGAAATGCAGTGGCAGATATCGCCTTCTCAGAAGATAAGTGCCACCAACTAAGAGAATTCTTTTTAGACATCTACAATGACGACGATGTGCTTCTCGATTTCCTGAATGCTAAAATCACCGAGCGAAGCATAAGCCTAAACCGAAGCAAAAAAGGAAGGAACAAAGAGGAAGTGATAGATTTCTCAAAACAGATTATCAACGACGACTTGCTGGCAAACCTTGATTTAAACTTTTAATAATGAAAAAGTCAAGTTTTACAGAGCAGAAAAAGGCTCAAATAAATAAAGCGATAGAGTTCGCTATTAATGAGCATTTATCAGTACTCAACTCTGATATCGTTCTACCTGTAAAACAAGGAAACGTAAATGATCTCCGGCTTTTGCCAACGGTAACTTCCCGAGATACGGTTTATAATAACCTAATGGACTTCCTTGATGACCCAGAAATAGATGCAAGCGTTAAAGTAAAATCTCAATCAAAAATAGTTTCCGGTTTAAAGAAGACTATGGATGAGTTGATTGCAAAAATAATCCTAAGACCAATGAAGCCTTACCAAGCTGGAGGATCAAAAAGAAATGAGAATAGTCCGATGGCTGATGAAGAAGAATTTGAAAAGTCTGATGACATTATTTCTTCCGTCTCAAACTCTGTTAAGAAAGCGAAGGACTTAGTAATCCTAATTAATAATCGAATTGCATCAATAGAAAATCCAGACAGTATTAAAGAAAAAGTTGACAGCCTTATAATCCCAAGCATTGCAGAGAGATATGCAAGAAATAGATAGATCATATCGTAGAAATTTACACTCGGTGGTTTTAGATCACATTCCAGAAGATGTTATCCTGCAAGGGAACACGGACACATCTTGGGATTACGGCTACAATACGGATTACGATATGGTGGTCATTTCCAAAGACGGAACTATTGGTCAAATTATAGAAATTAACACTCTTAAGATTGCGCTTCCGGCTCAGCCAAAGAAAACAATTCGCTTTAATGGACTTACTCGTGATGTTCAGAAGTGGGCTCGATATAAAGTTCCTTACGAATTAGACAACTTTGATAAGGCATTTGCAAGTGAGAAAAACATTGAATCTAAAATTAATGAAATAGCGATACTTCACAAAGAATTTATTGATAAGGATGCTGAACGGGAAGAAAAAGGCGACTGGTTATATATTGATGGTGAACCAACCTATATTTCAGGTGGTTACTATTTCTTTCTTCAATGGTATTTTCTTCCAGAAGATGGAATGTTCCCACAATTCAGAATGCCACAGCGAGATTATTTTATTTGGCTGGAAGCGTGCTATGCTGATAGAAGATGCGTTGGTAGTTTGCTACTAAAATCACGTAGATCAGCATTTACAGTGACATCATCCAGCGAGATTCTTAGAGATTCTATTCGGTACTATAATGCATATTATCCGATAATGGCAGATGTTGAAAAGCACGCTAACAAAATATTTTCAAACTACATCGTAAAGCCATTTCTTAGTTTTCCAAAGCATTTACAACCAATGCGAACGGGTAACGTCGTTCCAAAATCAGAATTGGCTTTTGATGCACCCAAAAGAAAATTCTCTACTAATTCTAAAATTAGTGTAGAAGCTGATGGTTTGGGAACTATCATAGCACCGACAGCAACTACTTTAAATGCTTATGACTCTACACGTCCACGTAAGTCTTTTAATGATGAGATCGGTAAAACGGAAATTGATATTACAGAATGGTGGGCAGTTCATAAAAAATGCCACCTTGAAGGTAGATCACTTAAAGGTAAAGCAATTTGTGGATCAACAGCAAATCCACCACAGAGAGGCGGTAAACCTTATCAGTTACTGTATGAGAACTCAAAACTTACAACCCGTGGAAATTCTGGATTTACCAAATCTGGTCTGTACGCACTTTTTATTCCTGGAGATTTTGCACAAACCGGATATTTTGACCAATGGGGATTTGTAGTTTATAAAAACACAAGTGAACCTATTTTAAGAGATAGTGGAGAAATGCTTACACAAGGTTCAAAAGAATTTTTGGATGATAAAGAAATTGAAAACGCAGACAATCCTAAAGCTTTTAATTATGAAAAAAGACAGGATCCAAGAGTAGACACAGATCCCTTCCGTGATGAACACGCTACTAATATGTATGCAACAGACGGAATGGTCAATCTGATTAACTTTCTGAAAGAATATCAAAAGACACCAAAGTATAAAACTTCTGTTTTCAGATTTGATCTTGTTTGGAAAAATGGAATTCCTGATTCTGATGAAGTTGAAATGGTACGAACGGACAAAGGTAAGTTTATGGCCTATGCGCCTGATGGTATTTTTCCAATTCCATTGGAAATGCGAAACAAATTCACGAAAGGGGCAAAAGGAAAATCACCAGTCAACGGGCATTTAGCCGGATTAGGAATTGACCCGTTTACAGCGAACAGAACTCAATATGGAGGATCTAAACAAGGTATTGTAGGGATGACTACCGACCATATAGATCTTACAGAAAAGCAAAAAGACACAGTATTCCTATACTATAATTTCAGGGGAAGTACGTTTGAGGAAGGATTAGATGATGCTATAAAAGCCTGTATATATCTATCAATACCAGCACTTATCGAAACAAATAAAGATCAAGTTGTAAGAGAGTTTTACAGAAGAGGAATGCGTCATTACGTTGCGAATAATCCATTTAAAAACAAGAAAGACCTAACACCTGATGAGCTTTCGTACGGAGGAATTTACACATCAGCATCCGCAAGAGAAAAGCAGGAATCCTCTTTACTAACCTACGTGAAAACAGAATTCCCCGAAGTCATAGACGAAAATAATATCAAATGTCCTTTTGTAGAACTGAATGAGCACACATCGGAATACACAGACAAGAACCGAACATCAAAGGATGATGTTGTAGCTCTTCAATTGGCACGGGCGACAACAAGTAAAGGAATTAAGAAAAAGGAGCAAATAACCATCCAAACCGCAAGCACAGAAGACCTTGCAAAACTTTTTGAATTTAACGCAGAACCAGAATACAGCAACTATAACTAATGAACACAAAATACGGCATATACAGATTTCCAAACGAGATGGTCTCCAACGAAAAGAAAAAATCTTTTGAGTTTGGTAGAGAATACGGTTCTGCCATCTGGAGCCAGTGGGAAGCAAAATTCTATTCCCGGAATGCAAAGCACACCAAGTGGCGCAAGTATGCCAATGGCGAGCAGGATATTGCGAGGATAGAGAAAAACATTATGCGGAATTACATCAAAAAAGAATTCCTGCATTACGACAAAGAAGACCGGATCAAAGATTTAGCGTGGCTGCTGCGTGAGTTCAAAAACTCTGTGGATATGGGAGAATTTATTCCTGTTGTGAAAGCGACAGATCCCTTTGCAATGGAGATAAAAGACACGCGAAAGAACGAGAAGATGAAACTGTTCTATGCCAAAGATTTTCTAATGCAGGCAGCGCAACTCAACGGCGGCCAGTCACCGATTCCCTTAGAAAGCATTCCACAATCCAAAGAACAGGTAGACTTGGAAGAGGAAACCGCAAAACCCTTGAGAGTGGAGCGTGGCGAACTGAAAGCTTTGGATTTCTTTAGCCTTACCAACCGTTTCGATCTGATACAGGAAGAAGTGATGGATGATGCTTTGGATTCAAACATAATGATTTCCTACACCAGCACAGACCCTATTGAAGGGATTAAAATAAAAAGAATCCATCCGGACAAATATGTAGGCGACGAGGATAATCCGGACAAATATTTTACCAATTCCAGATACCACGGCCACATCGATCACATCACCGTTGGCACATTCAGAAATATCGCATCAGCTTCGGGATTAAAGTTCACTGAGGAACAGATTGTAAAGATCGCCGGCTGCTCCACAATTGATGAACTGAATGATAATATTCTGATCAAAGTTTTATTCTATTCCTACCAGACTTATTTCCTGGATGTTAAGAAAAAGAAAATCAACAGAAACACCAAATCGATTTCTCTTATTGACCGAAGCAAAGACATTGGCACCGATAAAGAGTACAGTCCAAAATTAGCCTCAGACAAATCTGAGAAGATTGAGGAAAATTACGATGTATGGTTTGAAGGAATTATGGTTTTGGATGCCGACAGAACATTGATCCGCCACAGATTGGTTCAGAATATCCCATCCTACAAAGGGAAGATTTTATCACCTTACGTGGTATGCAGACCGAGAAAAATAGGAATTGTAGAAGAACTGATTCCGAGGATTGATGCGATGACGGAACTGCGACTGAGAATCCTACACCTTAGAAACACGCTTCGTGGCGATACGCTGAATGTTTTCCAGGATGAGATTACAGATGTCCATTTAAACGGTAAAGATCAACCGCCATTACCACCACAGGAAGTATTGTCATTCCTACTCACATTGGGAATCAACTTTATTAAAACACGTGATGATGAAGGCGATCCAATCCCGGGCGGTAAAACATCATTCTCTGTAACACCGGAATCAATTCCACGTTCTTTGATTGAACTTTCCAACCAGTACCTTCAGGAAGAACAGAAACTTTACAGAGCATTTGGCGCTTATCAGTACAACCAGGTAAAGCAGGATCCTAAAACCAATACGATCAACGAGCCATACAGGATGACAGATAATACCGCAATGCGTGATTACACCAATTGCCTCTTCGAATGGTCACGACAAAACCTGCAGGTCATCAGCGCAAGACTGAATGATGCGATTGAGTTCCCGTACGTGAAACAAATGCTGGAAGATAATCTGGGCGACGAGGATGTGAATGTAATGACGCAATATTTCAAAGACAGAAAACAGCATTACTTCGGATTGTATCTGGATTATATTCCGTCTCAGCAGGAGCGTCTGGATTTTGCTGCAGGAATAAAAGTCCACTTGCAAAATGGTGAATTGACGGTTGCAGATGAATGGGATCTGATGATGATCCGTAATCCTAATCAGGCAAGAGCGACATTAGCATTACGACTGGAAGCCAACAGAAAGAGAATGGAGCAGTTCGAAATCAATAAGGTGAAGGAAGCATCCAACGCCAATATCGAAGCATCCAACGCCGCTTATGAGAACAAGGCGAAACTCAGCCAGCAGGAACACGAGCAGAAATTACAGTTGGAGCAATACAAATTCAACAATGAGACTTTCCTGCTTCAAAAAGATGGTGAGATTAAAATCAATGTTGCGAATGTTTCTGCCAATGCCAAAGTAACGGGCGACCAATTCCGCCAGCAGTTTGAAGCCGACCTTACCAAATTCAAGAAGGAACAGGACGCGAAGAACCGGCAGGAAGCGATCAATCTATCGTACGACAAGCAGGAGAAACTTTTTAAACTTAAACAAGGTGAGATCGACAGTATCAACGACGAATCGCCTGCACAACCAATAGACCTATCAACTTTACAAAACACAATATAATGAGCAATTTTTTAAACATCAAAGCCTTGGCAGACAGAACAAAAAAAGGGATCCAGAATCAACTGAAACCCATTATTGTAAAAAACACCAAATCCGGTTGCAAAACCTGCGGAAATAAGTAGTAACTTTAGTTAAAACAAAGAGCAAAATGGAACACGAAATGGACGATTATTATGATTTTAAAATCAGGAATTCAGGAGAAACCAAGGAAAAGAGAGGTTGCGACGAACTCATAGGCGACACAGACTATGGAAGCAAAGACTATGACGGCATATAATATGAAAACAAATACAGTAATCGGCGACATCATCGCTATCTAAACAAAACTACTTCAACGAAATTACCTACTGGACAGCTTTTTTAGTTGTCCTTTTGTTGTAAAACATTCTCCTTAAGTTGCTTCCTTAATTCTTGTAAATCTTCAAATGTTATAATTCCTGATGTAACATTTTCTATCGATTGAAGGTTACTTAGTTCTGAATGTGGAAATTTGAAAGCATATTTCGCAGTTCGAATATCCTGATACACACCTGGAATCCAACCTCCTTTATCTGAGATGACATAAGTGCCATCTTTATACATCATAATTTAATTGTCCTTTTTTTTGAAAGGGTTTTTCTCCCATTCTTTCCATTTATATTTTATTAATCTATTGATTTTATTGGCATGTGTTAAATTTTTTACGATGTTTTCTTGCATCTCTTTTGGAATTGGTGCATATTTTAAATAATTGAAAAATACCATATATTACTTTTTAGCTATTACTTTTTAAATCGATCTAGTTAAATCTACAATTGTTGCAGTGTTAACTAAATCACCGTGTAGATTATACCCTTTTTGAAATGCATCCTTTCTACTTTTAGCTTCAATAATGAAAGAGAAAATATGAGTTTCAGTTCTGACTATAATTCTATATTGTTTCATACTTTAATTTTTACTGATTACTTTAGTTTTCCCTGCTTCCAATGACTTTAATTTTATATCAAAGGCATTATCTCCGTAGATAAGATTGTCTGTATTTGTCCACGTTGATTTTATTTGGTTGATTGTCATTTAATTGTGTCTTTACTTATTAAACTCACGCTTTGTATATTTGCTGAAATATATCTTCCTCCGACAATCAAATGTCTATAACTTAGTTGGTATTCAGAACCTTCTGCTTTAATTGTGTCCACACTTCCATTATCATCTTTAACTTTTAGAGTGTATAAAAACTGTTTTGA
>Ga0065715_10089281_pt1 | contig 11635 bp, 20 predicted proteins | sample MisBulReplicate1_FD_59102 | JGI IMG/M metagenome (GOLD analysis project Ga0065715, IMG submission 59102) | Miscanthus rhizosphere microbial communities from Kellogg Biological Station, MSU, sample Bulk Soil Replicate 1 : eDNA_1 v2 (version 2) | ecosystem: Host-associated > Plants > Roots >...
CGCGTGGTCCACCAGCACCACCCCACACCCCACACCAGGAGAGACCATGACCGAGCAGACCATCGACCAGATCGACGCCGCGGGCACCCCCCCGGAGCCGACCCCGACCCCGGCCCCCAAGGCGACCGCGGCCACCAGCGAGGACAAGGCGGTCCGCTACAGCGCGTATGACCGCACCTACCTCCGGTTCGTCGGCGGTGTCCACGACAGCAAGGCCAAGGCCAAGGCCGCGGCCAAGGACAAGGGCTCCACCGACGTCGAGATCCGCGAGGTCTGAGCCGTGAGCGAACCCGTCTACCTGCTCCCCGAGGCCGCGGTCACCACCGCGGCCGCGGTCAAGGCCCGGTTGGGGATCGAGGACGACGACGACGACGTCGACCTCGACGTCATCGTGGCCGCGGTGGACGGGTTCGTCCGGGGCCTCCCGGTCGCGCAGACCGTCGCGGCCGAGGTCGCCCCGGAGAGCTGGCCGGCCGTTTTGACCCTCGGGGCCACGATGCTCGCCGCCCGCCTCCTGCGCCGCAAGAACAGCCCCGAGGGTGTCGCCGTGTTCGGGGCCGACGGCCCCGTCTACGTCCAGCGCAACGACCCGGACGTGGCCATGCTGCTCGCGCTCGGCGACTGGTCGAGGCCGTCGGTCGGATGACTGTCACCCTCGCCCCGCTCGACGACCTCGCCGCGGCCCTCAAAGCGGGCGGCGTCCGGTCGGCCTCCACCAACCCCGCCGAGATCAACACCCCCGGCGTGTGGATCCGGTTGACCGGGATCTCGTTCGACCTGCTCGGCGGCTACACCCTCAACACGGTGCTGCACCTTGTGGTGGCCGACAACGGGGTCCAGCGCTCCGCGGTGGCCCTGGTCGCGCTGCTCAACAAGGTGACGGCCGTCGTCGACCCGTCCGACACCGTCACCCCGGCCGGGGTCACTCTCCCGGCCAACCCCGCACCCCTGCCCGGGCTCGCGGTCCCGTTCGACCTCACCGTTTCGATCTAGGAGCAGTCATGACCGTCCAGTCCTACAAGCTCGGCCCCGGAACCCTGACCCTCGGGTCGGCCCCCCTCGACGTCTCGGCACAGGTGACCGCCATGAAGGTCGAGTGGTCCGAGAACGTCACCAGCGGGGAGGACCTCGACCTCCTGAGCGGCGACTCGCTGCTCGGCGACCAGGACGCCACCTACCGCGCCAACCTCGCTGGCAATCTGCTCCAGGACATCGCCGCCGCGGGCGTCGTGGACTGGTCGTGGACCAACAAGGGCACCGAGCAGGCGTTCAAGTTCGTCCCCTCGACCAGCGAGGGCCGACAGATCACCGGGGTCCTGGTCCCGGTCCCGATCACTGTCGGCGGCGACGTCAAGACCCGGCCGCGCTCGGACATCACGTGGCGCATCGTCGGCGACCCCGACCTCGCCGCCCTGGTCGCCTGATCCCGTGGCCGACCTCGACATCACCGAGTCCGGGCTGTCCCGGCTCGCGGCAACCCTCGGCGACGCCGCCGCGGCGGTCGCCGATGTGAGCGAGGTCGGCCACGACGCCGGGGCCGTGGTCCTCGGCGCGGCAACCATCCCGCGGCGCACCGGCGCGCTGGACGCCTCGGCACACGTCGAGGTCGACACCGTCGGCGCGGCCGTGATCGCCGGTGGTCCCTCGGCCCCCTACGCCCCGGCCGTGCACGCCCGAAACCCGTTCCTCGCCAACGCCCTCGACGCCAGCACCGACGCAGTCGTCGACCTCTACCTCGATCACGTCACCGACGCGGTCGACCTCATCACAGGAGCCTGAGCCATGCTGCACAACCCCGCCTATGTCGTGTATCTGCCCGAGGGCCGCGAGGTCACCACCGAGATCACCCACGGCGACATGCTCCGCGGTGAGTTCGAGGCGAACAAGCAAGGGTTGCCCGCGGTCAAGGAAGCCCCGATGAACCACACCACGGTCTGGCTGTGGTGCGCGTTGACCCGGCTCGGTGAATACGGCGAGGACTACCGCACGTTCAAGGCCGAGCTGCTCGGCATCGAGTCGGTAAAGGACGCCAGCGGCGAGGCGACCGGGACCGACGTGGACCCTACCCGGCCGACGGGCGACACGCCCTCGCCCTGAGCCTCGCGGCTCACTTCGGCGGCGGGCCTGCCTACTGGCTCGACCCCGCTCTCGATGAGCACCTAATCGCCACCGCCATAGCGCTACTCACCCCGGAGGACACATGAGCACCAAGGCCGTTGAGATCGCGGTCCGCATGAGTGCGGACGCCTCCGACGTTGAGCGGGCCTTCGACGGTGCCGGGGACGCCGCGATCCGCATGGCCAACGACGTCGACAGCGCCACCCGGGACGCCGACATGGCCGCGTCCCGCCTCGACGGGGTCGCGTCGTCGGCCGGGGACCTGGACGACGCCGCGGGCAAGACCACCGGCGCGCTCGGTGCCCTCTCGGCCGGGTTCGAGGTCGTCGGCATGGAGAAGTACGCCGCGGGCCTCCAGACCGCCGCAATGGCCACCGACGGGCTCTCGGGGGTCGGCCAGATCACCACCCTGATGTTGGAGTCCCAGAAGCTCGCCGCGGTCCGCGCCAAGGTCGCGCTGATCGCGCACACCGTCGCGACCAAGGCAATCGCCGCGGCCAGCAAGGTCTGGGCCGCGACCCAATGGGCCCTGAACGCCGCGCTTGCCGCCAACCCGATCGGGCTGGTCGTGCTCGCGGTCGTCGCCCTGGTCGCGATCATCGTGGTTGCCTACAAGAAATCCGAGACGTTCCGCGCCGTGGTGCAGGTCGCCATGAAGCTGGTCACCACCTACATCGAGACCGTGGTCAAGATCGTCGAAACCCTGGTCGAGTTCGTCCGCGACAAGGCCCCGGCCGCGTGGGACAAGCTCAAAGACAAGGCGGTCGCCGCGGCCTCGTGGATCTCCGACAAGGTCGGCGGGTCGTTCGAGGACATCATCGCCCCGATCGAGTGGGTGATCGACAAGGTCGGCGACCTCATCGACCTAATCGGCAAGATCGACTTTCCCGACATGCCCTCGTTGGGTGACCTCAACCCGCTTGGCAAGGTGAGCCTGCCGTCGATCCCGGGCCTCGGGCGCTTCACCGGTGGCGAGCTGACCCCGACCGTCGACGCCCGGACGTACGTCACCGTCGACGGCTCCGGGATCGTCGATGAGGCCGCGATCGCCCGGGCCCTGGAGCCTGTCCTGATCCGCCACGCGACCCGCATGGGTCGCCCGCCTGTTGGCGGTGTGGTGTGGTCCTGACCATCACCCGCCGCGAGGGTGTCGCCTCCCGCGACGTCCTCGCCGCTCTCGGCCTCGACCCCGAGGCCGACCAGCCGTTCTTTCAATGGCGCTCGCCCGGGATCATCTCCGGTGCTCCCGCGCCCACGTTCACCGCGGTCCCCTTCGGGGCCTCGGGGTGGCGCAAACTCCAGGTCACCCAAGCGGACGCCGTGGACCGGTCCGCGGTCGCCTTCGACGACTCCGCGTGGACCCTCGCAACGATGCCCTTCGGGCCCGTGGTCGGCACCGCCTACGCCGGGACGCTGGCCCACGCCACCAGCACCCCCGGCACCCCGGCCACCGTGTGGCCGGTCAACACCAACCTGTGGGTGCGCCGCACGATCGTCGCGCTTGCCCGCGAGCACGACCTGTTGGTCACCGTGCGCGCCGACAACGGCGCGCAGGTGTTCTGGAACGGCACCCTCGTTGACTCGCAATACGTGCAGGACGAAACCCGCGTCATCGTCCCCGCCGCGCTGGTGCTGGCGTCCAACGTGCTCGCGGTCAAAGCCGAGGACGACCTAGCCGTCTCCGGGGGAGACCAGACCTACCTGGACGTCAAGGTCGAGTTGTCCCCGTTCCCGGCGACCGACGTGGGAAGCCAGTCCGCGCAGGTCGTCAACACCAACCCCATTGCCTACTGGCGATTCGGGGAGGCCGCGGCGTCTGCCACCGCGGCCGACTCATCGGGCAACGCCAAGACCATCACCTACAGCGCGAGCGTGAGCCCGCCCACCCGCGGCGCGGCCGGTCTGGTCGCCTCAGACGCCGACCTCGCGGTGTCGTTCAACGGCACCACCAACTACATCGAATACCCCACGTTCTCCGCACCCCTGGACCCGAACCAAGGCATGGGGGTCCGGGCCCGGATCCGGTCGACCGCCACCGGGCGACAGCAAGCAATCGTGGGCCGCGCGGCGGCGTCGACGGGGTTCAACTCATTCCGGCTCCACATCACCGCGGCCAACAAGCTGGAGTTCCAAGTCTGGGACACCACCAACACGCTCCGCACCGTGACCGGGGCGACGTCGCTGGCCGCAAACACGACCTATGACGTCGCGGGCACCTTCGACGGTCGCAACCTGCGCGTGTGGGTCAACGGGGTCCTGGACGCCACATTCACCATGACCAACCCGCTGAACATCGACGCCAACGGGGCCCTGGTGGGTGGGCTCATCGGGGTCCACTGGAACGGCTCCGCACGGTTCGCGTACTTCCAAGGAACGATCGATGAGGTCGTCTATTGGAACTACGCCCCGTCGCCGCTGAGGGTTGCCGCGATCGCGACCGCCTCGGCAACCGGGCCGATCGCCGCCCCGGCTCCGCCCGACGTTGTCCCGCCGCTGGTCGACGGGTGGATCCTCGACCCTGACCGCTCGGCCGCGCTGATGTCCTGGACCCCGAGCTACGGACGCCCCGACCCCAGCGCGCGCGCCGAGCCCATCGGCGTCACTGTCTCGCTGGCCAGCTCGATCGCCGGGTCGGCCCCCGAGCTGGGAGAGCGCTTCCGGCTCACCCTGTGCGACGACGCCGCCACCGCCCTCGGGCTCGGTGTCGACGACGTCGCCCGCTTCACCGGCGAGGTCACCGACGTCGACATCGACCCGGCCCGCGGCGTGCAGACCATCACCGGCGTTGGCCAGTTGGCCCGCGCGTTGCGCCGCGGCGTCGACGGCCGTAGCTGGCCCGTCGAGGACGACGGCAACCGGGTGGCCCGGATCCTGCTCGCCGCGGCCCCCGACCTGATCGGCGACCTCGACGCCGGGACCGCCAACCTCATCACCCCGACCGACGCGACCAGCAAGGTCGGCGCGCTGCTCGACCTCGCCTCGGACTCCACCGGTGGCCAAGTGCTCGAACAGCCCACCGGTGCTGTCGACTGGCACGACGCCGAGCACCGCCGCGGCGTCCCCGTCACCGTCACTCTCAACCCGGACCAGATCCTCAACTCGATCAAGTGGTCCCAGCACGTCGGCGCGCTCATCAACGCCGCCACGATCGCCTATGGCGGCACCGCGGGCGGCGAGGTCGTGGCCACCGACGCCGCCTCGGTCGACCTGTTCGACACCTACCCGGTCAAGGTCACCACCGCGCTGGCCGATTCCTCCGACGCCTACTCGCTGGGCTCGCTGATCGTCGGGCGTCGCGGAGAGCCCGTGTGGAGCCTGCCCGCGCTGGTGATCGACCTCGCCCGGTCGATCGACCCGGCCACCGAGCTGGCCGACCTGCTCACCTTGCGCAACGGCGACCGGATCGCTGTCACCGGACTTCCCCTCGGTGGCCCCTACTCCGGTGACGTCGAGTTCTACGTCGAGGGGTTCGAGGAATCCGCCACCCAACGGTCGTGGCGGCTCGCTCTCGCGATCTCGGACACCCGCATATCTGGCGTGTCGGTGCGGTGGCTGGACGCCCCCGCGGCGCTCACGTGGGACGGCGTCGTCCCCACCCTCTCGTGGCTGGACGTCGCGACCATCGAAAACCCCGCCGAGCTGTAGGAGCCGACCTAATGGGAGCAACAAGCAAGTACGTCCTGCCGTGGCCCGCCAACTCCGCGCTGCTCAAAGACGGGGCCGCGGCCATTCGTGCGCTCGCGGAGGCCGTCGAGGCGTCGCTACTGCCTCCGCTGCTGGTCACCGACGGCGACGGCACCCTCTCGTGGACCACCAAGGTCGCTGAGGTCCCGTGGGACGTCACCGACAGCCCCGACCGGCGCCGCGGCACCTGGACCAGCGCCGGGGCCTCTGAGCGGTTGGTCGTCCCGGGCACCCCGGGTTGGTACCTCGTGGTCGCCTCGGTCCGCTTCACCGGCAAGGCCGAGCCCGACGTCTATGACGTGAGCATCCGAACCCGCGACGTCGGCTCCACCGTCGGGACCGGGACGGTGTGGGGGACCACCAAGATCGACGTACCCAACGCCTCGGCCGACGACAGCCAAATCTCGCTGTCGACCATCGTGCGGATCCCGACCACGTCCCCGGCCACCGGGTTTGCCGTGCGACTGTCCTACAAGGGAGCCACCCAACCCCCGGCCACCGCGGCCGGGAACAACAAGCTCCGGGCGTTCCGCCTGAGCGCGTTGTGAGCCCCGAGCAGCTCGCCGGGTGGCTGGTGCTGTTCGTGGCCGTGCTCGGTGCCCTCGGCTACATCGCGCGCAAGGTCCGCGCCGCGGTGCGCGTGTTCGACGCGCTCGAGGTTTTGGTCCAGCGCGTGGGTGACCGTGCCGACCTCGCCGCGGACCGGGCCCACGTCGCCGCCGAAGCCGCGGACGTCACCAGCGTCATCGTGGCCCGCGAGCTGGAGGGCAACCACGGCAGCTCGATGAAAGACGACGTCACCGCGATCGCCCACGTCGTGGGCGGGCTGTGGGGCCGGATCGACGACATAGACGAACGCCTGACCCGACACCTAGAAGGGCAACGCAAATGACCCGCTACTCCCGATCCCGGTGGGGTGCCCGAGCACCCCGACCCGGCCCCGGCCCCCTCGACACCCGCGAGGTCGTCGGGATCGCGCTTCACTGGCCCGCGATGTCCTCCCCGCTGCACGGGTTCGACGCGATCGCCGCGGCGCTGAGGTCGTGGCAGACCTTCCACATGGATTCGCGTGGCTGGTCGGACATCGCCTACCAAGAGGCTGTCGACAACGACGGCAACGTCTACGTGCTCCGCGGCCTCGGGACCACGTCGGGGGCCAATGGCGACACCGCCACCAACGCCGCCTATGGTGCGCTGCTGCTGATCCTCGCCCCCGGCGAACAGCCCACCGACGCCATGACCGCCGCGGTCCGTCGCCGGGTCGCCGCGCACCGTCGCCGGTTCCCGCGATCGCACCGGATCGTGGGCCACAACGACATCCGGCCCGAGCCCACGTCGTGCCCCGGGCCGATCGTGTCCAAGCTGATCGACGCGGGCGTGTTCGAGCCCGACCAGGAGCCGCGCCGATGAGCTACCTCGCCGCCAAGATCCTCGGGGCCGCGCTGCTGCTCGGCATCGCGTTTATCGGGGTGCTCGCGGTGCTCCAGCAACCGATACCCGACCCGCTCTCGCTGGTCGTCGCCTCATCGCTGACCGGGTTTCTCGGCCTGCTGGCCACCAGCCCGGACCGCACCCGCAACGGGGCCCTGGACGTCTCGGTCCGCGAGCTGGCCGACGACACCCCCGGCCACCGCCGCGAAACAGGAGAATCTTCGGTTTGACAGCTGGCCGGCTGGCCACTTGACCGCAAATCTTGCGGTCTAGCTGGCCAGCGCGGCGGCGGTGACCGCCTGCCTGAGCGCGTCGTCGGGGAGCAGCACATAGCGTTGGGTCGTCTCGGGCCGCGAGTGACCGAGCACCGCGCCGACCGCGAGCAGGTCCCGGGTCCCGGCGTAGGCGACCGAGGCCATGCGGTGGCGCAACGTGTGCGCGGTCCAGCCCTCGGGCATCGCCCGCGACAGCACCCGCGAGACGTGGCCCGGGGTTAGGTGTGAGCCGAGCCCGTTGGGGAACGCCCACCCGTCGAGGTCCTCCAGCCGTGCGAGTAGCTCGGCGTCGACGACCGGAACCCCGCGGACTTTGCCGCCCTTGCCCTTGATAACGAGGGTGTCGCCGACAAGGTCGCGGCCGTGGACCCGCGCGATCTCCCCGGCCCGGAGCCCCGCAAACGCCGCGAGCTGGGCCATGAAACCGACCCGTGGGTCGGGGTGGCGCACCAGGACCCGGACCAGATGCTCCGGGGTGGGTCGTGGTCGACCGGCTGGGACCCGCACCGTGGGCAAGGTGAGCGACGGGTCCTCATCGACCAGCCCGGAGCCGTGGGCCCATCGGTAGAACCCGCGCACCGCGGCCCGCGCCGACTTGCGCGTCTCGGGGGCCCAATGCTCGACCGCGAGGAACGTCACTAGCGAGGTCGTGGTCGCCGCGTACGGCGTGGGCACCCCCTCGGCCAGCGCGCCGAGGTAGTGCCTGTGAAGTCTGATCGTGCCCCCCGAGCGACCTGCGGCCCGCATCGCACAGGCGTACAGGTCAAGCGCGTCATTCCAGGTCGACACCATGCCCGCGAGCGACATCGGTGGGACCAGAACCCAACCGGGAAAGACGGTCAGAAAGTGGCTTAGCGCTGCACCGAGAGTCACCGGGCGAACCTACGTCGTTACCGACGGGTCGCCTATTCGCAAGGTCGGCCCACCACGCCACCAGCATCGCCGCGTCCAGCTCGGCGACCTCGGGCGCGCTCATACGAGGGCCCACGTCGTGACGTAGTCGGTCAGATGGTCGGCCGTGCAGACGACCGCGTAGATCGGGCCCTCGTTGAACTGGCCCTCGTGGCTGTATTCGGCGACGTGGACCTCGCCGCACGTCTCGCACACGACCTTGCCGGTCTGCGCGACCTCGACGTCGATCACGACGCCACCGGCGTCCGCTTGCTCCGGTTAGCGCGGTGCGCGTCCAGCGAGCTGACCTGCGCAGACCTATAACCGGAGGGTTGTTGGTTCGAGTCCAACCGGGGGAGCACATCGGGAGAGCCCTGCGCGTCTGGCGCGGGGCTCTCTCCCGTCTCCAGCCAGTGCAGATCGACCCCGGTGATCGAGGCCCACGCCAAGAGCGCGGCCCGCTTGGGGGTCACCCGCCCGTTGGTCCACCGGCCGACCGTCTCTCGGCTCACGCCGAGCTGAGCGGCAATCTCAGAGACCCCGAGGTCCGTTTCCCGTAGCGAGCGGGTCAGGCGGTCGGCAAGATCCCACGTAGGGACCCAACCGGTCGGCCCGCTGTGAAGCGGCGATGTTGTCATGCTCGGCATCATGCCTCATCGGGGCGAATCTGTCTCACCATCGGCGCGGCGTTTTGCTTGTCGTGCCTCAATGTGACACAACGACGGCATGAAACTTTCTGCCCGCGATCGGGCCCTCGCTCACGTCCTCGCTGTCAACGCCGCCCGCAACGCGCTGGAGCGCGAGTACGACGCCGAGCGTCCGCGCTCGGCCACGCTGAGCCGTCTGCACCAGGAGATTGGCGCAGAAATGAAGCTCGCGCAGGTCCACGCGCAACTTGCCGTTGCCGCGGCCGTCGACGACCTGCGCGCCGAGCTGGTGCGGCCATGAAAGAGGACCTTGTCGTCCTCGGGTGCGCGGCCGGGATCGTCTGCACGTGGCTGCTGCTCGCCGGGTTGTGGTTCCGGTGAAGGCCCCCGACGCCAACGTCTATCGGTGCCCCGATTGCGGGAGCTGGACCCTGCGCCCGCGGGCCTGCTCGACGTGCGGATCTCGACCCGTTGAGGACCCCAATGCTGACTGATGAGCCCGAGGTCCTTACGTGGATGATCGCCCTCGCCCCGCAACCGACCCGAGAGCCCGTCGGCCGTCACTGGTGGCGCGAGCTGGTCACCGAGGCGTGGCGCTGTGCCGATCATGCGTGGTGGCTGGAGCGCGAGGCCGTCGCGGTCGGCTACGCGACCGAAATGGCCGAGTTCGCTCTCCAGCACCCCCGGCCCAAGCTGTCCGACTTCATGGTCCACCTGTCCTCGGGACGTTGGGCACCGGAAGGGGTGCTCACGTGAAGCCCCATGATTGGTACGGCGACCGCGGCGAGTCGTTCCGGGTCGCGGCCTATAACGTCGGCGACGGCCCCGACCCGATCAAGGTCGCGCACCTTGTGCGGCTCGCGATCGCCCACGCCGTGGGCCTCGTTGGCATGTGCGAGGGTGCGGACCGACGTCGGATGCTCCGGGCGTTCCGGCGCACCATGCGCCGCGTGCACGGCCAGCGGTGGGGGAGCTATCAACCGTTCCGGGCTCGCGGTGGGGCCTCGGTCCCGATCGCGTGGAGCAAGGCCGAGTGGCAACGGCTCCGCTGGCGCTCGGTGCTCGCGGTGGCGCGCATGTTCCTCGGTCCGCGAGGCGCGGGGCCCACCTACGCCAAGGCCAAGGCAATCAACGTCCTGGTGCTCCGACACCGCGCGACCGGCCGGGTCGTCAAGTACCTCAACGGCCATGCGATCCCGTCCGAGGAACGTCACCTATCCCCGGCCGAGGACGCCCGCCGCGATGAGCACTACCGCGCGTTCGTCGCGGCCCTGGTCGGCATCCTCGATCACACCCACGTCCCGGTGGTTCTGACCGCGGATCTCAACGCGGGCCCGACCAATCCCAAGCTAGGACCGCTCAAAGACGCTGGCATGACCGGGTGGAGCACCGAGCCGACTCACGACCGCTCGATCTTCGACCACATCGCCGCGCGTGGCCTGCTGCTGCTCGGTGAGGACCTTGTCCACGGTGCCAGCGACCACGCCACCGTGGTCCACGAGTTCGGGTTCCCGGTGGTGGCATGAGCCGCGCCTACGGACCCCACCGCCCCACGCCTCGAACCATTGAGGTATGGGGCCCTCGCAAGTTCGGCCAGCCCCGCACAGAGCGTCCCGTCCCGCGGGTGATCGAGCGCCAGCGTCGCGCGATCAACAACGCCGCGTGGGCCGCGGGCAAGGCGGCGTCGTGAGCGTCGAGGCCCTCGCCCTGGTGCTCCACCATTCCAAGGCGTCGGGCACCGACAAGCTGATCTTGGTGGGGATCGCCAACCACGCTGGCGACGGTGGCGCGTGGCCGACCATCGCCACGCTTGCCCGCTACGGCAACGTCACAGACCGCACCGTCCAGCGTTCCATAGAGCGGCTGGTCGCCCTCGGGGAGCTGACCGTCCAGGTCAACGCGGGCGGGTTCGGCAACCTCCAGCGGTGGGAGCGACCCAACCGATATGAGGTCCACGTCGCCTGTCCGGCGACCTGTGACCGCACCGCCAACCACCGCGAGCGGGCCTTGCCGAAGGCCCCCGCTCACCTGTGGACAGACCCCCCGACGCCCACGTCACCGGGTGTCGCCCACGTCACCGGGGTCCCGACGCCCACGTCACCAGGGGGGGTGACGCCCACGTCACCCAAACCATCCCTAGAACCACCCATGACAACAGGTAGTGGGTCCGTAACTGGTCCGCGCGCGAGCAGCGGCACCACCCCAGCGTGCACAGAGTGCGCGGCCCCCAACCTCGATGTGTGCCGAGCACGGCAAGCCAAGCTGGCCGAGGACGACCGCCACACCTACAGCCCCAAGCCGTGGTCCCCGTGACCAAGTGGGGAGGCCGCAAGGCCCAAGCGTGGAGCGCTGCTGTGCTGGCCGAGTACGGCCGCGTGTGCGCGCTCCGCCTGCCCGGTTGCACCGGGCTGGCCACCACCGGGGACCACAAGATCCCGCGGTCCGTACGCCCGGACCTCCAGTACGTGGTGAGCAACGGCCAGCCCGCCTGTGGTCATTGCAACTCCAGCCGCAAGGCAACCCCGCTCCGCTTGTCGCCCGTCGTCGACGCTCGAAAGTTTTTTGAGACGTCGTCCAGCCCCCGGAAGG
>Ga0065715_10089282_pt1 | contig 11612 bp, 8 predicted proteins | sample MisBulReplicate1_FD_59102 | JGI IMG/M metagenome (GOLD analysis project Ga0065715, IMG submission 59102) | Miscanthus rhizosphere microbial communities from Kellogg Biological Station, MSU, sample Bulk Soil Replicate 1 : eDNA_1 v2 (version 2) | ecosystem: Host-associated > Plants > Roots >...
AGGAAATTCAAAAAAAGAAACAAGTTGAAAATCCCAATTACGTTCCATTGAACATCGCTTGTGTGTTTTCTCCACCGTCACAACTTATTTCTAATAATGGTGACCAACAAGCTCAAAAGAATGCTGCTGATATTAAGCAGTTACAAGAGGATTTGGCAAATGAACGTGAGGACAATAAACAGAATCCCGAAGAAAAGAAACAAGCATTAACAGAAATTATTGCGGATTACAATAAGCAGTATAAAACCAATCATAGCATCAATGAATTTGATTTGTATTATCAAGATATACAAAGAAGAATCAAAGACCAACAGTACAGCAACAAAGATTATTCACACGACAACAAGATTGATATTACTATAGTGGTAGATATGTTGCTTACAGGATTTGACAGCAAATATCTCAATACTTTGTATGTAGATAAGAACCTGAAATACCACGGACTTATTCAGGCATTTTCAAGAACCAATCGTGTATTAAACGATACTAAACCTTACGGTAATATTTTAGATTTCCGTTCACAACAAGAATCCGTAAATCAAGCGATTGCCTTATTTTCAGGAGAAGATAAAGATAGAGCAATTAAAATTTGGATGGTTGACCCTGCTCCAGTTGTAATGGAAAATTATCAAAAGGCAGTTGAGGCTTTAGGGATATTTATGCAAGAGCAGAATTTGGTAAACGAACCACAAGAAGTTTATAATCTTAAAGGTGATGCAGCACGAATTACTTTCGTGAAAAACTTTAAAGAAGTTCAAAGGCTTAAAACCCAATTAGACCAATACACAGATTTAGACGAAGAACAAAAGGCAAAAATTGAAGCGATTTTGTCTAAAGAAACTTTGCAAGAGTTCCGTAGCTCATATATAGAAACAGCCAAGCAGTTGCGGGAAATTCAGCAAAAAGAAGGAGACGAAGCACCGGCAGAGATTCAGCAATTGGATTTTGAATTTGTGTTGTTCGCTTCTGCTGTAATTGACTATGACTACATAATGAATCTGATTGCTGACAGTACGCAGAAAAAACCTGCCAAGCAAAAGATGACAAAGGCACAGGTAATTAGCTTACTAAAATCAAACTCGAATTTGATGGATGAGGAAGAAGATTTGACCGAATACATTAATAGTTTGGATTGGGAAAGCGGACAGGATGTAAATACGCTTCGCAAAGGTTATGTTACGTTTAAGGACGACAAATACAATAAAGAATTAGCAGCTATTGCACACAAACACGGTTTGCAAACGGCAGACCTGAATGCGTTTGTAGAAATGGTAATGAACCGAATGATTTTTGACGGTGAAAAATTGACTGACCTTTTAGAGCCATTAGATTTGAGTTGGAAAGAACGCAGAGTAAAAGAACTAGCACTAATGGCAGATTTAGTACCACAATTTAAAAAACTTGCCCAAGGGCGTGAAATATCAGGATTAGCAGCATATGAGTAAAGACAAAAAAATATTACCCGAATTGCGTTTTCCTGAGTTTTCAAATAATGAAACTTGGGCTGACAGAAAACTCTCAGATGTACTCTATGAACACAAAGAAAAAAGTACAGGGAACGAAGAGGTATATTCTGTTTCAGTTCATAAAGGCGTAATTAATCAGATTGAACATTTAGGACGTGTATTTGCTGCAAGTAATACTGAAAATTATAAGAGGGTATTGCCAGGTGATATTATATATACTAAAAGCCCAACTGGAGATTTCCCTCTTGGAATCATAAAGCAAAGTAAAGTATCAAAGCCAGTTATTGTGTCGCCTTTGTACGGAGTTTTTAAACCTGAAACAACTGACCTAGGAGTTATATTAGAAGCATATTTTGAATACCCTGAAAGAACAATTAACTATTTGTCTTCTATTGTTCAAAAAGGAGCAAAAAACACGATAAACATTCACAATGATACTTTCCTTTCAAAATCATTAGTACTACCTCTTGATAAAAAAGAGCAAAGAAAAATCGCATCCTGTCTTTCATCCTTAGATGATGTAATTATAACTCATAGCAAAAAATTAGATTTGCTCAAAGAGCACAAAAAAGCACTAATACAAGATTTTTTTCCAAAAGAAGGAGAAAAAGAACCGAGGTATAGGTTTAAGGAATTTAAGAAAGATGGAATTTGGAAACAAGATACTATAAAGAAAGCTTTTTCAATATTTCAGGGATATGCTTTCTCTAGTAATGATAGTGTCTCAAGTGGAACAAGATGGTTAAAAATAGCAGACGTTGGTATTCAAGAAATGAAAAATGATACACCAACCTTTTTACCACCAACCTTTAAAGAAGAATATAAAAATTTTTTAGTTAATAAAGGTGATTATGTTTTGGCATTAACAAGACCTATCTTGAATATGAAACTTAAAATTGCTCGAATAGATGATGTTTTTGATAATGCGTTATTAAATCAACGAGTTGGGAAAATTGTAACCACAAATGAAAGTAGTTTCATTTACTATCTACTTCAAACAAGAGAAATGATTGAAAATATTAATAAACATATTGCAGGTAACGAACCACCAAATTTATCATTTAATCAAATTGAAAATTTAAAAGTATTCCTACCACCGACATTGTTAGAACAGAAGAAAATAGCCTCTTGTCTTTCTTCTTTAGATGAAATTATCAAAGCACAAATGGAATTAATTGAGCAATTGAAGTTGCATAAAAAAGGGTTGACGCAGTGGTTGCTTCCACAAACGATAGATTAAATATGAATGAATTAGATATAGCAAAGCAACTTTTTGAAAATCAAGAGAACATCATCTTGATATATGCATTTAATGCTACAGGAAAAACACGTCTATCTGTTGCTTACAAAAACTTCACAAAAAGTGAAAATGATAATAAGCACATTGGTGTTTATTATAATGCATTTAGTGAAGATTTATTCGTTTGGGAAAATGACGAGGAAGGTGGAAATGAAAATATTCGGCTGAACATTTTATTCAGCAACTTAAGCCAATTCCATTCATACTTTGACGAGAAAGATGTTGAAGAAAAACTGTCAATTTATAATCCGAAGTTCAAGTTTAAATTCTATCAACACGAAAATCCAGAAGAAGGAATAGAATCTGTTTCATTCTTTATAGATGAAGAAAAACAAACACCGATTAAAATTTCAAGAGGTGAAGAAAGAATATTCGTTTGGTGTTTCTTTTTGACATTGTTTGAAGTGGATGCTTGGGCAAGCAGTCAGGATGCACACTTTTTTATTGACGACCCAGTTTCAAGTTTAGATGAACACAATATTTTTATCACTGCCGAATCAATTTTTGAACTCATTGAAGAACACTATCTCAAAAAGCGAATAGTAATTACAACACATCATATTGGTTTGTTTTCTATCCTGTTTGACAAACTGAAAAAGGGTGAAAAAAGCGGTCGTTACAACAAATTGACAAAACCGTTTATTCTCACTTCAAAAGAGGGAAATTTAACCTTAAACAATTTAAACAACGAAGTATTTCTTTTTCATCTTCACCTGATGCAAACCATTGATACATCAACAAAAACAGAATTGTTTGCTTATCACTTCGTATTGTTAAGGCAATTGCTTGAAAATATTTCTTCATTCCTTGGCGTAGGAAGAATCAAATACACTTTGGAGCAAATCGGAATTGAAAAGGTGGATGAAGTAATGGAAATTGTAAATTCTCTATCACATAAAAATGTTTATCGCTTGCAGTTTAATAAAATGGCTGAAGCTGAAGAAGCAGTGTTTAGAGATGTATTTCAAAAAATTCAAGACAAGTATCGTTTTATCTATTAATCGACATAATGGCAAGTAAAGAACAAAAACAATTAGGCAAGACTCTTTGGGATATAGCAGACGAACTGCGAGGGTCAATGAATGCGGATGATTTCCGTGATTATATGCTTTCGTTTCTTTTCCTACGTTATCTATCTCACAACTACGAAGAAGCCGCAAAAAAGGAATTAGGCAAAGATTATCCGCTAAGTACTTCTAAAGAAGTAAAGGCTGACTTTGTTGTTCCCCCACCATTGGAAATATGGTATAAAAAGAACAGAGAAGATATAGAGGATTTTGAAAAGCAAATGCGTAGAAAAGTGCATTATGTTATCGAGCCAAAATTTCTATGGAGTAATATTACTGAATTGGCTCGAACACAAAGCGAGAAGTTGCTTACTACACTGGACAAAGGTTTCAGGTACATTGAAAATGAATCATTTGAAAGTACTTTTAAAGGATTGTTTTCTGAAATCAACCTTAATTCGGAAAAGTTAGGTAAAACTCAAAAAGAAAGAAATGATAAACTTTGCAAGATAATCACTAAGATAGCTGAGGGTATTGCAGATTTTTCGACAGACACCGATACGCTTGGAGATGCTTATGAGTATTTGATTGGGCAATTTGCAGCAGGTTCAGGAAAAAAAGCAGGAGAGTTTTATACACCACAACAAATTTCAACCATTCTTTCACGGATTGTTATTTTGGATTCCCACGACCCTACAACAGGTCCAAAACCCAAGCTTGACAATGTACTTGATTTTACTTGTGGTTCAGGCTCGTTACTTCTGAATGTAAGAACCAAATTGAAAGAGCAACGTGGGACAATAGGTAAAATTTACGGTCAGGAAAAGAATATAACCACTTATAACCTTGCCCGAATGAATATGCTTCTGCACGGTATGAAAGACACCGAGTTTGAAATATTTCACGGTGACACTTTACTGAATCAGTGGGATTTATTAAATGAAATGAACCCAAGTAAAAAAGTAGAGTTTGATGCTATTGTAGCGAATCCCCCTTTTAGTTTACGTTGGGAACCTAACGATACCCTCGCTGAAGATTTTCGTTTCAAAAGCTATGGACTAGCTCCAAAGTCAGCAGCCGACTTTGCTTTTCTATTACACGGATTTCACTTTTTAAAACAAAATGGAACAATGGCAATCATTTTGCCACACGGAGTTTTATTCCGCAGTGGTGCAGAAGAAAAAATCCGTACTAAATTATTAACTGAAAATTCTATTGATACTATAATTGGTTTACCGTCCAACCTTTTTTACTCAACAGGAATTCCAGTGTGTATTTTGATTTTGAAAAAATGTAAAAAGAAAGAAGACGTTTTGTTTATTAACGCAAGTGAACATTTTGAAAAGGAGAAGGGGCGAAATGCATTGGATGAAAAACATATCGACAGAATTGTTGATGCATATCAATATCGCAGAGACATTGAGAGGTATTCACGTAAAGTCTCAATGGACGAAATAAAAAATAATGGTTATAACCTGAATATTTCTAGATATGTGAGCAAATCTGAAGACGAAGAACAAATTGACTTGAAAGAAGTAAACAAAAAAATTACATCAATCAATAAAACCATACAGATTAATACAGATAAACACAATGAATATTTAAAAGAGTTAGGATTAAAACCAATTTAAGATAGATATCCAATCTGAAATTTTAATAAACGCCAGTTTTATGAGGGATAAAATTAGAGAAGCTTTAAACTCTTTAAAAGAAAAAGGAGAGGCTTTAAATTTTAGAATTAACAAAGTGTCAAATACACCAGAACTTAATACATTAGTAGGAGATTATGAATTATGGAATAAAACTACTTTAGATATTTTAAAGAAAGTATTTGTTCATAGTCAAATATACAGGATGTTTGAAGGGCCTACTTATATTGGGAATGTCTATGTTGATGCCAATTCTTTTCAAGGAAAAAGAGATAGAATTAACCATTGCTTACCCCCAAAACTTAATCATTTAACAACAGCACTAAATTTAGTTAATACTGCAAAAGAAATGGATTTACTTCCAATTGAAGACGAAGTATTAAGCATAATTAAAAATGAACCTAAAACTAATCCCAAAATGAAAAAAGTATTTATTAGTCATGCTTCAATAGATGCAAATATTATAGAGCCACTAGTTGATTTGATTGAAGATATAGGCGTTTTGCATAATCAAATATTTTTCTCATCTCAGAATGCTTTTGGTGTTGGACTTGGTGAAAATATTTTTGAAAGATTGAAAGTAGAATTAAACAATGATGTATTTGCACTCTTTATTCTAAGTCCAAATTTTTATAATAGTCCAGTTTGTCTTTGTGAAATGGGCGCAGTTTGGATAAAATCACATAAACAAATACCTATTTTAATACCACCATTTGAGTTTAACAAAGTTAAAGGTGTTTTTTCTGAATCACTTGGATTTAAGATTAATGATAAAGACCAACTTAATTCCCTAAAGTTGGAACTTGAAGAATATTTTGGTTTAACTCCCAAACATATTTCTCGCTGGGAGAAAAAGAGAGAGGAATATTTGACAAAGGTGAATTCTTTAATAAGTTAAATGAATTGCTATGCAAACTGATGTTAAAGGAAAAATTAATGAGAAAAAATTGTCATACAGTAATACACTGCTTCCATTATTTGAAGCAATAGTTAATTCCATTCAAGCTATTGAAGCAGATAGTTCTACTAAGCCTGGCATCATTGAAATTGATATTGTTCGTTCTAATCAAACGGGCTTAAAGTTTGATGGTAAGGATGAACTTGCAGATATAGTAGATTTTGTAATAAAAGATAATGGTATTGGCTTTAATAATGATAATTATGAATCTTTCAACTATGCTCACTCTACTTATAAAAAAGGAGGGAAAGGAGTAGGTCGTTTCACTTGGTTAAGAGCATTTCAAAAGGCTGAAATAGAAAGTCAGTTTAAAGAAGAAGGCAATTGGATGATAAGAAAATTCAATTTCGAGCAAACAAAAAAGGGTATTGAAAATCATTCAATTGAGCCATTAAATTCTAGTCTAGAAAGGCGTACTATTGTTAAACTTAAAGGTTTAAAAGAAGATTACCGCAAGTGGTGTAATTCCAAGTCTGAAGACATTGCACTTAAAATTATTGAACACGCTTTCATCTATTTTTTGAGCGAACAATGTCCTCGTATTTTAATTAATGATATGGGGAATCAGATTATTGTAAATGACCTTTTTCAATTATTTACAAAAGGACAAGTAAAAACCATGCCTCTCAAGTTGAGAGATAATGTATTTAAATTGAGCTTTGTAAAGCTTTTTAGTAATAAAGTAGATAATAAAATCCACTATTGTGCTGACAATAGAGAAGTGCAGTTTGATAAGATTTCTATTGATATTCCTGAACTTGACAATTTTTTATCTGATGAGTCGGGGAAATTATTTTCAATAGCAGTCTATGTTGAAGGAGAATATTTAAATCAAAATGTAAATGAAGAAAGGACATCAATAAATTTTGGCAAAGTAGAAATAGAATTTCCAGACCAAACATCACAGGAAGAATTGAGAAAATCAATCACTGAATTGCTGCAAACTGAATTCAAAGACCAAATAGATAAATTATCCGAGACTAGAATAAATAAGGTTAAAGAATTTGTTTCTCAACATCCAAGATATAAGCAATTATTGAAATATAAGCCTGAAAAGTTAAAGAAAATACCTTCTACATTGTCTGAAGAAAAAATGGAAATAGAGGTTTTTAAAATACAACAAGAACTTGAACTTGATGTTAAAAAAGAAACTAAGTCTGTTTTGAAATTTATCGAAAATGAAGAAGATATGGATGACTTTGACCAAAAGCATAAAGATTTATATGCTAAAATAGTTGAGGTTGGGAATTCTAAATTAACAGAATATGTAATCCACAGAAAATTAGTTTTAAATCTGTTTGATACATTATTAAAACGAAAGGCAACTGAAAAGGCTGTTCATAGTTTAATATTTCCACTTCAGACACTGTCTGATGAAGTAGGGTTTGAGGACCATAACTTATGGATGATAGATGAAAAGCTATCTTATCATAAATATTTGGCATCTGATAAAAAATTCAAAAAAATTGAACCAATTGATTCTGATTCTAAGGACAGACCTGATATTCTTATTTTCAATAAGCCATTCGCTTTCTCAAATGACGAAAAACCTTATGAATCTATTGTGCTTATTGAGTTTAAAAGACCTATGAGAGATGATTATACTGAACAAGAAAATCCAATTTCACAAATCAACAAATATGCAAGAGAAATTATTGAAGGGGATGCTAAGGACAAACATGATAGAGAATTTGATTTCAGAAATAACACACCTATTTATGCTTATATAGTTTGTGATTTAACGAAAAAGCTAAAAGCATTTGCAAAAGATGCAGGTTATAAACTTACACCTAGCGGGGATGGTTATTTTGCTTTTAATGATAATTATAATATGTATATTGAAATAATGAGCTTTGACAAAATTGTTAAAGATTCAAAAGAAAGGAATAGAGTACTCTTTGATAAACTTAACCTATAATATTTTTTTTAACAAAATACAATTTTCTATAGTTGATTCTCTTCTTTGAGTACTGACTATTTACTTTCAAATCTGTATTTTACTAACGCTAAAATTTTCACTATGATAATCACTAAGCAAGAACAATTGAAGAATATAGATTTGCCCGAAACAATTTATAAATATCGTGATTGGTTGGATGATTATCACAAATCAATAATTACGAAGAGGCAAGTTTTTCTTGCACCTCCAGATTCTTTTGAAGATAAATTGGATTGTAAAATTCCTATTAGATATGATTTATTAACTGATAAAGAAATCTATGATAAATATCTATTTTATTCCAAGATTGAGAATCCAAGATGGAGTAATACTCAACATGAAAATCATGCAAGGGAATGGACTGAAAAAACACCATTAAGAAATTTAGATTCTATTGAGTTATCTCAAGAAAAGTTCTTTAGTGGTTTTTGTAAGAGATTTGGTGTACTTAGTTTAACTGCCGAACCTGCAAATGATTTTATGTGGGCTAAATACAGTAATGATTTCAAAGGGTTCTGTGTAGGGTTTAATACTGTTGTGATGTTTAATTATTTGGGAGGTGGTGGTAATGTCATTTATTATGATGAGTTGCCAATTATTTATCCTGAACCGAAACATTCTATAGAAGAGCAACATTCATATCAAGTTTATTCAAAGGAAAGAAAATGGGAGTTTGAAAAAGAATACCGAACTCATAAATTTTCTTATACAGATTTAACTAATGACGAAAGAATTGTAACTCTTCCACCTGAAGCTTATAAATGTTTAATTCTAGGAAAGAATATGACTCAAGAGATTAAAGAAAGTTTGAGAAACTCAATTCCCAAAGAACTTTCACATATTGAAATAATTGATAGTTAAATTTAAAACCTTGAAAGTAAAGTGCTCATATTAATTAAATTATAACTTATTTCTCCCTTCCCAATTTTCTTTAAACTTTTTATAGGTGTTGTAATCATAAGACTTTAACCAAATTGCAAATGAACGTACGTTGATTGAAGTCTTGTTACTTTTAAAATACCCTTTTTTTCTATATTCCCTTATAGTATTTGGTGCAAGTTCTGAATGAGTAATTGCATCAATCTGTTGAATTATTTCATCTAATGGTAAAGTATCGAGAAACGGGTCTCTTAAATCATCGTCTTGCTTTTTTATTGCTTCAATCTCTGAATCTAATATTTCATCAATTGTTTTTGTTAATAGTTTTAAAGAATTTCTTAACCGCAACAAAACCTTATTTTTATCATGACTTTCTAGTTGATAAAGTTGAAAAAATACATGTTTATAGATTGAGTCTCGTATATCATTTAATTCATCATTATCAAATTCAACTTCGGGATAAGCGTGAAGTAAATCAAATAATGGTTTATACTCAGTTGTATATTCGCCCATTGATGAGCCCACTACATAGCCTTCTATGTATTTTTTGTATTTTTCATAATTGCTTAAATCTCTCATTTAACTAGTATTAAAAGTTTAATATATTACTATCGTTTTTGCCTCCGTTTTGATATTCCATATAATGATTAAGGGTTCTATAGTCCTGTATTCCTGTCCATCCCTTAATTTGGTCGTAAGTAGCACCGTTGCGAATTGCAAGAGTTATAAATGTCTTACGACTTGTGTGGAAAGTAAATCGTTCCCATCGTTTTACATCCAATACTTTCTTATTATTCAGCGTAAATACATATTCTTTATCAGCTCTTTGGAATATGGGAATGTTTTTAAGAATCTTTCTTAGGTTGATATTCAAACGCTGAATAGTTGGAATTTTACCTAATACAGAACCATTGTAATAATCTAATATATCCTGCAACTCTTTGCGTACAGGAACAGTTGCCCAAAAATTTGTTTTTTGTAGGTTTATGCAAATTTGATTGGATTGATTGATATAAGAATTTTCAAGTAGTTTAATATCTGATTGCCTGAAACCTGTCAGAACGCCTATCATGTAAGCGTTATAGGTATCAATCTGCCATTCGTGTTTAAGGTTTTTTTTATGTTCACGGAATGCGTTTAATTCTTCCTGACTCATAGCTACTATATTACGACCTTCTTCACTATTTGTTGTTAGTGAATCACGTAGATTTTTTAAATCATCTAGAAACTTATGAGGATATTCTATTCCTTTTACTGTTTCCTGAAGAGTTTTAAAAAATGTAATTAAGTCATCTAAGAATCTTCGGATAGTAGCATTGCCCATACTTATAGTTTTTGTTTGGGTAAATTCTCTGTCCTGTTTGTCATCTTTAATATTAAGCTTGATAGTTTTTTCTGAAGCTAACCATTTGACAAACTTATTAATCCACTTCATATCAACCTGAGACAAGGTTGTTTTATTATCGAATTCATCTAAGCGTTTATATTCATTCAAATACCTGTCAAAGCTACGTTCGCTAATTGAATTGATAGTGCGTTCATATTTAGAATCAATGTATATCTTGTAAGCTTCACTAATATTTTGGTTGCCCTTAATAATGGCTTTGTTATTCGTTACTTTTTCTTTATTCAATACATCCTTTACATATTCAACAGCATTTACATTTTCGTCATACGCCTCTCTAAGTAAGATGTTAATCCTGTTCCGTTGACCTTGAAGCCAAGCATTCATGTCTTTATAGTCCTTTCCCCAACTTGGTGTAAACTGACCATCTTTAAATAGTAGTGGTGTAGTTTGTATTTTTAAAGCAATCTTCAATTCTTTACCGCCTGAAGCTAAATATAGAATTAAATATTTTTTATCCTTCAGTTTTGCAATGACTTCTAAAGCCTGTCTTTTTCTTTTAGCCATAATGTTAATTAGAAACTAATGCCAAATTATGCAAAAAAAATGACGACCTACAAAAAGAGTATGAATTAAATATTAATGGTCGGCTTAAGGTCGGTAAAAATGGTTCAAAAGCCTGTATAATGAGTTTAATATTGATTTTAAAGTTTAATCTGGTTCAATTTCCAAAAGTTATATAACTAACTGTAATACAATAAAAAAGGGGTGTATTGACACCCCTTAATTTAATGATTTGAACTTTATTTTAACCTTTTAGTTAGTAATACAACATTCTCCACATGTGCTGTATGTGGGAACATATCTACGGGCTGTATTTTTGTTACTTCATAATCCGAGTCAAGTAAAGCAAGGTCGCGCGCCTGTGTTGCCGGGTTACAGCTTACATATACAATTTTAGGTGCACCAATAAACAATAAGGTATTGATTACATCTTCGTGCATGCCTGCGCGTGGCGGATCTGTAATGATCACATCCGGACGTTGATGTTGTTCGATGAATTCTTTGT
>Ga0065715_10000896_pt1 | contig 11599 bp, 10 predicted proteins | sample MisBulReplicate1_FD_59102 | JGI IMG/M metagenome (GOLD analysis project Ga0065715, IMG submission 59102) | Miscanthus rhizosphere microbial communities from Kellogg Biological Station, MSU, sample Bulk Soil Replicate 1 : eDNA_1 v2 (version 2) | ecosystem: Host-associated > Plants > Roots >...
CCCGCATGCAGGCGTTTCGTGATCAGATTGTAGAGCAACAACACGCCGCCGGTGTGCGCGTGATCAAGCCGCCTCACGCACTCGGTTTCCTCGATCCGAATCTGCCGCCGCACACCAAATCGGGGTCGATGCGCGAAGAACCGCACCCGATTTAGATCCTCGTTTGAGCGATATCATCCGACGCGCCGGCTCAATCAACAATGAAAGCCCGGTTGGCCTGATGTGGAAAGTATTCCGATTCGCTCTGGTTTTACTCGGCGGATTGGTCTGTCTACTGGCAACTACATGGGCGGTCGGCGCGCTTTACTTCGATTTGCCAATCGCCTGGCTCCGCGCACCCTTAGCGCTCATTTATGGTGGCACAATGTTGGCCGCGCTCATTTTCGTTAAGGGCCGCGGGCGCGCGATGGCTATCATGGTGGCGGGTTTTGCTGTCGTGCTCGCGTGGTGGTTCACGATCAAGCCGAGCAACGACGGCAACTGGCAGCCCGACGTGGCCCAGCTCGCGTGGGCGGAGGTTAACGGGGACGAGGTCACGCTGCACAACGTCCGCAACTGCGACTACCGCACCGAGACCGATTACACCACGCGGTGGGAGACGCGTACCGCGCGCATTTCGCATATCACCGGCATTGACCTTGCCATCAACTACTGGGGCTCACCCTGGATAGCGCATCCCATCGTCAGCTTTCAGTTCACCGACACGCCGCCGGTCTGTTTTTCCATTGAGACGCGGAAGCAAACCGGCCAAAGCTACTCCGCCATCCGCGGCCTCTACCGGCAATTCGAGTTGATCTACGTCGTGGCCGACGAGCGCGACGTCATCCGCGTGCGGACCAACTACCGCCGCGGGGAAGACATCTATCTTTACCGCACCACCGCCACACCTGCGCAGGCCCGCGAGCGCTTCCACGAATACCTGCGTTCAGTCAACGAAATCCGCGACCACCCGCGGTGGTATAACGCCATCACCACCAATTGCACGACCAGTATCCGCGACCAGCATCCCGCGGCTGAGCGCATTCCCTGGGACTGGCGCATCCTCCTGAATGGCAAAGGCGACGAGCTCATGTTCGAGCGTCACACCATCGTCACAGCAGGCCTTCCATTCTCCGAACTCAAAGCGCGCAGCCTCATTGATCAACGCGCCAATGCCGCGGATGCGGCCTCGAATTTTTCCGAGCTGATCAGAGTCGGACTGCCACTGTCTGAAAACAAAAACGAGAAGACACCGTGACGGTGTTGATCGGACGGGCACACAATTATACAAGAGCTAAGCCAATCTCAGGCATGAGACCAACGTCCCATACCTCCCAGCAGCAGGTTTCATCTTTTGTGCATCAACAGGCGTTTCGGAGCAGAGCTAGATGCCGCTGAAAGAAGAGAGCAGCCCGCACCACAGCGTTGCTGGTTAGCTCGGTCGTGGTACTCTCAAGCAGGAGATCGCTCAGTTATGGAGGGATACGATTTGACTGCCGAAGAGTGACGCCCTCATCGGACTCTCGAATGGCTGTGAATGCATATATCTTGCCCGGACGCACCGTTAGCTGCATTGAGGTTGGCTGGTGCCGTGTTCTGGGGGTGTAGTTCACGGCCAAAACATGATGTCCTGCCGGAATCGATTCATTGTAGCGGTGTCCCGGCCCAATATTGGCGACTTTTTTACCATCGATCCAGAGCTGCAGGTATGTCCTGCTGCCAAATGTGGGCGACCTTTGCACAATCAGACGACCAGTTTGCGGGTTGCTCGCCTGAGCAGGCTGACTGCTTATGAAAATGAAAAGACCAGCCAGAACCAATGAAAAGAACCTGACGAAAAACGTAAATCTCGAATTCATAAATTGAACCTTTGTCGAAGCGGCCGTTCTGCTACTACTGCGTACTGCTCGAATTTAAAAGCGAGAGAAACAATTGGATATAAGCCGAAAGTCTCATATCCCCAATTTAATCCGGCGGGTACTTCAAAGGCGGTGCCGCTATCGTCATTACGCGCGGCCCTACGGTGCCGAACACGTTGCGATTTTGTTTTTCTCACTCGCTCGGGATGCAAAATCAGATTTCCAAGGAACACCGTCGTTCCGCAGGTAAACCATTGGAATTAGCCAGCATTGACTTTACGCGGCGTTGCCAGGATGGCGCCCCCGCCACCGCTGTGGTTAAAAAGGGGATGGTCAAGTCGACCGCAAAACGAATTCGTCAACGAATGTCTTCGACGTAACTCACGACCTGGTAATCTGTCACCACGCCTATATCAACCTGATTCAGTGCCTTATCGTAATGAAATCCGGTATTTCCGTTACCGGAAAAGCTACGACCCACGATTGCGCTGAAGATGTCGGTGTCGCCCGTTACCGTAATGTCAGCGCTGGGCGCATAAAAGGTTGCGAAAATATTCCCGGGGGGATCGATTTCAATTGTTTGCGTAACACCAGAAATGGTGGGGCTGATCCCAAAAAACTTCATGTGACCGACCCGGCTCGGGTTCGGATCATCAGCTGGAGTTGGCGGGGTCAACGGCGGGACGCCGAGGCTGCCAGGGTTGGCGGTTTTTGTACCTCGGTCAACATTCTGATTATCGAGGTCGCCTGCTTTCACCTTCATGTTCCCGGTGAACCAGATTTCCGCCGTTACGCCTCTTTCAACGGTGATCCGTCCGGTAATGTCGCCGTTGACAACGATTTTTGCATAGGCGTACGGAAAGGTGGAGCTGCCGGCGTTGCCATTCTGTATCGTTTTGCTGCCGGTAATTCCTGAATAGACGAACCCGGTTGGACTACTTTCGCTCGTGCCGGTCGCGGTGTCGGTCCCGGTCCCGGAGTTGCCAGCGGTGAATCCGGTTGTGTTAGGTGCCGGCAGCGGCGGAATCGTAAATGGCACATTGTTGTCGATGGTCCCGCTGATCTGATAGTCTAAATGCGTGACATTGCCGCCGTTTGTTGTTACGTCGCCCCAGATCGGGCCGCCTTCGGCAAAGTTCTTTGAAGGCGTCGCAGTGGGGGCGCATCCAAGTCCGACAGAAACATCGCCGTCGTGCGCATCTGCCAGGTATGTCGAATTTAATGGGTTAGACCCATAGTAAGAAGTGGTATTTGGTCCCGGGGTGTCAGTGTTTACTACTTTGGGACTGCTGGGATTGGGATTAGTTGGGTTCTTGGAATTGTAACTATCGACGAAACCGCCATTGCCCGGGCCGTCAAACATATTAACGACTCTTATGGCGCCACCAAAAACAAAATACTTCGGAACGGCAACCAATTCGATACGCCGTGTAATTTGGGGAAATGTAACCGTCGACAAACTAAGATTATGCCCGTCACCGTCGCCATAACTCGCCTTAAAATGATCGTACTTAAAATCGATCTTGCGCAGGAGGGTGTCGCCCACGCCTCGGCTGGCGGAGTTCGCCACGAAATTGGGGCCGCCGGCAAGAAACTGGTCGGACAAACCGACACGGGGTAAGCCAAAGAGTCTGGCGGTCCCTACTGCACGAATTCGATAATAAGGGGTGCTGCTTGGAATGGTCCCCGTGGTGTCAAAGAGTTTATCGATGGTTACAGTCGTGGAAAGGTTGCCTTCTTGTCCGAAGCCACTGATGGTTTTGATCCAGGCAGGCCCGGGAGTCGGGGCCGGGGAGGGCGCAGCGGCCCAGCCGTCTGTGGTAAAAGGCAGGCTAATTGGATTAAGCGCTTTTCGCACTTCGTCAAAACCCGCGTCGCCGCCTGCTTCCGCTGCGTAGAGAGCCTCTTTCCATCCTTTGAGCTGCTTCGCCGTGACATTGTAATGCGTGATACAGTTAACCAAAACGTTGGCCCCGATTAAAGAGACAATCACGATGGTGCAAAGCGCACAAACGAGAATGTTGCCGTTATCTCTCTGGTGAATTTGTGTCNTCATTTCGTCAGCTGCGGTAAATTAGCCGTCCCCTCTTCGCCGGTTGCGAAGATANGTNAGCGAAAAGACGGTTGTGCCGGCGCGCTCGTCAGCGAAAAAAGCCTGANTGCCCCTGGCGAACTGGGGCAGAAAGCTTACGGTTGATTGCGTAAACTCGGTGTTTAGAAGCTCGACGTTGCTAGTGACGGGGATCAAATTGTCGGCGCTAGCTGCGATATTGGTGAGACCCCCGTTTTCTTTTCGCTGGATTGCCTGATTAACGACGGAGTAAACCACATTAGTGAGTGCGCCAATCGTAAGGGTAGCGCTGCTATTAGTGGTACTGGCCGCTTTTGACATCGTGGCCTGGCTGCTACTCGAAACGCTTTCGATGGTGGTCCCTGGGGGGATCCCGGTGCCAACGACAGATTGGCCGACGTTCGAGTTTGAAAAATGAGAAGAAACCAGCGCAAGCCCAGGACAGGTAAGATTAGTGGAGCCTTGTGTTATTGTAACGTTATTCACGGTACTAGCCTGATAATTGGCGACGACTTTGTTCCCAACCAGCGAAAGAGTGGGCNNGGCGCGTGTGGGCTGGTTGCTNCCATTGTNAACCAGGTAGTTCGGAATGATACAAGTCACGGTTTGCAGATNTGTGCTGGTGGTGACGATGTATGAACGCTTCACATCCCGGCTGAGGTAGTCCATGATCCGCACCTGTTGCACGTGCGAGGCAAAGTAATTATCCACCGCGGTGAAGCTCCGGTGCAGGCAGACCGCAGCAGCCACGAGCGCCGCCATCATGAGCGCGCCGACGGCGACGGCAAACATCAATTCTATTAAGGTGAAGCCTTGGTCATGTAGCCGAGCAGGCTTCATTTCTTGGTTCCGGCTGCAACCAGCGTCTCGGTTTCTTCGCTGCGTGGACGACCACCAAGGGTCGCCGTCCAGGTATATTTCACCTTCACTTTGACCATAGTAATTCCGCTGAAATCCGGTGATGTCGCGGGCGAGGGGCTCGGATAAACAGCGGCGCCTGGCGGACGCGTGTAGGTGATATTGGGAGTGCCCCCTGGGAGGGGGGTGCCACTCGGGTAAGCGCTGACTGTAACCTCTTCCGTGACCCGAGCAGCGAGATCCGACGAGTTAGAAGGATAAACCAACGAAACCGGCCTCGGTCCCGAGGGCGCAGGCGTCGGCTGCGAATTCATCATATAGCTAGGTGAAATGAGATCGCTAAACGCGAGGTTTCTTAAGCCTTCGATGCGGTCCTGAACACCCTGGACGGCTGCCACACATTCCTTGCTCGCGTCGATGTAACGCAGGCAAACCGCGTTAACTTCGAAAATTGTCACGAAAAAAGCGCCGACAAGAGTGGCTGCGACGAGGGTTTCAGCGAGCGTGCTGCCGGCCTGAAACTGCGTGGGGCGCGCAAGTGTCATCTTTCAAAATTTGCAGCAGTCTGTGTGCCCTTTCTCGAATTGTCCCGCAGTCCTAGGAAGGTGGAGTAATATTTGCGTTTTCCTCGAGAGTCTCCAAGGGAAAACCGGGAATAAACCCATCGGGCAACGCAACAGGCTCTTCTCTCAAGCCAGTCCGGCTGCAAAGTTGCGACTCAGCGGCCAAACAGGGAAATTTTCGCGTTCTGCGCAGCCAGGATTACATCCTGTTTTTCCAGCAATAGAGTGCGGCTTGCTTCCAACGCGATCACTCGAATCTTTGCCTCCGCCGCGACCGAGATTGTTTCTCGACCAATGACAGGAACGTCGAAGCGCATGTCTTGATTCGGTTTGGCGACCTTGATCATGACGGCGCCGCCACGTCCAAGCGCTCCGCCTCGGCGCATTGTCTCATTGGTTCCATCAAATCCTTCAATCGCGAGGACCGCGCCGTTTTTTACAATTATCGTTTGCCCAATATCGAGGGCCGCAATTTTCTGTGCGATATCCCAGCCAAGATCGATATCCGACTTTTCTCGGCGCGATAGTTTTGGTCCCACGATCAAATCCTTGCCGGCCAGAAAATCTTCCAGAAAAGTAGTCGCTGGTAAGAGCGCCACACCTATTTTCTCGAGCTCGCCGGCGATGGCCCGAAAGATCGATTCGGCATTGCGTTGTTTCAGCTTCGCCAGCAGCAGCAGGGCGCGCCAGTCGGGGTGAAGGTCGAATAGATTTCGCGGCGCGATTTGGCCTGCCATCATCGCGCTAGTAATCTTGGCATCGCGCAGGGTGCAAAGCATCCGATTCAATTGACCGACGCGCAGCCAGCAAATTTCATCGACGAGTTGACCAAGTTCCGCTTCGGTCTCCCCCTCGAAAGCAAGAGCGAGAATCTTCCGAACGCCTGCTGCTCGTGCCGCGCGCGCGAGGACCCGCGGGTAAACGCCGTTGCCGGCGATAATGGCGAGTTGATCGGGCGCGTGCAATTTCGCGCGGAATAGCAGCTAATGCCGCCGGCGTTTTACATGCAATTGCGCAAGCGCTTTTTGCAGCGATGCCTGAATTGCAGCGACTTCTTCCGCGGTATGATCTTCCTTCATCGCGGCCTGCGCACGAGCAACTGCCTTCTCAGCCGCAGACTCGTCGATTACCTGGGCCTCCAAGGCCATATCGGTAAGAACCGAGACACGGTCCGGCGTAATTTCAATGAAACCTTCACCGACAGCCAGCGAAGTAGCGCGTTTGTCCTTTACCACGCGGACCTCACCCGGTTTTAAAATCGTTAGCACCGGCACGTGCTTCGGATAAACCCCAAGCTCACCTTCCGATCCGGGAAGCGTTACCATCTCCACGTCCTCGGAGTAGGCGGTGGTCTCGGGCGTTACGATTTCCAGTCGCAAAGTAGCCATTAACTTTCCTCCTTGATCTGATCAATGCCGCCCTTCATGTAGAAATTTGCTTCCGGCACGTCGTCGTGTTTGCCTTCGAGAATTTCCTTAAACCCGCGCACGGTCTCCGCAATTGGCACATATTGGCCTTTGGTACCGGTAAAAACTTCCGCGACGTGGAACGGCTGGCTAAGAAAGCGTTGGATCTTACGCGCACGGTAAACAGTGAGCTTGTCTTCCGGCGACAACTCATCCATGCCCAAAATAGCGATGATGTCCTGCAAATCTTTGTAGCGTTGCAGCACTTTTTGAACACCACGCGCGACCGCATAATGTTCCTCACCCACTACTTCGGGCGCCAAGGCTTTCGAGGTAGAAGCAAGCGGATCAACTGCCGGATAAATTCCGAGCTCTGCGATCGCCCGCTCCAGCACAATGGTAGAATCAAGATGCGCAAACGTGTTCGCCGGCGCCGGATCGGTCAGATCGTCGGCCGGAACATAAACTGCCTGGACTGAAGTAATCGATCCGTTCTTAGTTGAGGTAATGCGCTCCTGCAAGTCTCCCATTTCGGCCGCGAGCGTTGGCTGGTAACCGACCGCGCTCGGCGTGCGTCCGAGTAAGGCAGACACTTCCGAGCCTGCTTGAGAGAAGCGAAAGATGTTATCGATAAACAAAAGCACATCCTGATTTTTTTCGTCGCGGAAATACTCCGTCATGGCTAGAGCAGAGAGGGCAACCCGCAGACGCGCGCCCGGCGGCTCGTTCATCTGTCCGTAGACCAGCGCGACTTTGGATTTGCTGAGATCTTTTTGATCGATCACGCCCGCTTCGCTCATTTCGACATAAAGATCGTTGCCTTCGCGCGTCCGTTCGCCCACACCACCGAAGACGGAAAATCCGCCATGCCCTTTGGCAATGTTGTTGATCAACTCGAGGATGACGACCGTTTTACCAACGCCGGCGCCACCGAATGAGCCCACTTTGCCGCCTTTGGTAACGGGGCAGATCAAGTCGATCACTTTAATTCCGGTCTCAAGAACCTGTGCTTTGACGTCCTGATCCATGAGCGACGGCGCGGGCCGATGAATAGGATACCGTTTTGCGAACTTAACCGGGCCTTTGTTATCGACCGGATCGCCGGTAACATTGAAAACGCGTCCGAGAGTTCCCTCGCCTACTGGCACGGTAATGGGGCCACCGGTGTCGTTCACTTTCATCCCGCGCTTCAACCCTTCGGTCGACGACATGGCGATCGAGCGTACCCAGTTTTCGCCGAGATGCTGTTGTACTTCGAGCGTGAGCTTGGTCGGGTTACCATTGACCTCGTACTCAATTTCGAGCGCGTTGTAGATTTTCGGCAATTGCGTGCCACCGCCAAACTCCACGTCGACCACCGGGCCGATGACCTGAACAATATTTCCTGTATTCATAAATCTCGTTAGTTACTGACCGAGCGCCATCTGCGCGGTTGCGATTTCGAGCAACTCCGTCGTAATACTTGCCTGTCGCATTTTGTTATACTCCAGCGTCAGATCCTTGATGAACTCATGGGCGTTATCCGTCGCGTTCTTCATCGCCACCATTCGCGCGCTATGCTCGGACGCGCGCGCATCAAGGATCATCTGAAAAATTTGATACTGGAGATAATAAGGCAGCATCACTTCTAATACCCCTTCCGCGTTGGGTTCAAAGATATATCCAAGCAAAGGATCATTCATGGAGGCTGACTCGTTCTTGGGAAGCTCACCGTGCTCAATCGGCAGAAGCGTCTGCACCGTCGGCCGTTGATTAATCGTGTTGATAAAGTGGGTGTAAACCACAGAAACCTTGTCGACTTCTCGAGCGAGAAATTTTTCCGTCGCAAACTGGGCGATCGGCTTGGTTTCGACAAAGGTCGGCGCGTCCTTCAACTCGAAATCGGCGAGCAACTCGCGCTTTGTCCGCGCCAGGAATTGGCGCGCCTTTCGGCCAACCGCGACGTAGCTGGACTTGCTTGCTTCAAAACGCGCCGCCTCGCGCAGCAGGTTCGTGTTGAGCGCGCCTGCCAAGCCTTTGTCGGTACTGATAACGATGACCATCTCCTTTTTTACTTCGCGCACCTGGAGCAAGGGATGAAGTCTGGGATCGGTCCGCTGTTGCAACGAAACCAGGACCTTGTTCATCAACGCCGCGTAGGGACGGCCAGCCAGCGCATGCTGCTGCGCTTTGCGCATTTTTGACGCCGCCACCATTTGCATCGCCTTGGTGATCTGCGCGGTATTGCGAATCGATTTGATTCGGCGTCGAATGTCCTGGGTGTTGGCCATCTACGGGTTGCGGATTGCGGATTGCGAATTGCGGAATGGCTGGGGACAGCGCACGCGCACAGCGATGATTTTTGTCGAAGGCGTAGGCACGTCGTCTGATCCCTGTTAACCGACTGGCTTGGTTGCGGTGAACTCTTCCAGTGTTGCCTTGAGGTTGGCTTCGAGCTCAGCATCGAGCTGCTTTTTCTGGCGGATGGACGCCAGGAGGGATTCCTTACGCGTCTGGAGAAAATCCTGAAGTTTGTTTTGGAATTCTTTCACGCGCTCTACCGGCACTGGATCGATGAATCCGTTCTGCATCGCCCACATCACCGCCACCTGAAGCTCCACCGGGATTGGATTATATTGGATTTGTTTAAACAGTTCGACGATACGCTGCCCGCGATCGAGCCGCGCTTTGGTCGCCGAATCCAGATCGGAGCCGAACTGCGCGAACGCGGCCAGCTCACGGAACTGCGCCAGGTCGAGCTTCACTTTGCCAGCGACCTGCTTGATCGCTTTGATTTGCGCGGCCGAACCGACGCGGCTGACCGACAAGCCGACAGAAATTGCCGGCCGCACCCCTTGATAAAAGAGATCAGTCTCGAGATAAATCTGACCGTCGGTGATCGAGATCACATTCGTCGGGATATAAGCGGAGACGTCCCCGGCCTGTGTTTCGATGATCGGCAGCGCGGTCACCGAGCCACCGCCGTATTCATCGCTGACGCGGGCGGCGCGTTCGAGTAGACGCGAGTGCAAATAGAAGACATCGCCCGGATACGCTTCGCGTCCGGATGGTCGTTTCAAAACTAACGAGACCTGGCGATAGGCTACCGCATGTTTGGAGAGATCGTCATAGATGATAAGTGCATCCATTCCGTTATCCATGAACCACTCGCCCATAGCTGCGCCCGCGAATGGGGCGAGATATTGATTGGTCGCGCTGTCCGAGGCCGGAGCGGAAATAATGGTGGTGTAGCGCATCGCATCCTCTTTTTCCAGAACAGCCAGGACCCGTGCGACATTGGAATTTTTCTGTCCAATCGCGACGTAAATGCAATAGAGCGGCCGGTAGTCTTTGCTCTTTGAATCCTCCCCCGCCTTGTTCAAACGCGCCTGACTGATGATGGTATCGATGCCGATGGTGGTTTTACCGGTGGCGCGATCGCCGATGATTAACTCGCGTTGGCCCCGTCCAATCGGAATCATCGCGTCAATCGCCATGATACCCGTCTGCACCGGTTGACTCACGCTACGGCGCTTGATCACTCCAGGGGCAATTTTTTCCAGCGGATAAAATGTTTCCGACTTGATGTCGCCCTTGCCATCGAGCGGTTCCCCGATGGTATTGACCACACGACCGAGCAACGCCTTCCCTACCGGGACGGAGAGCAAGCGACCGGTCGTTTTTGCCTCGTCGCCCTCGGATATCTTGGTGGCGTCACCGAGCAAAATCGCGCCCACCTCAGTTTCCTCGAGGTTCAGGGCGAGCCCGAAGACGCCGCCGGGAAATTCGATCATCTCGTTTAACATTACGTCGCTTAGTCCTTCGATTCGCGCCACGCCGTCGCCGGCTTCGCGGACAGTACCGATGTTACTCTTGGTGGTCGAGGTTTTCAGTCCCGCGATTTTGGTTTCGATTTCTTCAAGAATGCTACTCATATCTCGTTAGGTAATTTCAAAGTTGTTGCTGAAGTCTTTCCAGGCGATTACGGACGCTGCTGTCCCAAACGTCGCTCCCGACGCGAATTCGCATCCCGCCAAGCAATGCCGGGTTGATCGCAAACTCCGTGCTTAAATCGGTGCCGTAGCGCCTCGCCAGATTAACAGAAATTTGCGAGGCAATCTGCGGTTCTACTGCCGTCGCGGTCTCGATTCGGGCATGACGCTTCTCTGTTTCGAGGCGAAGCAACCGCTTATAATATTCAAGGATCTTGAGGAAGTTTCGCGGCTTTCTTGCCAAAATGGAATCGACCAGCGATGCGATCCGACCGCGATCGAGCTGACCATCGGTGAAACTCGCCCGCAACATTTCGCGCGCGATTTGCCTGACTTCCTTTTTAACCTGCATTGTGCTTGTTTTTGATCTAGGCGGAGAGAGTGCGTGCCGCTTCCTCCTGCAGACGGCGCTGATCGTCCGGCATCAAAACTTTGCCAGTAACTTTCGCCGTTGTTTCCACTACCAGTCTGCCTAGTTCGCGTTTCAATTGCGTCATCGTGCGCTCGTGTTCAATCGAACTGGCTTCGCGCGCTTTGGCCAGGATCTGTTCCGCCGCCGTGATGGCTTCCTGTTGTTTACGATCGGCCAGATGCGCGGCGCTGGCGCGCGCTTCCTCGATCATCTTTTGCGCCTCGGCATTGGCCTTCGCCAGAATCTCGGCGTGACGCTGCTCGGCCTCGGCTAGCTGCTGCTTGATCTTCTCCGCATTCAAATGAGCTTGCGCAATTTGCTGCCGGCGTTGCTCGAGCACACCAAGGATTGGTTTGTAGGCAAAGCGCTTCAATAAATAGGCGACGATAATGAAGCTAATTACCTGCGAGAAAAAGAGCTTGGGATCCCAGCCAAAGGCTTCTCCTGTCTCCCGCGCAGTGTCGCTGAGATTTGTCGCCA
>Ga0065715_10000818_pt1 | contig 11586 bp, 8 predicted proteins | sample MisBulReplicate1_FD_59102 | JGI IMG/M metagenome (GOLD analysis project Ga0065715, IMG submission 59102) | Miscanthus rhizosphere microbial communities from Kellogg Biological Station, MSU, sample Bulk Soil Replicate 1 : eDNA_1 v2 (version 2) | ecosystem: Host-associated > Plants > Roots >...
AAATAATGAGCGCGAGTAACCTTGTATACGGTTGTATCACTGGTTACTTTGTATGCAATGGACCATAACAAGACCACACTAGCGAATCGAAGACAGATCATCGATCGCATTCCGGCGGTTCCATTACTGGAAAGCGAGAGGGCCTTGGCGTGCTGCACCATTGCCCGCGAGAAACTGGAGGTTGGTGACTTTAGTGCTGGGTGTGCGTTATTGGCAACCTGGTGGAAGTTAGGCGAATGGCCACACCAGCGCACACTTACTCAGAATGCTGCGGCTGAGCTACTTCTTGTTGCCGGAGCACTCAGTGATGCAGTGGCCAGATCTAGTCAGCTTTCGGGCGGACAAAAATGGGCTGAAGTGTTATTGAGCGGAGCAATTGCCCTCTTCGAACATCTGGGTGACCGGACTAAAGCAATTGAAGCTCGGATTGAATTAGGATGTTGCTACTACCACCAGGGATTGTTCGAGATCGCGCATTCAACTCTACGATCCTGCATATTTGACCTTCGCGATCAGGAGTGCGAACTCAAAGCGGTTGCTTTGATTAGGCTCGCAATTATAGAACGTCATTCTCGTCGGCTACATGAAGCCATGACCTTGTTAGACGAAGCAGCGGTACTCGAAGCTACATTCAGTGCATGGACACAAGGGCGTTTTGAAACCGAACTTGCAAACACCTTAAAAGATCTTGGAGTTTTGGAGAGCAAGAAATCCTATTTTGACCGAGCCCTTGGCCATTATCGTGAAGCGGCTATTCAATTTGAAGGAATCGGCAACCGGCGTTATACCGCAGCTGTTGAGAACAATCGTGGTTACTTGCTCCTGAGCCTCAGCAGATTTGATGAGGCCGCTAAGCATCTTAATCGCGCTCGCGCTCTTTATGACGGATTGGGCGATAACATCGGATGTGCGCAAGTTGATGAGACACTCGGACAGTTGTATCTGAACTCAGAGAACTATGCTTTGGCGGAGAGTTCTATAAAGCTAGCGGTCAGTACCCTTGAAGACAGCGGTGAAGAGGCACTTCTGGCAGAGGCCTTAACAACCCAAGGTCTGATTCTTTTCCGACTCGGTCACCGCCATGAAGCTAAACCGATCATCGAAAGAGCCAGACGGGTTGCTGAGAGGTGCGGCGATAGGGAAGGGGCGGGTAGGGCGCTGCTGATCATGATTGAGGAAATGTGTGAGCAGCTCGCTGATGATGAGCGGCGCGAGATTGGTGCCCAGGCAAATCAGCTCCTTGCCAATTCCCAACAGGCAGCCACGCGGGAACGGCTACGTAAGTGTCTCGACATGATTGCCGAGGCCCACAAGAATTACGAAGCAAAGCGAGAGCAGGAAATCCATGCTCAAAAGATGGCCGCGCTCGGCGAGCTCTCATTCGGCGTTGCTCACAATGTCAACAATACTCTCACCGGTATCCTCGGACGTGCTCAGCTACTTTTACGCAACAGCAACGATCCGGCGAAGCTTGAGGCCGGTATCGAAATGATCATAAAGAGTGCGGAAGATGGCGCACACATCATCCGCCGCATTCAGGATTTTGCTCGCCAGCGTCCAAGCCGCGAGTTTGAAGTTATCTCAATTGCCGAACTTCTCAAGGACGCTTGCGAGATGACGCGCCCACGATGGGAATCCCGCTCTGAATTTGCCCCCATCCGTTTCGTCCTTCATGCAGACTGCAGGGCGCATGTTAAAGGTGACGCTGTGGAGCTGCGCGAAGTTTTGGTAAACATGATTTACAACGCCGTCGATGCGATGCCATCAGGTGGTGAAATCCGCGTGTCGCTGCAGGAGATACGCGACCGCGTGATCATATGCATCGCTGACACCGGTACGGGCATGACGGCGGAGACAAAACAACGCCTCTTCGATCCCTTCTTCACTACTAAAGGCAAAGCGGGAACAGGAATGGGTCTGGCTGTTAGCTTCGGTATTATCCGTCGTCATGAAGGTGCCATCGACGTCGAAAGCGAACAAGGTCGAGGAACCACATTCAGAATCTCGTTACCGACAGTTATCCCGACTTCAGTTCGCACCGGAGGTTCGCTCGCCTCTGCTCCGCCTGAAACTCATCGTGAAGATAAAGTGCGCGTGCTCGTCGTCGATGACGAAGAACACGTGCGCGATGTGTTGATTGAGGCGCTGGAGGCTGAGGGGTGTGAAGTTCTTTCAGCGCAAAGCGGTGAAATTGCCCTCGCGCTCTACGACAAGCATCAAGGCAAGATCGATGCTGTGTTCACTGATATTGGCATGCCTAATATGAGCGGATGGGAGCTGGTTACAGAGATCCGTGAACGCTCAAAGACAGTGCCGCTCGCAATCATCAGTGGTTGGGCCGATGCGATTAGTTTGGAACGAAAAAACCAGGTGAACGCCAGTTGGGTAATTCCGAAGCCATTCGACATCGATAAGATTTCCGAGATTGCGCAGGAGATTGCGCAACGCAAAACCGCCTAAACTTTCCCACATTCTCTCCACAAGCGAACAGAAAACACAGAGTACCATCAGAGACCAATCTGGTTAGCGTGGTCCTTTTGCCCAAAGCAGACAGTGGTTTCTGAAACTTAGGCGCTTGCGCTCAGATCGTGACGCTCAAGTTTGAGGTAGAGACCTCGGCGCGTGAGTCCGAGTTCGCGAGCAGCGCGTGAGATATTGCCGTTGTGACGTCGGAGCGCATCCGCGATCATTCGACGCTCAACTTCGGCGAGTGCCTCGGCGAGTGTGCCTGTTGTTTGCACGTTTGGTGCAGGCATAGAAGCAATTGAAGCTGCGGATGGAGTTGTAGGCGAAGAGGTTCGTTTAAGTTCCGGTGAAAGTTGCTCCGGTGTGATTACCGCCCCATCTTCAGCGCGTGCAACGGTCCTTTGAATCTCATTACAAAGTTGACGTACGTTTCCGGGCCAATCGCTAACCATCAACAGATCCACGGCCTGCGGAGTGATTTGAATGTCCTTCCGTCCAAACTTTGCCGAGTAGTGATTGACGTAATAGTTGACGATAGTCGGGATTTCCGACCGGCGCTCTCGCAATGGCGGAACGCGCAAGCGAATAACGTTCAGACGGTAGTAGAGATCCTCGCGGAAGCGACCTTGTGCAACCATCTCTTCCAGATCCGTGTTTGTCGCTCCAATGATTCGTACATCAACTTTACTAGGACGCTGTTCGCCTAGCGGTTGAATCTCGCCTTCCTGAAGAAACCGTAAAAGCTTTGGCTGTACGTCGAGCGGGAGATCTCCAACTTCATCGAGAAACAACGTGCCGCCAGCTGCTGTTCGGATCACACCCTGTGAATCGGAGACCGCCCCGGTAAATGCACCGCGCCTATAACCAAACAGATAACCTTCTGATAGTTCCTTAGGTACAGCGGTGCAGTTGAAAGGNACGAACACTTTCGCACGGCGCGACGAAATAGCATGAATAGCACGCGCAACCAATTCCTTGCCGGTACCTGACTCACCAGTCACGAGCACAGTTACGTCAGATGATCGAATCTTATGTACTTCTTCGACCAACTGCGTCATCGCAGGACTTGAGTGAATGAACCCAGGCATCAGGCTGGTCCCTGTGAGCTCGTCAGCCTGTTCGTGTTGTCCACTCTTTTGCGTGCCGGCGCGTAGAGCACACACGTCCATACCAAGCTCGACGACTCGAAGCAGCGGTTCCATGGCAAGTCCCTGGGGAAGAGCAGAGCGACTGCGCGGTGACAGGTACAACCATGCCGGGGGAGCATTGGACGACTTAATGAAGATCACTTGGGCATCCTGCTTCTTGCCGTATTTCTCACGCGCTGCGTCATCCTTAAACGAAATCAGCTCGGACGCAATTTTCACACTCTCGGGCGACGTGCAACCCATCGCAACCACAACGTGCGCTTCGTTTCGTTCCCCGTGTTCAGCAATTAGAACTCTTTGAGCGCCTGTTTCCTGACGCATTACAGCGGCGAGTTCACGCAACAACAATTCACGAGACGCCACGGCTTCAGCGAGTCGGAGAGTGAGTAGTTGTGTTAATGCTGACTGTTCCTGAGTCCGCTCGGGAGTTGCGCGAGCGAGGTCGCGAAGTTCCTCTTCTGCTCGGGATAGATCGAGTTTGGCTCCAAGTTCTCGAAATGTGTTGAGTGCTCGTGACAGGTGTTCGCCTGCGCGGTCGGGCATGATCCACGCGTAAGCCCTACCTAATTCCAGATGTGCACGAGCAGAGCGGTAGCGGTCGCCGAGCATGTCAAAGATCGAAACACTGCTGCCAAAATGTTGGGCGGCTGAGGAAGCGTCGGAACGCGACATCGCAAGCATTCCGTATAGTCGATGAGCCTCGCCGGTAAAGCCCAGATCCGTCGCCGAGTCGGTTGTTTCGTCAGTGACTTGTTGCAATAGCCGCGCGCAATCTTCGAACTCACGCGTCAGGAGATATGCTTCAGCGGCGATGAGACGCGATTCACAAATTGCCTGTCGATCGCCGATTGTTTCAGCCAGGGTCAGAGCTTCCTCAGATTTCGAAAGCGCCTTGGCAGGATCAACGACGGCCAGGTAGCAACGCCCAAGCGTCCGCAATGCTTGTCCCGCATACCACTTGTTTCCATTCTCGGTCGCTAAGGCGACTGCACGACTCAAATAATCTTTTGCGACGTCGAGATCTCCGCGCAGCATGTGTAGCTCGCCAAGTGAATCAAGAATCATCGGGACCTTGTCGCCACGCTCATCTACCTCTGTGGCTAACGAAAGCGCGCGTTCCAATGCTTCTTGCGCTCGATCCCATTGGCCTATGAGAATCAGATTGATTCCGAGATTGTTGTAACCGTCAGCGGCATTTGTTTTGTGATCCGTGCGTTCGTAGTAGGTAATCGCCTTTTTGAGATAGTCGATTCCTTCTTGAGGCCGCTTCAAGAACCAGCAGGCGCCGGCCATGTTTCCGTAGGTGCGGCCAAGAACGTACGAGGCGGGTCGATCGCCAATCAGTTTGAGAACCTGTTCGAGGTTCTCCAGACCGGATTCATAGTTACCTTCCTGAATGTCAGCTACACCAACACCAAAATATGACTCGGCCAGACCGCGCCAATCACCATTCTGGCGGAAGTTCTCAAGTGCTCTTTGTGCGTAGTCTCGTGCGATGGGGAATTCGCTGATCGTTCTGTAAACGCGGGACAGCGCCGCGTATATGTGACCAAGATTAGCCCCACCACTTTCGGAACAATCACGAAGCGTTGAATTCAGTAGGGCGATCGCCTTCGGATGATCGCCGTTGTAGTTATATCCGAGTCCAATTTGAACGCGTAGGTAGCTGACTGTTTGGTCGTCAAGCTTGAGTCGAGACTCAGGCGATTCGTACATTGCCACTGAGGCAAGTGAGTCACGGTAGTGTCCCTGTTGCTCCAGTGCTACCGACAATGCGCAACGGGCGAGTGCAAGGACTGACGGGTAATTTCTGGCTGTGGAAATTAATGAGGTGAGGCGTTCCTTGGCTTCGGTCGACAACCCCTGGTCGAGCAACGAGCGAACTTCGTCGAGTTCACTCATTAACGACTCATTTGAAGGGCGTGGGCGCGAGCGTAAACGCACACGGGCATCCGCAAGATCGACTACACCCTTGTCAGTTGATGTCTTCTGGTCAGGGCCTTGCGGGCCCAGACCGACACGTTTATCCATTTGAACTCCAATAAAAGCTCAATGAAGAGAATTTTTCATTATCAGTAAGTAGGTGGGAGGGAATTGCCTCAAACTACTAGAATTCGGTTCGTTCACCGATAACAACGAGTTCGTGTGGAATTTAGCACATGACACTCTAGTCGTACAGTTCAGTATTTATGATTCTTGCAAGTTTTGATCAGGCTTTGGTCGAGTGTGCGCCTCCTCCTAATAACTGGGCGGGAAATAGTGAGCTTTGATAAGTAAGGGTTCAGGACACAGAGGTTTACGAGGCTGATTTATTGGGTATGCTCTCCTTGACACCCCCTCAAGTGGTCGCTATCCTCTCCGTTTCCGTTCGCAGCGCGGAAGTTCTCCTAGGGTTATATGTTTGAGTCGCTTTCTGACAAATTAAAGCGCACGCTGAAGAATCTGCGCGGCGAAGGGGTTCTGACGAAGGAGCATGTCGAGGCTGCGCTCCGTGAAATCCGGCTAGCCCTATTAGAGGCGGATGTTAACTATAAGGTCGCAAAAGACTTTATTGCTTCTGTAAAGGAAAAAGCCGAAGGGCAGCAGGTATGGCAAGAACTAAAGCCCTCAGAGCAAGTAGTCAAGATTGTCTACGATGAACTGGTAGAGTTGTTAGGTGGCCAGTCGTCCCGCTTGGTTTTTACCCGGCAGATCCCTAACACGGTAATGGTGGTTGGCTTGCAGGGTTCGGGCAAGACAACCTCGAGCGGTAAGATCGCTCGTTGGCTCGCAATCAACCAGGATCGAAAGCCACTGCTTCTTTCCGTTGACGTTTATCGACCGGCGGCGCGAGAGCAATTAAAGGTAATTGCGCGTGCTACTGGCCAACAGATCTTTGAATATCCTGAAACCAACGATCCGCTGACCCTGGTACGCGAAGCTCACAAGCACGCTCAACAGACCGGGTTCGACACACTTCTCATCGACACTGCCGGGCGGCTACATATAGACGATGAGTTGATGGAAGAGCTCGTCAAGATTAAGGAAGAGACTCACCCTGTTGAGATCTTATTCGTCGCCGATGCAATGACTGGACAAGACGCCGTCCGTTCAGCGGAAGAGTTTCATCGAAGGGTTGGCATCACGGGAGTGATCCTGACCAAGATGGATGGTGACGCGCGCGGAGGGGCGGCGCTATCGATCAAACAGGTGATCGGGCAACCGGTCAAGTTTGTTGGTGTCGGTGAGCGTTATGATGCACTTGAGCCCTTCTATCCCGATCGCGTTGCTCAACGCATCCTTGGAATGGGCGATGTCCTATCGTTGATTGAAGAGGTTCAATCAAAGGTTGATCAAAGCGAGGCTGAAGAGCAACTCAAGAAGCTCCAGAAGAATGAGTTCACACTGGATGATTTTCGCTCACAGCTTCGGCAAGTTAAGAAGCTTGGTTCTTTCTCAAAAATTATGAAGCTCCTTCCGGATCAGCTCCTGGGGGGATTTGGAATGCCTCAACTTGATGACGAACAGTCGAAGTTAATGGAGCAAGAGCTCAAGCGTACCGAGGCCATCATCGATTCGATGACCTGGGAGGAGCGGAATGATCATCGAATTTTGAACGCCAACCGCAGAAGGCGTATCGCGCGCGGTTCGGGGACATCAGTTGCAAATGTAAATCAACTGATCAAGCAATACACCGAAATGAGGCAGATGATGCGTCAACTCACAAGTTCCGGACTTTTTGGTGGTGGCGGACTCAAGAGCAAGATGATGAGAAAGATGACAGGTTTACCGGACATGAGCGGTTTTGGAGGAGAAGCGGGCGATTTGCCGGCGCTGCCTTCGGGACCTCCCAGGAATAAACAGAAGAAGAAGAAAAAGAAGAGACGTAGATAGCAGTAAAGTTCTAAAGGAGGATGATTTGTTAGCAATCAAGTTAATGCGCACAGGCGCAAAGAAGAGTCCATCGTATCGCGTGGTAGTGAAAGAAAAGCAGTCCAAACGCGATGGCGCATATTTAGAGAATCTTGGAACCTACAATCCAACGAGGAACCCTGCGGAGATCAAGTTGAACTTATCGCGGGTTAATTATTGGATTGAAAAGGGAGCACAGCCGACTAACACAGTTAGCAGGTTGATTAAAGCGTCCGCTAAGGCGGAAAGCGCAGTCGTCGCAACTGAGGCTTAATTGCCGGGCATTGGTTCGAAAACACGATGCGAGATGCCATTGAGATGATCGTGAAGGCGTTGGTCGACGATAGCGAAACCGTGGACGTTCGCGAAGTCGAACAGCGCAACGGAACAACGCTGATTGAGCTCCGGGTTGGCCCAAACGACGTGGGCAAGATCATTGGTAAGCAGGGAAAGACCATTCGCGCGCTCAGGTCTTTGGTGCGAGTAGCCGGCACGAAAAAGGACCGGCGCTACTTATTGGAAATTGTCGAATGAGTTCCGCTGAAGACGACACGCGAGATTCTTTGATCAGTGTCGCGAGAGCGGTCAGAACACGCGGTTTGAGAGGTGAGATTGTCGCTGACCTTTTGACAGACTACCCTGAGCGGTTCGACGACGTAGATAATCTGATTGCCTTGTCGCCTAGTGGGACACGCAAGGTCGTTGAGCTAGAAAGCTTTTTTTTTCAGAACGGCCGAATTGTTATAAAACTTGCGGGTTGCGACACGATTGATGCTGCAAGCAAGTTTACCGGCTACGACTTCTGTGTCGCGGAGGGTGAGCGCGTTCCGCCGGCCGAAGATGAGTATTACGACTTTGAACTTGAGGGATGCTCCGTGCAACTGGCAAACGGAGAAAACGTAGGCAGAGTTCAAAGGATTTTGAAAACAGGCGGCGCTGAGATTCTGGTAATTGCCGCGCCGAATGGTGCTGAACTTTTGGTTCCGCTTGCAGAGTCGATCGTGATTGAGATCGACATCGCCGGAAAAAGAATAGTGATTGACCCACCTGAGGGTCTTCTGGAATTGTCATAGATCTTTGATCGGCGCTGCAGTGAAACAGTGCCACAACAACTCGTTCCATCGACAATGCTACGCATCGACATCATCACGATTTTCCCGGAGTTCTTTCGTGACGTGATCGATTACGGCATTGTCAAACGCGCACGAACTGCCGGACTCGTTGAGATAAATTCTCACGACCTGCGGCAGTGGACGAACGACAAACATCGAACGGTGGATGATCGTCCGTTTGGCGGTGGTGATGGAATGGTTCTAAAACCGGAACCAATCTTTGCTGCTGTAGAAGCATTGACGGGTACTAGCAAACGGGAAGAGTATCCAGAAAATACTCGCGTAGTTTTGCTTTCCCCGCAAGGCAAGGTTTTTTCCCAGGAAAGCGCGCAAGCCCTGGCAGATAAACCTACGAGACTCATTTTAGTGTGCGGTCGTTACGAAGGAGTCGATGAACGCGTGGCTGGCGCGCTGGTTACCGATGAGATATCGATCGGTGACTATGTTTTATCGGGGGGCGAACCGGCAGCGCTGGTAATGATTGACGCGGTAGTGAGGCTTTTGCCAGGTGCGCTAGGAAGCGACACGTCGGCAGTCTTTGAATCTTTTTCCGAGGGGTTGTTGGATTATCCGCACTACACCCGACCGCCGGAGTTTCGAGGAATGAAAGTGCCGGACGTTCTGTTAGGTGGTAATCACTCGGATATTGAGCGTTGGAGAAGAGAGGCCGCCTTATCGAAGACGCGGCGCAATCGTCCTGATTTGTTGAAATAGAATTTGATCTTTGTGAGCGAGTGGATCCGAAAAGCGTTGATTGTTTGAAGTATCGCCGCTCGAAATGAGGAGTACTGGAAATGAATAGACTAGACAGAATTGAAGAGACGCAGTTGCGTAAGAACATTCCTCGGTTTCAGCCGGGCGATACGGTCCGTGTCCATGTTCGGATCAAAGAGTCGGAGACTAAGGAACGACTCCAAGCGTTTGAAGGGGTAGTGATTGCCCGCAAACATGGTGGCGCGCGCGAAACTATAACCGTGCGAAAAACAAGCTTCGGTGTTGGAGTCGAAAGAATCTTTCCCCTTCACGCAACCATCATCGATCATATCGACCTCGTGAAGAAGGGCCGTGTTCGACGTGCGAAGCTTTATTATCTGCGTGGCCTTCGCGGTAAGGCAGCACGAATCCGCGAGCGCGACACACGCGGACATGTTGACGATGCGCAGGCTTCCGTAGCAGGAAAGAGCAAGTAGTCCTTTCGTTGACGGGTCTTGAAAGGCAATATCACGGTTCGGGGGTTTTCGGAACTGCGTTGCATCGAGGCAGACTGAAAACCCTTTTGACTGCATCTTCATAGATCGTCAAACTCCGAATTGTTGAGTACCCTTTTGCCTGTTCCATTACTCGAAATCTCTCACTATAATAGGGAACTTCAACGACCCCGACACAATTACGGGATAGACCCCGATTACAGATCTCTCGCACGAGTCGCTTGGAAATCCCGACGGTACAAAGCCCCTTGCTTCCTTACGGCTTATTAATTAATACTGGCCCAAAAGCTGACTATCGCTATAAGATGAAGCGAACTGTCCTTGACGCGCTGTTGATTAGGATTTCACTGGTCCAATGGTGATCAGTCATTGGTAAACCCCGATGGACCTGTAGGAGCCAAGCGGATTCTCTTTTCGCCCGCTAATGGGGTCGAGTAATTTGAGAAGAAATCTCACTACGGTTCCCAGCCTGAATCACAAGGTTGTCGCTGGTCCGATCAGTTAAGTCTAATACGCCATTTCGTGAAGCGCTGAACGGCCGAAAGGCCCGACGCTTCAATCCTTGATAGTTCATGGTCAATAGGTTTTGAAGTTCCTGGAGACCAAAGCAAGCCTCGAAGAAACAATGCGGATCGCGATACTGGGAACTAGAGGCATTCCAGCCAGCTACGGAGGTTTTGAGACCTTCGCAGAGCACCTCGCTACTCGTCTTGTTGCGCGCGGACATCAGGTTACTGTCTATTGCCGCGCTCACTACGTCTCTCCAAGGCAACTTGAATTTCACGGCGTCCGTCTTCAGGTCCTTCCGACCATCAGACACAAATACTTTGACACTGTCGTTCATGCATTTCTCTCTGCGGTTCACGCAGTGCCGCAACGCTTTGATGCGGCGCTGATTTGCAATGCGGCGAATGCTCCGTTTGCTCCGATACTCCGACTAACAGGAACTCCTGTTGCCATCAATGTTGATGGACTGGAGCACAAGAGAAAGAAATGGGGATGGCTGGGCCGTCGTTATTATCGATTGGCGGAATACTTATCGACACTTCTGCCAAACGAGATGGTTACGGACGCGCAAGTTATTCAAAATTACTATCTCGCCGAGCACAATGCAGAGTCAACAATGATTGCCTACGGAAGCGAAGTTGAGCGACGGCCCGATCGGGCACTCGTAAGGAAATGGCGAGTGGAGCCAAATCGTTACGTCCTTTATGTGTCACGTCTGGAGCCTGAGAACAATGCTCACCTCGTCATAGAAGCATTTAAACGAGTGCGAACTGCGTATCGTCTATTGATCGTGGGAGACGCTCCCTACGCTGAGGAGTACATCAGCGATCTCAAGGCAAGAGCAAAAGGTGATAAGCGAATAATCTTCACGGGGTTCGTTTTCGGCCAGGATTACAGGGCACTACAACAAAACGCGTACTGCTACGTTCATGCAACCGAAGTAGGCGGAACTCATCCCGCGCTGGTCGAAGCAATGGGTTATGGAAACTGTGTCCTAACGCTCGCCACACCAGAGAACATTGAAGTTGTGGGCGATGCCGGAATTCCCTATGCCGACGAATTTGATTTATCCGAGAAACTGCAACGAGTCCTGAGAGACGGCTCGTTAGTTCACGGATATCGAAATCGCGCCCAGTTGCGAGTCAGGAAACAGTATGACTGGGAACACGTTGTCGATCGGTATGAGCAACTATTTGCCCGGATGAGTGGTGCGGAAATCAGTATTCAGACACATCGAGTAATTGAGAGGTTTTC
>Ga0065715_10000642_pt1 | contig 11573 bp, 6 predicted proteins | sample MisBulReplicate1_FD_59102 | JGI IMG/M metagenome (GOLD analysis project Ga0065715, IMG submission 59102) | Miscanthus rhizosphere microbial communities from Kellogg Biological Station, MSU, sample Bulk Soil Replicate 1 : eDNA_1 v2 (version 2) | ecosystem: Host-associated > Plants > Roots >...
GTGATGTGGCTATCGATTTCACCGCGCTAAGCTTCGTCGCGCCGGAGAAGATTAGTTTCCGCTACAAGCTCGAAGGCTATGACAACGATTGGCAGTCCGTTGGCAACCGGCGTCAGGCGTTCTATACGAATCTTCCTCCGCGCAGCTACCGCTTCCGCGTGATGGCTGCGAACAACAGTGGTGTCTGGAACGAAGAAGGTGCGCTACTGGATTTCTCCATCGCCCCGGCGTTCTACCAGACGATCTGGTTTCGCCTCGCGGCCGTCGTCCTCCTACTGGTTTTACTCTGGGCAGCCTATCAACTCCGTGTCCGCCAACTTGCGACCCAGTTCAACAAAACTCTGGAGGCGCGCGTGAGTGAACGCACGCGTATTGCCCGCGATCTGCACGACACGCTGTTGCAGAGTTTTCAGGGACTTCTATTACGCTTCCAATTGGCCTCACAACTATTCACTGCGCAACCAGTACAAGCCAAGCAAACTCTCGACAGCGCAATTGACCAAGCCTCCGAGGCGATCGGCGAAGCCCGTGATGCGGTTCAGGGATTGAGATCACTGGCATTCGACACCAACGATCTTGTAGCAGCAATTACATCAATGGCTGAAGAACTCACGAGCAACCCATCAACTCCAGAGCCTCCGGCAATCGATGTAGAGGTACAAGGCACCCGCCTTGATCTGAAAGCCGATGTTCGTGACGAAGCCTACCGCATTGCAGGCGAGGCATTGCGCAACGCGGTCCGCCACGCAAATGCGCAGCGGGTCACGGTCCAGATCACATTCGAGCCGCGACGATTCCAATTGACCGTAAGCGATGATGGTAAGGGCATTGACGAGCAGTCAAAAGCGAGGCAGCGCACCGGACATTTCGGATTGCATGGTATGCGCGAACGCGCTGAACTGTTTGGCGGGAAACTCGACGTTTGGAGCAAACTCGGTTCGGGTACACAAGTCGAGCTGAGTGTTCCCGGCGCTAACGCCTACGATGTGTCGGTTCGCTGGCCGTGGGGAGCAAAACTGCTGTCGCGCAACGGCAGACGCAGCAGGAGCAATTGAGTATGAACGACGATACCAAAAAGATTACGATTTTGGCTGTGGATGATCATCCGATACTGCGACAGGGAATCGCTGCCTTGATTGCGGCGCAAGCAGACATGACGCTTGTAGCCGAAGCCGCTAATGGGCGCGAAGCGATCCAACAGTTCCGCGCCCACCAGCCCGACGTGACGCTCATGGACTTGCAGATGCCTGAGATGAACGGGCTGGACGCGATGATTACTATCCGGGGCGAATTCCCAGAGGCTCGAATTATCGTATTAACAACTTATACCGGCGATGTGCAGGCCCGGCGCGCGCTCCAGGCAGGTGCGCGTGCTTATCTTCTAAAGAACAGCTTGCACAAGGAATTGCTGCAGACGATACGGGCTGTTCATGCGGGAAGAAAGAATCTTTCGCCCGAGGTTTCTTTTGAACTTGCCGAGCATGCCGCCGAGGAAACTCTTTCGCCCCTGGAAGTGCGGGTGCTGGTTCTAATCGCGAAAGGGAAGAGCAATAAGGAGATCGCAGCGCAGCTAGCAGTCACCGAAGATGCAGTGAAAGGCCAAGTCAGGAACATCCTCGCGAAGTTGGGGGCCAACGATCGCACCCACGCTGCGATGATCGGGCTTAAGCGCGGGATAATCGAAGTCTAGTCGATAGTGGCTCCCTCTGTGTCAGGATCAGCAGCTTACTTCTTTATGGATTTCATGTAAGCGATCAACGACTTGGCTTGGTCCTCAGTAAAGCCTTTCTCTTCGTAGCTGGGCATATTCGGTGGCTTCTCGGCCTTCTTTCCCTTGAGCACAATCTGAACTAGATCCGGGTCAGGTATGGTAGCGTCAAACCTCTTTTCGGCCGCCGCACCGTGACACGCCACGCACTTCGCTTTGTAAGTGGCCGCGGCATCGAAGTCATCTGCGTTTCCGGTCCGGGCTGCTGCCAGGGTGAAAGCAAAGGCTGCAATTAGCAACGTCATCACTAGCGCCAATGTTGTTAGCTTCATTTCTTACCTTTCATAGCGACGCAACAAGGCGTCGTCGATTTCATGTTTCGAGCGATTGTGGGCAATGTCCGTGCCGTGGAAACACGACGCGAAATTAAATTCGGTTCGACTCGAGCACCATTACAGTCTAAAATTGCCAACGATTGTTGGGCCATGACATGCGCTGATGGCAAACCGGTGGAACGGTGTTTGACAGGAAAGGTAGGAGTTAATGAGGTCGGAGTCATGAGTGAAGATANCAAACAGATCACGATTCTGACGGTGGATGATCACCCGCTGCTGCGCGAGGGCATCGCCGCCCTCGTTGCCGATGCGACGGACATGATCCTGGTGGGCGAAGCCACCAACGGCCGGGAAGCGATTCATCAGTTTCGGGCGCACCGTCCAGACATAACGCTGATGGACTTGCAGATGCCGGAGATGAACGGACTCGACGCGACGATTGCCATCCGCGGAGAATTCCCCGACGCTCGAATCATCGTACTAACTACCTACGCCGGCGACGTTCAGGCCCGCCGCGCGCTACAGGCGGGCGCCCGCGCGTATCTATTAAAAAATGGTCTGCACAAGGAACTGCTCGAGACAATCCGCGCCGTACACGCCGGGAGGAAGAACCTTTCCCCTGAGGTCAGTTTTGAGCTTGCCGAGCATGCTGCGGAGGAGGGTTTATCGCCATTAGAAGTGCGAATTCTTCGTTTAATTGCCCAGGGAAACAGCAATAAAGCGATTGCAGCGTCGCTCTCGGTGACTGAAGATTCGGTGAAAGGCCACGTGCGGAACATCCTTGGGAAGCTGGGTGCTAATGATCGCACCCACGCGGCGATGATCGGGGTCAAACGCGGGATCATAGAAATCTAGCCCCACTCGAAATTGTATTAAGAAAAACCCTTTAGGGTTTGCGGCTGGTTGAGGTACCTCATAACCTGAACTGGTTATGAATCGTGCGAGTCCTACATTTGCAGATCGCCTGCCAAGCCATGGGCTTCTCCTCCTACGGGTGATTGTCGCAACCACCCTGATTGGGCGTTGCCTGCAAGTTGTAAACGGCGCGTCGCTACAGACCGTTACACCACACGTGATTGCGGCAGGAGCCGGCTTGTTCCTCTTGCTCGGATTATGGACGTCTGTGGCAGGAGCGAGTGTGGCAATCATGGAATTGTTAATTGCGTTCTCACACCATCATGATCCCTGGCTGAGCGTATTGCTGGCAAGCATCGGCATTGCCATGGCGTTACTAGGACCAGGAACCTGGTCCGTAGACGCGCGCAGGTCTGGATGGAAACGGATTGAGATTCGTCGCCCTGACAACTGAGCCATTCTTGACTCCATTTGTTCCGTAATACTGCCTCTACACTTTCAGGCCAAGCGTTACTGTCTCATGATTTCACGAAGATCTTCGTAAAACCACGAAGGTGTACCTGTCTTCTGCGATACCAACTCAACCTCGTGAGAGCTAAGCCGCGGATTTTCGTGCGAGTCGAAGGCAAATCGGTGAAAGCCGTGATTACCTTGGTGTGGCCAGACTATTGCTAATTCTCAGGTCGAAGACCGATGAGGAACGATGATGGGAAATAATGAGCGCTGAGGGGGAGCGTAAAGCTGCTATGAAGATCACGAGCAAGTTGTTTTACCGAATTGAAGCGATAGCGTTCTTTCTCTACTGGAAGACATTTTACTATCCGCGCATTGAGCGAATCGCGTGGCGGCTCTACAGGAAACTCTTTGATGGTCTATGCGTAGTGCTTAAACCGTTCGACGATCCCAGGAAGTCAGGCCATACTGCTGCTCCGTTCGGCGTCAATGCCGCGAGACCCTGACAGGACCGTACAACCTATTCAATGGTTCCGTTTACTATCCGGAGAGCCAAGTTAAATCTTGTCGTGACCAAACAGTTGTGCTAAGAATCCGGTTTTAAAGCATTCGCAGTCCCACCCGAGGTTCCAAGGAGGAGGCAGAATTATGGAAACGCGCCTAATCCGCGGGATTATTTTCTATCTGGCCGTCGCGTCGATTGCGCACGCGCAGACTGCTACTGGTGTGATTCGTGGGACCGTTGAAGATGTGAGCGGTGCGGTTGTCGCCGGCGTTCATGTGATGTTGGTGGACCAGGCTAGAAATCGAAGCTGGGAACAATCGACGAATGACGAAGGGCTCTTCGACTTCCGCGCCGTACTATCCGGCAATTACACGCTAAGGTTTAATCAGCCCGGCTTTAGTAATACGGAAATCCAGGATGTGGCCCTGCAGGTGGCGCAAATCCGCGACTTGAAAGTAACGCTGCAGATTGCAACCGCACAGGCGTCTGTCGTGGTTCCATCCGACAGCGGTTTACTCGAAGCTTCGGATGCGAGCTTGTCTCAGGTCATCGACGACAAGCGTCTCCTGGGGTTCCCGCTTAATGGTCGCAATGTAATGCAACTGGTTTCTCTAACTCCCGGCGTAATCATTGGCGGCCGGGCCAGTGCTACGCAACGGCAGGCCAATTACGGTCCCGGGTTTTCGGTTGGAGGCCAAAGAGATAACACCTCGGTGGTCCTGGTCGATGGCATGGAAATTAGCGGACAGGAACTCAACAATTACCCACTTGCGATACCGCCGCTGGACTCAGTAGCTGAATTCCGTGTTCAAACCTCGAATTACTCGGCGGAGTTCGGTGGCAATTCCGGTGCGGTGATCAATGTAGCTTCAGCGCGCGGTGCAAATGATTTTCATGCCAATCTGTTTGAGTTTCTGCGCAACAACGCTCTGGACGCACGCAACCCTTTCAGCCCAACGGTGGATCCGCTGAAGAGGAACCAGTTCGGTGTCGTTGTCAGCGGGCCGGTTTTCATCCCGAAGCTTTTTAACGGCAAAGACAAATTGTTCTGGATGTTTGGGTATGAAGGGACGCGCCGGCGGCAGTCGGTCACCAGCACAACTGTGGTGCCTGCGCTGAAGGAGCGCGCCGGAGACTTCAGTGGTTTGCCGGTGACCATTGTCGATCCGTTTACAAAAATTCCCTTTCCGGGAAACATCATTCCGCCGCAAAAAATCAACCCAGTGGGCGCCTCGCTCGCAAAGTTGTACCCCGAACCGAATAACGCAGATCCAACACGCAACTTCATCGGTCATCCAAAAGGTGTCTCGGACAACGATGCCTTCGTTGCGCGAATCGATTACCAGCGTGGAACGCGGGACGCGTTCTGGGGGCGCTTCACCAGAAATACTCCATTCGATCGCGGTGTGGGCCAGGCTCTCTCCACTGCCTTCCCCGGATTCGAACAGGAACAATCCGACAAGAACCTTCAGCTCGCGCTGGGCAACGTTCACACCTTGAGTGCGACGATGGTCAATGAATTGAACATAGGTTACGTGCGTTTTCAGCGCGAGCGTAATTCAGTTGATGCTTTCAAACGTAATTGGATCGAGGAGTTGGGTATCAAAGGACTTTCGCCAATTCCGCTCACGTGGGCCGCGCCCTCTATGACTCCTACCGGATATCCGGAGATCGGTTATTCATCAAACAATGCGGTCTTCAGATGGGTGACCAGCGCTGCCCAGATTGTCGACAACTTTTCGGTAGTTCGCGGCGCGCACTCCGTTAAGTCGGGTCTCACAATTCAATTCAAACGGATGACCACCATACAGTGGGGTCAGCCAGACGGCGCCTATACTTTCTCGGGCCAGTTCAGCACGCCCGTGCCTGTCACAACCACATCACGCTTCAACGCGTTGGCCGATCTGCTTCTCGGTTACCCGACTAGCTACTCAGTTCAGAGCACTCCGTTTTCGCCTCACCTGTCCTACACGCACCTCGGCTTCTATATACAGGACGACTGGAAAATCACGCACAGCGTTACAGCGAATGTCGGGCTGCGGTGGGAATATTTCGGTCGCCCGGTAGAGCGTGATAACCATATCGCTAATTTTGATCTCGCAACGGGCCAGCAGATTTTTCCCGGGCAACATGGTTACCCGCGAAGCTTGGTGGATGCTTATTACAAAAACTTTGCGCCCAGGGTCGGGGTTGCGTGGCAAATCAGCGGTCGCATGGTCGGCCGTGCAGGATATGGAGTCTTCTATACGCCTGATGTGATCAACTCGTATCGGCAACTCGCTTTTCAGAGTCCCTTCGGAGTCGTCAGCACCTTAACAGCCCGTCCTGCGGATCCGAAGAATCCGCTGCCTGTTTTCACGGTGGAGGATCCACTGGCGCAAGCCAATCAGTTAGTAACTAACAGCCGCAATGGAATGCAGCGCGACCTGCGCGATGGGCAGGTGCAGCAATGGAACATGACGGTCCAATATCTGCTCACAAGAAATACGTTGCTCGAAGCTGCGTACCACGGTTCCAGGAGTTCGCACCTGATGGGCGTTCTCAATTACAACGAGACAAATCCCTTCCCGGCCCAGCCGCCAAACTTCACACTTATTTTTCCGTACCCTCAGTTGGGCAGTGTCAACATCTTCGAGTCGCGCGGGCGGGCCAGCTATAACGCCCTACAAGCGCGGCTTGAGCGTCGCTTCGTCAACGGTCTCACCTTCCTGGTTTCATATACATTTCAGAAGACATTGACTGACTTGGACGTCAGCAGCGCCGGCGTCGCCTTCGGTGCCGGAGCTGGACTGCAAACGATAAAGAACATTCGCGCCAACTATGGCCCAGCCGTATTCGACCGGCCGCACCGCTTCGTCTCGAGTTCGCTTTATGAGTTACCGTTTTTCAAACGCCGAAATGATTTCGTGAGGCAGGTAGCTGGCGGGTGGCAGGTCGGCGCAATTGCCACGTTCCAGGATGGTCCATCACTGACGCCGTCCTCCTTCGGCGTTTCTTTCGTCGGGTCACACGCCAATCTCCTCGGCGATCCTAACTTGCCACGTAGCCAGCGGACAACCGATCGATGGTTCGACGTGAGCAAGCTGGCGAATCCAGTTCCAGGGCAGCTCGGGAATGCTGGTAAAGGCATGATTCGTGGCAGCGGAAATAATAAATGGGATTTGATCGTTTCAAAATTCTTCCGTGTGAAGGAACGGCAGCATTTGGAATTCAGGGCGGAGTTTTTCAATGCTTTCAATCATCCGCAATTTGACGATCCGGTGGTCACGCCCGGCAACAATCCGTTAGCGGGAAAGATCACTTCAGCCAGCGATTTCGGATTCACCCAGACCGAACGCGTTATCCAGTTGGGATTGAAATACAATTTTTGATCGCGGCACGATCGTGCGTGTGTGTTCCAGCATCAGCATTAACTGACCCAGAGCTCATTGTGGGAATTCAAATCTTGCCGCACAAGTCAACGATCGCCGAAAGGCGACGAAGCACTCTTGTCGCGCTGGGCATTCTCCTCGCGTTGTGTCGTTGTGTTTATGCCCTGGACCCTTCGCTCGATGTTAATCAATATGCGCACACCTCATGGAAGGTCAGCGAAGGCTTTTCTAAAGGCCTCCTTCGATCAATTACACAGACAGCCGACGGATATCTGTGGATAGGCACCGAATTTGGTTTGCTTCGGTTCGATGGCGTGAGGGCCGTCTCGTGGGAACCACCTGCGGGGCAGCGTCTCCGTAACAGCGATATCAGGAGCTTGAAGGGAGCACGCGATGGAACGCTTTGGATTGGCACCTTTACCGGGCTCGAAAGCTGGAAGGACAGCAAGCTGACTCACTACCCGGAACTTGATGGGCAGGTTATTGAAGCCTTGCTTGAGGACCGGCAAGGAACGATATGGGTAGGTGGGTGGGCGCCATCCGTCGGGAGACTCTGTAGGATCCAGAGTGGCAACACCCAATGCTATGGAGAGGACGGCCGCTTCGGCTCTGGAGTCACGGCGCTGTATGAGGATAGTGGAGGCAATCTCTGGGCGGGAGCGACGAATGGCCTGTGGCGGTGGCAGCCGGGTCCACCCAGGATGTATCAAATGCCGGATCCGGAGAATCGCATCTATTCGCTTATCGAGAGCGATGACGGCGGGATGTTGATTGCGAAGAGGAGCGGAATCACAAAGCTGCGAGATGGAAAAACCGAGGCATATTCTCTCCCTGCCGCCTTGCAGTTCGCACCCCACATAATGCTTCGGGATCAGAATGGTGGCCTGTGGATCGGCGCGCTTAGGGATCGCGGCGTATTACATATTCACGAGGGGCGAACCGATTGGTTTAGCCAAGCCGACGGCCTTTCAGGCGAATCGGTTAATGGTCTCTTTGAGGATCGGGAAGGCAATATTTGGGTGGGCACCATAGAGGGTCTCGATCGTTTTCGCGACTTCGCTATCCCAACCTTTTCTGATCTCCAAGGCTTCTCGAGTCGAGGGATTTCTGTCATTCTGGAAGCAAGCGATGACAGTCTCTGGTTGGGCACCTCACATGGCTTGGATCGATGGAATAAAGGTCAGATAACTATTTATCGCAATCGAGAGTCGGCTGGCGTGCGACTTGGCTCTTCGGTCGCTGCAGACACGGCGGGAATTGGGAGGAACTTGAGTGGCACCGTTCGGGAAATTGCCGACGTTGGATTGCCGGCTGAGATACAGTCCCTCTTTCAAGATGATCACGGACTAATTTGGGTGGGGACGCAGTCGGGCGTTGGCCTTCTTAAGTCTGATCGGTTTGTGCCCATAGCCTCCGTACCCTACGGAATCGTCTATGGCTTCACCGAAGATACGGCGGGGAACATCTGGATGAGTCATCAACAGGGGCTTTTCCATTTGTCCCCACAGCGTGTGTTAGAAGAGTTCTCCTGGGCCAAACTTGGGCGCGACCAGGCGGCTAATGCACTGGTGCGTGATGCTGCGAAGGGTGGGTTATGGCTTGGATTTCGAGATGGCGGCGTAGCTTATTTTCAGGAGGGTCAACTGCGCGCCTCGTACTCAGCCGCCGACGGACTGGGAGAGGGAATGGTCCGCGGTTTCTACTTCGACAAGAACACCACACTCTGGGTCGCAACTGAGGGTGGGCTGAGCCGCATTAAAGACGGCCACATCATCACGCTCACAACACAGAATGGACTGCCATGCAATACGGTTCACTGGATGATGGAAGATGATGCCCAATCGGTCTGGACATATCTGTCTTGTGGCCTGATGCGTGTTAACCAGTCTGAGCTGGACGCCTGGGCCTCCCATGCAAAAGAGACGATTCAGGGAACGGTCTTCGACAGTTCGGACGGAGTGGCCAGCCATCAGTTCATAGGCGGCTATAGTCCGTTAGTCGCAAAGTCCGCGGGCGGCAAATTATGGTTCGTGGGCCTCGGTGGCTTCAGCGTCATTGATCCGCAGCATCTTCCAATTAATAAGGTGCCGCCCCCGGTATACGTTGAACAAATCATCGCTGACGGCAAGACCTATGACGCCACGCAGAGCCTGCGTCTGCCTCCAAACATAAAAGACCTGGCGATCGACTATACCGCGTTGAGCCTCGTCGCACCGGAGAAGGTTCAGGTACGCGTGAAGCTCGAAGGCCAGGACAACGACTGGAGAGTGCCGGTGAATCCACGGCACGCGCACTACACGAATCTCGGGCCAGGCACATATCGGTTCCGCGTAATTGCCTCGAACAATAGCGGCGTGTGGAATAAGGAAGGAGCAGTGCTGGAGTTCTCCATCGCTCCGGCGTTTTATCAAACGGCCTGGTTCGCGGTCGCCTGTGGAGTTCTTTTCCTGGCGTTGCTGTGGTTGGTTTATCAATTTCGTGTCCGTCAACTGGCGGTGCAGTTCAATCGAACCTTCGAGGCTCGGGTGAGTGAGCGCACTCGTATTGCGCGCGAACTGCACGACACTCTGCTGCAAAGCTTCCAGGGGCTGTTGCTCAGGTTCCAATCGGTGCTGAATGTTCTTCCGGAGCGTCCAACTGAAGCAAAGCAGAGGCTTCAGAGTGCGATTGATCAAGCTGCGGCGGCAATCACCGAGGGCCGCGATGCAGTTCAAGGCTTACGCTCTTCGGCGTTGGAGACCAATGAGCTGGCGGATGGAATAAGGGCCATCGCAGAAGAACTCACGAGCCATGCTTCAGCGATTGATTCTCCCGTCATTGAAGTGGAAGTTGAGGGCACGACGCGAGCGCTAAAACCGATAGTGCGCGACGAGGCATACCGGATCGCCGGCGAGGCATTGAGGAACGCCTTTCGTCACGCGAAAGCCGAGCGGATCACAGTTGAGATCCGATACGACAAACGACAGTTCCGTTTGCGGATCCGCGATGATGGGAAGGGCATTGACGAGGACATCATGCAGCGCCAGCCTTCAGGACACTTTGGTTTGCCGGGAATGCGTGAGCGTGCAGAAACCGTCGGCGCACACCTGGAGGTTTGGACCAGGCGCGATTCCGGCACGCAGGTCGATCTGAGTATTCCGGGGAAAATAGCTTACGTTGAGTCCATTCGGCAGTCTTAACAGTTTCATCCCGCAATCAACTCCAACCGTATTGAATGCAGTTTGACCATTCCGAACGGGCGCCTCAGTATCTCGAAAGAGTCTCCGCCTATACTCCAAAGAGAGCCCTTGGCCTCTCGTTTTTGTGAAACCCGACACCCTTTTGGAATTGTCGTCGAGTGAAACTGAGCGCACAATCCCGCCCAAGATTAGCGAAAGGACAGACGACCATGAGTACAGTCTTAGCGAGAGTTGATGCTGAATTGGACCGGGCAGCCATTAGCGAATTTCCATTCCGCGCGAACGTCTTGTCCTTACCAGCGAGGCGGGACATGCGACGCGGCGCTCCCGGTCAAATATCGCGGGCGTCGGACCGCGATACTAACCAGATCGTCGGGAACAGTCCGGCATTAAAACGGGTGCTGGATGTGGTGAAGAAAGTCGCTCCTTACGATTCCACGGTCTTGCTGCTGGGCGAAACCGGAACGGGCAAGGAGTTGATTGCTCAAGCGATACATCGTGAGTCTCCGCGCCGCGACCGCGCGTTCGTTAGAGTGAATTGCGCGGCGCTGCCGGCAGAGTTGATTGCGAGCGAACTGTTCGGTCATGAGAAGGGCGCTTTCACCGGCGCCATGCAACAACGCATTGGCCGCTTCGAAGTTGCGAACGGGGGTACGATCTTTCTCGACGAAATCGCGGAACTGAGTCCGGAAATTCAGGTATCGCTGTTGCGCGTCTTGCAGGAGAAGGAGTTCGAGCGTGTGGGTGGCAACCGCACGATTAAGACGGACGTGCGCGTGATCGCTGCGACGAACAAAGATCTGTGGCGAGAAGTGACCAAGGGCCGGTTTCGCATGGACCTGTTTTATCGGCTGAATGTTTTTCCGGTGCACCTGCCACCGTTGCGTGAACGTGTGAACGACATTCCGGTGCTGGTAGATTATTTTGCGGCCCGGCTTGCCGGGCGAACTGGAAAAAAGATTAGCCAGATCGAGCAGCAATCGCTCAGTGAAATGCAGCAGTATTCGTGGCCCGGCAACATTCGCGAATTGCAGAATGTGATTGAGCGCTGCGTGATCCTCGCGGAAGGCGAAGTTTTGCGACTTGACTCCGGCATGCTGATGCAAGAAGTGGAATCGATGCCGACGACACCAGTCGCGACCGGCTTCGGATCCGATCGAAAATCTC
>Ga0065715_10089285_pt1 | contig 11569 bp, 8 predicted proteins | sample MisBulReplicate1_FD_59102 | JGI IMG/M metagenome (GOLD analysis project Ga0065715, IMG submission 59102) | Miscanthus rhizosphere microbial communities from Kellogg Biological Station, MSU, sample Bulk Soil Replicate 1 : eDNA_1 v2 (version 2) | ecosystem: Host-associated > Plants > Roots >...
TCTGATTTCCAATCTTCTGGAGGCTCAAGTTTTCTGGCAATGCAATCAGCAACATCCTCCGCTTGCGCCTGTTCAATGAATTCCTCACAAAGAGCGCGACGGGCATACCAGTTCCCAGACCCGCGCTTCTGGCCTCTGGTCTTACCTTCGATGTCTATAAACGTGCCGACCACCTGTACCGCATCGTAAATCTCTGCCAATGCGTTAACGTGCTTTTCGAGGATTTCGAGTCGTTGTTCGTCGGTCATATTAATACCAGGACACTCCGTTCCAGAAATAGAGCACGCCGGGCGGATCTTCGTCGTAATTGAGTGCCGCACTCACCACCGGAACATCGACGGGCAACACCCCGCCATAGTTTCCACTGTAGACCTCTTTCGTGAGCGTTGACACACTTAATCCCTCTTTTTGTGAGCCAAGGATTCGATTGCCAGTTTTCCAGAGAGCGAAACGATTCACTACACCGGCTCCCCAATCATTCGTCACTTGGGTTGAATCGCCGGTCGGATACCAGTACTGGTCATAGGCTGGCGTTGAGATTGTCAGCGCGAAATTCCCAGTGTTCGTCAGCGTTATGCTGACAGCGTGAAAATCCTGCCAACCATTTGTCGCAGTCAGCACGGTATCGCAGGTGAGCAACAAGTTGAATTCGCTGCTGGCAGAAGGGTCGAAGTTAGCCGTCCCGCAAACTGCCCCAAGTTCTATCGCTGGCGTCGTGGTGCTGCCGCTGATGATAATATTCGTGAGCGACAAGCTTGAGCTATTCAGCGTGATGTTCGTGCCGCTGACATTGAACTGGTCACCGAAATTGAAGGTGTTCCCCACTGGTTGCCAAGTGATGTTCCCTGCGCCATCATTGTAAAACACGCTCCCTGGCACGCCTTGAATTCGTGGCAGATCGTAGACCAAACCATTTATCTCATAGAGAAAGTTGCTCGTTGTGCCCGTGTAGATTTTAAGCCCCCCCAATGTTCCGACCTGCAAATATTTCTGGTTCGCCTTAAGCGTTGGCGGGGCAACGCTCAGGACATACTGCAACGAGTTCGACACCCCACGCAGGTTCGAGGCATACAGCGCGTAACCCTTGGCTATGCCTGCCGCTATCGTAGCTGTTATCAAAGCGTTGTCGGGTGCTGTGCCGCTGCCGGTCGCACCGCCCCATCGCAGATCGAAGGGGCCGCTAAACTTGCGATCGTATGACCATGCGGCATCTGCGGTTGATTGGATTCGGAACACATTGTCGGCTCCGACTGCGGAATTGGTGATTGTGAAAAGGCCACCTCCGCCGTCCTCTTCGGTGTTGTAGCCACGGACAAAGATGGACTTATTCAACCCACCGACGAGCCGCGTCTTGAGCGCTGCGACATTGGGAATCTCTTCGACAAATCGTTGAGCAAACAGTGGCAGACAGGCGAACAGGATTAGGAGGCTGATGACCGTTTTCATGGTTTCTTTTCCTTGGAATGCTTTCGCCACACTTCAAGGAATCTCGACGCTATTAGCTTTCTCTCTTCAATGGCGTCAGTGAACACTTTGCGTTCGTGTTGAGAAAGCGATTCCAGAAGCTTCTGATCATTGGCCTTGCTTCCGGTGAATGGTCGTCTCGGATAATTGCGGAAATATTCCAGAATATCTGGTGCTTTCTTGAGAGTCTCCAACTTGGTAAGCTCTTTCTCGGCGCGCGACAGGTCTCCGCTTTCCAACGCTCTATGCAACTGGTGATAGTCGCTCTCGCCGATAAATTGAATCTGCGGCTTTTTGCCCTGTGCATCGTTGAAGGTCTTGACGAATTCTCGCACCTGAGTCTCAGCGGTGAACCTGCGATTCGTGATGCCGATGGCCCCAAGGAAGCTCTCCCACCAATAGCGCTCTTTGTCGCTGCGGAAGCTAATTGGAATAATGGTTTGAGCTTCATCCTGAAGTTGCTCCAAGGAATCTCGTGGTCTCCCAAAAGTGTCTTTGCCAGTGACAAACTCGACTATCGCGCGAGTGTAAATTGGATTGAGCCGGTTGCGCGTGTATTTCCCCGGCTCGTTAATCAGGTGCCAAATATCAGCCGCCACATTACGCAGGGAATATTCGTGGCCTTTATACATTAGCGAGAATGGGTGTTTCCACTCGTAGTCATCATTGACCGCCTTGTTTGCGATTCTGGCAATCGTCCACAATCCAACGGCACCAAGTGCAAGCGCCATTCTCTGCTCGCCACCGTAGCGCGTTGCAGCCTGTGCCGGAAATCTAATGCGTGCTTCGCCAAAGTCAGGTGCTAGGAACGTCGCTCGCAGCATATCCTGAAAAGTTGGGTGCCGATACATTGCCCTGTAATTCTGCTCACCGAATGCCGCATTGCTCTCGCGGGCCGTCAGGCGAACCATCTGCTCACGAGTAACTTTGCCAGCCTTGATGTCCTTATCGTATCGAGCGAGATTCCGTTCCAACGCGTGCAGCGCCATAGACATTTTCACCTGCGGGATGTAATCCTTGAAAAGCCAGTCGTTTGCCGCGATGAGTCGTTCGCCCAGGAGTGGAATCTTCTCAGTCAACCCGACACCTCCAACACCTTCGCTGAAAAGCTGGCTGGCATGATGATCTGCGACCATCAATCCGCCTTCAATCAATTCGGCCTGCTTGGGGTCTTTGAAGTTGATTTCAGTGAGCTTGAACGGACTGACTTTGTGCTCCAGTGCATGCGTCGTGATCTGTACCGGATGGAACGCGGATATGGAAAGCATTGTCTGCTTAACAACCGCGCTCGGAACGAGTATTGCGCGGCCAAGCTTGTGTCGGCTGAACAGGGAACGGTCGAACAACGCGCGGAACTTTCTGGCGTATTCAGGGTGAACCTTAAGGCCACCTTCCACCATGACCGGAGCGCCGTTGGCGTCGGCAGTCGCCCACACCCACTTTCGGAATGCCGGATGATCGAAAGCAACGTAATCACCGCGATAATCCAGCGGTGAGTCGCCGCCCTTTAGGGCGTGCGGCTTCACCATGTACGCCGACACGTCGCCGCTGTCAGGGTCGATAATGCGATCTCCCATTCCGGCAGTTGCAATCACCGGGCGACCATCGCTGGCCTTGAGTTCGTACGCTTCCTTCACAAAGGCTCTGGCCGAGAGTGCGCGATTGAATCCTTGATCGTAGTGCAAGATTCGTGCGGCCAGATTCTTCACTGGCTTCAATCCTGCCTGCTCTGCCTCAAAGTCAGTCGCGTAAAAGCGTTTCTTGAATCCCTCGAAATTGGTTCGGAATTTGCCTGAGTTGATCTCAGCGAGAATCGAATTGGCCTGCGGGCTGTCGGCTTCATAAAAGCGATGGATGTAATTCTCGACACCGCCCTCCAGAGCACCTGCCTTGATCGCCTGCTGCAATCGCTGCTCGAAGTAATATTTCACCTCATCAGCCAAACGCTTCTGGTCCTCGGTGAGATTCATTGCGTCCTCGTAACCCTTTTTGTATTGGGCTTTGGATGCGGCTGCGCGTTCAGCCAGAACAGCCGGGTTGCCTTCGGCCTCGATGTAATTCGTCAGCGCGTTGAGCGTGTCTGGACTTGGAAACTTCTCTTTAACTGCTTTGGCGAATAGCCGCGAATTATGGCTGAGTTCCTGATCTGCGAGACTCCACTTACCCACGGTGCGGTCCAAGTCCTCAACCTTCGGTACGGACATGATGTTGTTCTTTATCCATGCCGCTCCCGCTCTGGCTGTTCCTATAGCTCGCTCGAAGTTGTCTTTCGTGCCCTCTGCCATTTTGGACACCCAATCTTCAAGCTGTTCGTGCAATGGAACCTTAGGCTCGGCTGGAAGTGTTTTGATGGCATCGCTGACTCGCTGGAGCGGGTCGATGTTGGATTCACCAAGGCCGACATCGGCGGGACGCGCAGCCCCCGGCCCCATCAATTCTTCTGGCGGCTTCGTTGCTAACCCCTCCCCACCGACGGGTGCCTCTTGAATCCTCCCTTCGGCTTGTGGCTGAATTCCTCCGCTACTTTCTTGGACGGGCATTTCCCTTGCGCCTTCGATGGGTTGTGGGCGCACATCGCCATGAACCGTTGTTGTTTCGCTGATACTGCTGGCATTTGGTGCTCCTTCCTTTATTACTGCGTTTGCTGCTTCCGCTGTTTTCGGTGCTAACACTTCGGCTGCTTTGGCTCCGACTCCAGACTTGTAAGAGAGTGCTGCCATTCCAGCGTTCAAAAACGTCTCGCCAATGGCCCTGCCGCGTTCCTCTGGCGTTTTGGCATTGGCAATATCGATCGACCCCTTAACCGTCCCAACTGCGCCCAGCGTTCCGAATACAAGCGGAGCCATCGGGCCAGCGACCGCTATCGCCTCCAATCCCCTTTCAGTCAGCACCGATTCAAGACCGGAACTGATAGCCGTAGCCATCCCCTTTGCGACCTTAAGGCGGTCTGGATCGCTGTCAAAAATCTCCGGTTTAGGAAGTGACACGATTGGTTTGTCCGATGTGTCTCCAAGAATGGCTGTGCCATGCGACACGCCGGTTCTCAGAATGTCGGCTTGCGCTGCTGCGCCCTCTGTGAGCGGTGAAGCGGTTGTCTCTGGCATTGCGGCAGGGGCGGCTGGAGTTGGTTTGGCAAACAATCGGTCGAAGGCTTGAGACGCTGGAACGCTCGGTTCCGGCGTTGGCACGACTGCTGGCGCTGGAGTTTCCTGCACGGACTTGTTCAGTGCCTGCAACGAATCGAATTCCTCTTTGAAATCGGGATGCTCAAGATAGACGGGATATTTCCGGCCCACCGCATCAATGAGTGCTTCTCGGTTCACGTCTTTGTAAACCGGGTATTTCTCCAATAGCCTGTCGATTACTTCGCTCATTGTGGAAATATGCCAGCCGGATCTTTAGGATTCAGGGGACGCGCCTCACCCTTGGGAAGCGCGATGAAATCATCATACAGCTTTCGAAGTGCGGGTGCTGCTTCTTCGGGCGTCTTTCCCGTGCTGCGAACGTAGGTGCCGAGCGAGCGGTTGAAAAACTCGTCCCACGTCACTTCCTTGCCACGGTTTAGAAGCAAACGATTCTGCCGTAGGACTTCCCGCTCTGCCTTCGCTTCGTTGTTCGTGACCGCAAGTTCGTTCCTCGCAATTATGGCGGCATCCATTCTTTCCTTGGCTGCTTGAATCTGAGCGTCGGAAATTGATTGGCGAGTCGCCAGCGTTTCCCGCACCGATTCCGCTCTGGCTTCGGTCGCTGCTTGCTTCGCACTGTAAATCTGAGCACCGCGAACACTTCCCTCTATCAACTGCAATGCTTGAGGATCGACGTTGCCACCCTTCTCAGCAATCCTGCCGTACAACTGGCTCACGGATGCAGGATTGTCCCACTGAGTTTGCCCTATCTGCCCCCAAATATCAGCACTTGCTGCTTGAATATTCAGTGCCGTGGAAATCTTTTCCTGCTTGATCTGATGATCCAGCGCCTCATTCGCCAACCGCGCCTGCATCTCCTGCTGCCTCAGCGGTAGCAATGACTTCTCAACGTCCAACTGCTGCTGCCGCTGTTTCAACTGAAACGCCTCAGCAAGACTCATCGGCTGATTGCTGTCAGGCCGTTGCTGCAACCATGCGGGTTCGTAGTTGAGGTTGAGTTCAGCCATTTTACCGCCAATTATTCAATTCACCTGGATAAAATCCCGTATCGAAATTGCTGCCGCCACTTACAACGCCCCTCGTGGCAGGCGTCATATCCTGCGCGGTCAATCCGCCGCCCATCACGCTTCCTCCGCCGCCCATCGCACCACTAATCCCCATCGTCGCCGCGCTCGCACCGATGTTCTCAAGCCAGTCGGTTAGGCCGTTTACCGCTATTTCCCAACCCTTTGGCATATTAGCTTGTTGCGCTTTTAGGAAGTTAAAGTTCCAGCGATTGTTGCGTTCGTCGTACGCCCTGTCTACTGCCCTTTGAGGACTCAAAAACATGCCAGAGACATCAGCTAGTTGAGGGAGACGGACCGATTGCAACCATCGTTCAGATGCCGAAAGACCTTCTCGAATGATGCCCAATGAGGTTAGGCCCAAATCCTCCGCCTCGGCTGCGCCAGCCATGCCCGATCCGCCATAGCCTCCAGCGAATGATTTCGCACCACGCGAACGCTGAACCACTCTCTGAACATCTTCCGGCACTTCGCCCCTGAGCATCGACGAGAGTTGCCTTCCTCCCGTTTGCATTATCTCGTCGTAGTACGGGGTCGCCTCTCTAGCCATCCTTTGAAGCTCATCGAAATTGAACTTGTTAATGTAGCCAGCAAGTTGGGTAGCTCCCGGCGCTGCCGCAATATTGCCAGCAATGGTTTGCTGTTGGACAGCCTGAGCGTTTACGTCCGCGAGTTCGGGGATCTTAACGGTTTTGAATGTCTTTTCCGTCCCCAGCAAATGGGCTAAAACTTTGGCTGACATATCAGATCATACTCTCGATGTAGCCCGCGCCGAATAACGCTGGGTCTTGGAAACGCGGGGTGGCTACGGGGCCGTCGCCGTTGAAGTTGGCTAATTCCTCTTCGAGAAGGTTTATGGCTCCGCCTCGACGCGATGGCGTTCCGTATTCGTTCGTCACCGCGCCCTCGATAAGCCGCATCGCGTTGTCGTATTGTCCATTTTCTTCCTCAAGAATGCCCTGCACGCAGAGCTTTAGGGCTTGGAGGTTTCCGATGATCAGATAGTCGGTATCACGCGCCACAGGAATGAAAGCCATCTTCACAAGCAAATCGACAGTGTGAAGGTCGCAGTCGTTGTCGCATTGATTGTTTGTGCCCGACATGCTCAGGCCGGGAATCAAGTAGCGACGATACTGCGGGAGCGTTTCGTCCGGTTCGTAGACCGCCAATGCATTCACATTGGCCATGCTAGGAACGTCGTACGAGTAGAGGCGAATGTTGCCATTGGTGACTGGCTTCTGCACTCCCGTCAAGCTGCTGAAGTAATTGACGGTGATCTGAAACGTGGTGCTCAACTGCACGCGCTCGCCGTCAATCCATGTGCCATCTGGAAGCTGCGTCAGAATCCAATTCGAGTTTTCATCGAATCCTTGAAGCAGAATGTAGGCGTCTGGATCTTCGTCGATGTCCGCGTAAACCTTAATCTTCTGCGTCCTGCTGCTCATCTCATCGAACGCCACGGCAAGGCCACGAGTGATCAGCGTGTTGCCGGGGCAGTCGCCTTCGCCCAAGATGCCGTAGGAAGTCCCTTGGAACTCGAAGAATTCGTTGCGGATCATACCTGGGCAAGAACAAAGCGCAAAGCCCTCGACCGTCTCGAAATGTCTCGGAAGGGTGATGCAGGCAGAATTGATGCACGTTCGGTATCGCTGAAACGTCCCCTTCCATTTGCCGCGCGGCAGGAGTCTTTCAACAGCCTGATTCAAATAGAAAGGCACCTTAGGGCTGCTGTCGCAAACTCCCAGAGCTTTTGCGATCAGTGGTCTTGCTGCGCCTAATGTGAGTCTCATTAAACTGTATAGTAAGCCCGCGCCGTCCGCTTTACGACATATACTGCGACGTAAGGCGGCATGTTCTCGTGCGGCTTTGAATCCACTGGAGGCGTAACGGACGTGTCACCGCCTGCATTCGCCAGTGTCGTATTGATCGGAACCTCCTGCGTGGCAACCCCGGCCAATCCATCGTTGTTTGGATATACGTTCCCGGTCCCGGCACCACCTGCCGGATCGCTCCCCCAGATTTTATTGGCAGGTTTCCCGGCTTGTTCCTCGGCTTGCGGCGTGTGCGTATGCGGGAACATTTCTTCAAGCGTGAGCTTCACCTGATCCAATCCGCCCGTGTCGCCCACGGCCAGAACTGTCGTTGACACCGGCAGCGTTCCCACGCCGACAATCGTTCGTGCGGCAAAGTCCGTGTCCTGCTCCCAAAAACTTCCGGTGGATGGTGTTGGAGGCGTTACAGTCGGATCGATGCCATCGCCACCGTCGAATGAATAAAGGTCGGCCAGCGTGCCAACCCAAATCTGCCGCATGTCGGAAGTAGCTGGTACGGGATGCTTCTTCGTCCATCGACCGTAACCGAACGTCCACGTTCCGAGATCACCGCCAGAGACATCTGTGCGTATCCAAGGCTTGTTCTGGTCGTCCACGCCGGGGATGTCGGGGCCGTAGTTGAATCCAATGCCGAGGTTGCCGGGAATTGTGCCGAAAGCGCCGGTAAAGATGTCAATGATCAACTGACTCCAGCTTGAAAAGCAGTACCCGGGAGGCAGGCTTCCTGGCGTCAATGGAATGTTTGTTGGCATCGGCATTACTCAGCGGAATAGTTAAATATCGGCACGTCGCAGCCGGTGACCGAACCGCATGGCCCTTCACCGCGACACTCGCCTAACGGACTCTCGTCAACCCAATGCGCGTGTACTACCAATTTCTTGATCCGGCAGTATCCTTCAATCGTCTGCCTCACTTGAAACTCGAATCCCAAATCAAATGGCTTATCCACATCAGCCTCGCAGGAATCGGGAGGTTTGGGAAACCGCATGTCTGGTCGATATTGCAAGCGATGCTGAAGTGGTCCCGTTTGGGGCTGTCCGCATGTGGGTGTTGCACAGTCCTGAAAAGTTGAACACTCACTCCATGCTGTCCAGTCCAACCAGAGGGGATAGCTGTCTGGTCGGAACTGAAGATTAAACGATACTTGTCCATAAAGTTCGTCAACCGATTGCTGGCCGGTCATCAGGCGCTTCAAGCCAAGCCCCTGATCGTTGAATCGAAGAGAGCGATCTTCGTGCGACCAGACGATGCGTTTGGATTGATTGTCCTGTTTGTCCGTGCGGCTCAATTCCCACAGCTCAATCTTGTTCGCATTCGAGAGCGTGAACATGAAACAGCGTTCAGTCTTGTTGACGGTCGCTGTCAGGATTTGGAGGATCTTCAGTCCTGTCCATACTCCGTTCCAGGCCGGAGGCGATTGACGGCCAATCCCAGCTACGGTCGAGAAATCAAGGGCAGTAAGTCCACGGAAATATGTGCCGTGCGTTGTCCAGACGGGGCTTATCGTTGTGAGTAACCTGTTATCAAAGCTGACTGAGCTTGCGTGATTCAGTGTGGCTTGCTGGTCGTATTCGAGGATGGGCCGAATCTCATCCGACATGCCGCTGTTGGACCAAGTGTTTTGCCCGCCGAGTTGAAAATTCCTGCGAGCGACGATGAAGCTTCGAATGTCCTGAAGCGAGCGAAACCACAGGTCGGAATTCACCTGAGACACTACCGTTTGATTAACCGGCCCAGCGCCAATCATCGAAATCGTTTCAATTGGAAAGGTCACCAGCTTCCAAATAGCGCGATCAACCGGAGCGTTTATCGAGAAGGCGTGCGTCTCGGTGAATACGATCAGCGGTCCCTGCCCTGTCGAAGTGTCCAGCACCGCAATCGGCACAATAGCCGTTATCTGCCCCGCCGAGTCCGGTATTGAGAATGCCCCGCCCGTGGCAAGCAGATCGTTCTCCGTCATCTTAAGGACCGCATCGCGGTAATTGTAGGTTGCCGTTCCGCTCGGACCATAAACCAGATCGCCAGCAACAAATTGGTGCCGATCCGGTGATGCGATCCAAATTCTGCCCATGACGTAGGCCATGACGGTGCCTACAGGAATCTCGTTCGGTGCCGCGCGTCGTGGGGTAGCGCCGTCGAAAATGTATGCGGAACTGACCCCGTTTTGTTTAATGAAAAATTGTTCGGCTTGAATCATCCAAGAGAATTCGAGCAGGGATGAGTCTGGATCGCCAGGAATCGTGATGTCCTGAACCTTGAACTGATTGGCGATGTCTATCTTGAACATGCGCCCGCCAATTTCCGCCATGAGCACATCGTCGCCGGATGCGGTGCGGTAGCGGTGCGCCCCTTGAAATTTGGCATCTTCAAACAGTGCGGCATCTACGCCGGGGAATCGAAGCGTGCGCTTGTTCACGCCGGGGCGAGGCTTGATGTAGCCGCCGCGCATCTGAGCATTGACTGCTGAGGCTACCTGCGTCGGCTTGATGAGCGAAGGCGCAAGGCCGGAATCCACACCCGATTCGAGGGTAGTAAAACCGTCCGTCAGGCGTCGCGGGTCTTTTACCATATCAATCAAACTTTTCGCCAAACACCCACAGCCGGACCGTTGCACCTGCGGTCCCAAAGCCACCCAGTCGCAGGTAAAGCACCCCCGATACGACGAGTGCGACCATCGCGTAAGCCGCCAAGGTAAATTCCTGCCAGTCAATCGAAGTTGCCAAGGTGAAAACTTGCCCAGGATCAACGACAACGTTACCGCTTCCACCGATGCCGGTGTAAATCGCGCACGTCGGCTCCGCAAGTGGGCTGTAACTGCTCCCCTCGATGATTATGCTGCTTATCCGGCAGCGCGCCGAATTTAGGGTGATCGTTTGATCCCCTGGATTATCGAAGGCTATTGTTGCCGAACCGAGCAATCCCTTGCGTGCAAGATATATCGCTGTCGGCACCCCAGCGGGACCAGTCGGACCAGCGGGGCCGGTAGCACCCGCAGGACCGACAGGACCGGCAACGCCGGCAGGCCCAGCAGGACCGGGGGGGCCGTCCGCGCCGATAGGTCCGGTTGAACCCGGAGGGCCAACACCTATCGGCCCTTCGGGACCAGCAGGCGTGAGCTTTGCCCCGCTCGGAATCACCGTGCCAGCATCTACGTTGTTTGGATATGCGCCCATTTATGGAAACGGGAGTTCTATAACGGTTGTGTACGCCCATTGAACAGCAGTAGATGAATCCGAAGAGACCGCCAGGAAGTCCCCAGGAAATAACATGGAAGCTGGTTTTCCCTGCACGCCGAAGTTTGCTGTTCCAGAAATAGACTGAAAATTCGATGGGCCTGGGCTTGAACCAGAAGGCACATTCCAAAAACTGTGTTGGCGACTAGCCCCAGAATCATTCCTCATTTGAATCAATAAGTCTGGAGAACCTCCGTAGAGTGGATTGGGAGTGGGCATATTTAGTGCGACTTTACCCGAAGGACAAGTGTAAAGGATGTTAGTCGCGGTAGTCACCGCCATTATTCTAGGTGAGTAGGCATTTATATTGGTCGAAAACAGTAATCCACTGACAATAACGTTAGCGCCAACCAAACCCTGGAAGACTGCTACTGTATCTCCAGATTCCCACATAAAATTATCTCCGGTAGCCGTAATGAGATTTCCAGGAGCACTTATTGAAAGAGTCGAATTCCCAGACCAACGGTAATAGGTTCCGTTGGTTTTTAGCATGGAATAATTTGTGGAGGTTGACCCGTTTGTCGTGCCCGTTCTTATGCTTGTAATAATGCAACGAAACCCAGCAGGGATTGTGAACAGGTCGTTTGTTCCAGCAGGCAAATTACTCGACCGAATATTAGTCGGGATGATGTTGCCATACGAAAATCCATATTGAGATCCAAAGTAAAACGACTGGATCGAGCCGATTGGCGTTCCATTGTAAGTCAGCGCCGTTCCATTATCGGCAACAAGATTGGTCTTTCCGCTCAGAGATATGCTGCCCGCTACCGCTTCCAACACATTGCTTCCATTGATGCGCAACCGGATTGAATACGGGCCGACTGCATCAA
>Ga0065715_10089286_pt1 | contig 11568 bp, 8 predicted proteins | sample MisBulReplicate1_FD_59102 | JGI IMG/M metagenome (GOLD analysis project Ga0065715, IMG submission 59102) | Miscanthus rhizosphere microbial communities from Kellogg Biological Station, MSU, sample Bulk Soil Replicate 1 : eDNA_1 v2 (version 2) | ecosystem: Host-associated > Plants > Roots >...
GGTTGCGCCGAGGCAGCTTGAACGAGCCGAGGGCGGCCCGCCCTGCCCGCTGAATCCCCAGGACGTACAGGCCCTTCTCCTCGAACTCGCGCCTGAGGCGCGCTTCGTCTTCGGCGGCGTAGATCCCTTCGACGATCTCCCCGCCAGGGGTGCCGAGCCTGCAGCGGAACTCCATCTCGTTTATTGGCGCAAGACCCGCGAGTCCGCGCAAGATCTTGTCTGTGTGGGCATTATCGGCCGATCTATCCGCAAATTATATCACCGGGACCGGTGCGCGACCGGGATTGTCCCCAAGTTTAGACAGCGGGCAATCACAACCGGCTGGGAGAAATTCGCGCCGCCTTGTTGAAAACGGGGGACAGGTGAACGACGAGGGGTCTGACCCCCGAGGCTACTTCAGGCCGGACAGCGACAGGATGCGGCGGACGTAGTCCCGGGTTTCGCGGTACGGCGGAACGCCGTTGAACTTCTCCACCGCTCCTGGCCCGGCGTTGTACGCGGCCAGTCCGAGCTCGATCGACGAGCCGAATCGGTCGATGAGCGTCTTGAGGTGTTTGATACCGGCTTCGATGTTTGCCTTGGGCTCGAACGGATTATGGACGTTGTATTCGCGCGCAGTCGACGGCATCAATTGCATCAGCCCCATCGCGCCCTTGCGCGAGCGCGCCGTCGGCCGAAACTTCGACTCAACCTGAATCAGTGCCCTGACCAGCATGGGGTTCACGCCGTAGGTCTCAGAGGCTGCAGCGATGATTTCCCCGTAAGGTGTTTCGTCGAGAGACGTCTCGGTCTGGTCGGTAACAGCGGCCACCGGTGGGGCTTCCGAGGCCTTGGGCGCGTCAGGATCGATGTACGGCACTTCGTCGGGCTCGATCTTCGCGATGAGGTCCTTATCGCAGGTCACCTCCCCGCCGCCGCGGAGGGTGAGGACGATGTTGTCCCCGTCGACGCGGTGAGCCTTCACCGACAGACTGCGGCCTGAGCTCAGAAATACGATCTCCGCCGAGGCGGGCGCCGCCGCAGCCAGCAGTGCCAAAAGGGTCACGGCTGGAAGAATCAGGCTCTTTAGTTTCATGCGAGGCATCTATCCTAGCATCCGGGAACGGCTCTGTCTAGATTCAATACAGTCGAGCTTTTAACAGGGCCTCTCCAGGTGTATCGGTTGGAAACGCGAGTGCTCTGTAGTGGCGCGGGGTGGCTCCTGGCGGTCGGCGGCTGGCAAGACGTTGAAGGTTACGGCTTTGGTTCGATGAACGCGTGGAAGACGCGGATTCCGAGGTCGCGGACGTCTCCGCTACCCGGACTGAACGTGCGATCGAGCTCGATGACGAGTTCCGTCATGTCGCCGCTCCCCATCTGGGCCGCGGTTATCGGGAACGTCAACATCTTGCGCTCGCGGCTGTCGGCCGGAAATTTCGCAATGGTTTGGTCGCCGATCCTGAGCGTGACCTGTTGCGGCGGAGTGAACAGGTCCGTTCGCGCGTCGAATTCGAGGTAGAACGTCGAATCCTTTTTCGGATTCTTGAATGAGATGGTGGCCGTCTTCTTCGTCCACTGCCATTCCGACGCCGCGTTGTCGGTAGCGACCTCGGCCGGGTGCCAGCCATCTTTATAAATAAGGAATATGTTTTCCGATTGCGGTTGGAGCTGGAATTTTGTGACCAGGTACTCTCGCCGGGACACCTCCTGCGCAGCCAGCGCCAGCCGGTTCGACGAGGCCCGGTCGTAGAGACCAAGCCGCACGAGCGCCTCGCCAATATACGGATAGTTCGGCACGAACACCGTGCGCGTGTACTCGATGGTTTGTCCAGGTTTCCACGTTGAAGTCGGCGGGTTCGGCAGGTGATCGTCGGTCCACAGCAGTTCGCCGGTTGGATCGAGCACGTGGACGAACACCCAGTAATCGGTATTGAACTTCGCGTCGGGCGCAACCACGAACTTATAGGTGAGCTTGACGGGGCTGCCAATTGCAACCTTGTCGCGACTGAGCGTTAGCGACGGCGTCGCGACCGGCGGTTCGTTGTCAGTTTTACGGCTGCAGGAAATCGACGCCGCTATCGCGACCGCTGCCGCGGCGGAAGTGAGCACAAAGACTCGTCTGGACATGAACACTCGGTATGCAGTCAAAGAGAGGGCCGTCGGGAATCGTGGCGCGGTCTAAAGACCGCGTCCTACATTCTGTTCAGCCGGGTTTCCACAGAAGGCGAATGCTAACTTAGTTGTCCGAGCTACTGCAATATGTTACGTTCACGTCGTTCACGAGGAGACTGATGCTCGAAGCGCTGGGAATGGTGGAAACCCGCGGGTTGATCGGGTCTATTGAAGCCGCCGACGCGATGGTCAAGGCTGCGAACGTCGTGCTCGTCGGCAAGGAATACATCGGTGCGGGGTACGTCACCGTCCTCGTGCGAGGCGACGTCGGAGCCGTCAAGGCGGCAACCGACGCCGGTGCGGCCGCCGCGCGCCGCGTCGGAGAGTTGATCTCCGTGCATGTGATTCCGCGACCGCACGCGGAAGTCGAAAAGATTCTTCCGAAACTCAAGGACGCCAAGGCGTCTTAACCATCTCGTCTGGCACGCATGGCTCAGCCCACGGCCCAGACCGATCGCGATCTCAGCTCGATCAGCGAAGCCCGCTCCCTCGCACGGCGTGCGAAGGCAGCAGCTCCGGCTCTCGCCGAGTTTTCTCAGGAACAGATCGACAAGATTGTCGACGCGATGGCCGCCGCAGTGACGCCGCACGCCGAAGCGCTCGCCCGGCTGGCGCACGAAGAGACCGGCTACGGCGTTGTTGCCGATAAGGTCCAGAAGAACCTGTTCTCGTCTCAGAAGGTCTACAACTTCATCCGGCCGATGAAGACGGTCGGCGTCATCAGGCGGATTGAAGACAGGAAGGTCATCGAGATCGCCGACCCGTTCGGCGTTGTCGCGGCCATCGTTCCCTCGACCAACCCGACATCAACCGCGATCTACAAGATCCTGATTTCGATAAAGGCGCGCTGCCCAATCGTGATCAGCCCTCACCCGGCCGCGGCGCGCTGCATCACCCGTGTCGCGGAGATCATGAACGAGGCCGCGCGGTCAGCCGGCATCCCGGAAGGCTCGATCAATTGGATGACGACCGTCACGCTCGAGGGAACGCAGGAGTTGATGAAGGCGCGCGAGACTGCCGTCATCCTGGCGACGGGCGGGATGGGACTTGTTCGCGCGGCTTACAGCGCGGGGAAACCCGCGTACGGTGTCGGCCCTGGGAACGCACCTGCCTATATCGAGTCCTCAGCCGATGTCCCCAAGGCGGTCCGCGACATCGTCACCGGCAAAACTTTCGATAACGGTCTCCTCTGTTCGTCCGAGAACTCCGTCGTCTGTGATGCGCCTCTTGTCGAGGAAGTGAAGCGGCAGTTCGTCGCCAATGGCGCCCACTTCATGTCGGCTACGGAGATCGATGCCGTGGGCCGGGTACTTGTGACGCCGCAGCGTCTGCCAAATCCAAAGCTTGTTGGCCGCCCGGCGACCTACATCGCTCAACAGGCCGGCATCTCCGTTGCCGCGACGACGCGGGTGCTCATCGCCGAACTTGCCGGCGTCGGCCGGGATTATCCGTTGTCGATCGAGAAGCTCTGTCCGGTTCTCTCGTTCTACGTGGTCAACGACTGGCGCGACGGCTGCGAGCGATGCAAGGAGATCCTGAGGTATGGCGGCATGGGTCACACCATGTCGATCCACTCGCGCAATGACGATGTGATCCTGCAGTTCGGGTTGAAGAAGCCGGCCTACCGCATCGTGGTCAACACTCCGACGACGCACGGGTCGATCGGTCTCACAACCGGACTGGACCCGTCGATGACGCTCGGGTGCGGCGGATACGGCGGAAACATCACGTCAGACAACATCTCGCCGCGGCATCTGCTGAACATCAAGCGGGTGGCATACGAAATCACCCCGGCAGTGGTGCGGCGGGATGCTGCGCCGCCTGCCGGCGCGGGATCGTTGCCGAAGGGGCCCCAACCGCCGCGCGAGCCCGGCGGAATTGCTGCGGCGCCTCTTGCCAGGAGAATCGACGAGTTCCTTGCGTCCCGAGGCTACACGCCGCCGCCGATCGGCCGTCGCGAAAGCTCTACCCCGGAGGCCGTTCCTTCCGCCAGTGTCGGCGAATTGGCGTCGCCGCTGGCTCCCAAAGAACAGCCGGTTGCTGCGACGACCGTGCAAAAAGCGGCTGACTTCGTATGCGAAGACGACGTGCGCCAGGCGGTCCGACAGGGGGGCAAAATTGTGATTAACGATCACACGATTATCACTCCCGCCGCGCGCGACCTCGCCGAAGCCCACCGCGTCTTTGTCCAGGCCAGTTGGCCCCGCTGATCACAATTCTGCTGGTTATTGTTGAGTGCGTTGGACTTAGGGTTGACCTCGACCTCAGGGGGATGTTATTCTTTTTCCCCCAGCAATTGTCGGGCTCCGCGGCTTACTGTTTTTGACCGGAAATCGCAAAAACGTGGGACGCATCGGCATCGGTCGACTGTCGACGTAAACCGCCGGACCCGGTAAGAGCCTCTCGCGGACCCAGCCGCGAAGGCACGGGGACCAGACCCACCGGCAAGGTGGCGCTGGGGGTGACCTCTTCAGGGCCCCCGGCTTGCAGTTCGGGTTCGCGCAAGTCCGGAAAGTCTTGAGGGGGAGCACCAGCATGACGACGCGTACATGGTGGCCTGTTGCGACTGGCGTCCTGGTTCTGGCAACCGCCTGTAGTTCTAACCCCAAGCCCAAGGCCCAGACGCCGGCAGTTCCCGTACAGGTTAAGCCGTCGGCGCCCCCAGTCGTCGTTCCTCCTCCGCCGGACCCCATCGCATCGCTGATCGCGACGTCCCAGTCCCATTTCGAGACCGGCGAGCGTGAGTTGAATGTCGGACACCTCGAACGGGCACGGGCGGAGTTCGACCGCGCGATCGACATTCTTCTGGAGTCCCCGTACGGAGCCCGAACCGATGCGCGCTTACGCGACCATTTCGATCGGCTCGTCGATCGGATCAACGCGTACGAGGTGACAGCACTTCGGCAGGGCGACGGGTTCGTTGAAAAGAAGGAAGAGCCGGCGTCGATCGATGCGGTGCTCGATATGGCGACCGTCCTGAAGCCCGAAGCGGCGGCGCAAACGACCGAGACCGTCAAGGAAGATCTGGCGGCCACCGAGCACGACATTCCTATTCCACAGAACTCTCGCGTGCTCCAGTACGTCGAGCTGTTTCAGGGGCGCTTGCGCGAATTCATCCAGGATGGACTGACACGCGGCACCCAGTACCTGCCGATGATCCAGAAGGTCTTCCGCGCGGAAGGACTTCCACTCGATCTCGCGTACATCCCGATCATCGAGAGTGGTTTCAAACCGAATGCGGTATCCAGAGCCAAGGCCAAGGGCCCGTGGCAGTTCATGAAGGCGACCGCCCTCGAAAACGGGCTGCATCACGATTGGTATATCGATGAGCGGTCGGATCCGGAGAAGGCGACGGTTGCGGCCGCGAAATATTTGAAGACTCTGAACAAGATCTTCGACGGCGATTGGAATCTTGTGCTTGCGGCCTACAACGGCGGCCCCGGCCGTGTGCAACGGGCGGTGAAGCGGTCCGGCAAGGAAGACTTCTGGGAACTCTCAAAGTCCACCAAGTACCTTCCCCGAGAAACTCGCGAATACGTGCCTCTTATCCTCGCCGCGATCATTGTCGCGAAAAATCCAGTGCAATATGGGTTTGAAATCGTGGCGAGCGAACCGGTGTCGTACGACAAAGTCGTCGTCCCGCGCGCGGTCGATCTCCGCCGCGTGGCTGAGTGGACGGGCTCGTCGATCGACGAGATTCAAGCCCTCAATCCGCAGCTTCGACGCTGGACAACGCCGGTGAAGTATCCAACGTTCGAACTGAAAGTGCCCGGAGGCACCGGCGACAAATTCGAGGCGCGCCTGGCGGACGCGACTCCGGCCGACCTGAACGCGCTGAAGTGGTACACGGTCAAAAGCGGCGACACGCTGTTAACCATCGCACGCAAGCTTGGCGTCAGCCGCACCGACCTCGCTGAAGCGAATAGCCTGTCGGTGAAATCGCGCGTCCGCGGCGGCCAGGAACTCATCATCCCTCGCGCACCCGCGACGCTGCTCGCATCACGCACCGAACGAACCGCCCCGGCCGAACTGGCATCTCGTCCCGTCAGCGGTACGGCAACGATGCCCGACGCGCCCGCGCACAGCCGGACCATCGTCTACAAGGTCAAGCGCGGCGACACGCTCTTCTCGATCGCCGAGCTGTTCGACACAACGGTCGCGAAGCTCAAGAGCTGGAATCAGCTGCACAGCAGCACGCTCGCGATCGGCACCCGTTTGAAGATCGTCAGGTAGTTGCGCACTTTCTGCACTGCCGCGCTCGTTTCGCGATCGCAACGCCTGCGATCTTGTACTTCTCTCATTCGAAATCCCCAATAAACCCCGTCGTCGTCCCGCTTGCATCGCGATCGATCCGATGCTTGCGTGCGTGCGGACGGCGGCGGTGTTCGGCGTCGAAGCCGCGACCGTGGATGTGGAAGTGGACGTTTCGTTCGGACTTCCGGGCTTCACGATGGTCGGCCTTCCGGATCCCTCCGTCCGTGAAAGTCGCGATCGCGTCCGCAGCGCGATTCGAAATTCCGGGTTTGAATTCCCTGAACACCGCATCACGGTCAACCTGGCGCCTGCCGACATCCGCAAGGCAGGCTCCTCTTTCGACCTGCCGATTGCCCTCGGGATACTGGCGGCGAGCGGTGTCCTGACGCGACGTCATGTCGACGATGTGTTGCTGCTCGGCGAGCTGTCTCTCGACGGCGGCATTCACCCCGCCCGAGGGGTTCTTCCGATTGCTGCCGCCGCGCGCCGGCAGCGCCTCAATGGCCTGCTCCTGCCGCGTCCGAATCGCGCGGAAGCTGCGGTCGTTGAAGGACTGCAGTTGTACGCCGTCCGCTCCCTCGATGAGGCGGTTGCGGCCCTGAACGATCCGGCGGCGTTTCGCGCGCGAGTCGACTCGGACGGCGATCGACCGCCGCCGCCGCATCCACCGCGGCACGATGGAGACTTCGCGGACGTGCACGGGCAGGCGCTGGCTCGCCGCGCATTGGAGATCGCAGCCGCCGGTGGGCATAACGCGTTGATGATCGGGCCGCCTGGTTCGGGCAAGACGATGATGGCTCGTCGCGTCGCGGGTATCCTGCCGGCGCTCGTGTTCGACGAGGCGCTGGAGGTCACGTCGATCCACTCGGTCGCGGGGCTGGTAGGCGCCGGCCATGGGTTGATGACGGAGCGTCCGTTTCGCGCCCCGCACCACACGATCTCAGATGTTGCGTTGGTCGGCGGCGGACAGAACCCACGTCCCGGCGAGATCAGTCTGGCGCACCACGGTGTCTTGTTTCTCGACGAGATGGCAGAGTTCAATCGCCGCGTTCTCGAGGTCCTGCGACAGCCGCTGGAAGAGGGCTCGGTCCGTATCGCGCGGGCGCTGCGCACGGTGTCCTTTCCCGCCCGTTTCATGTTGATCGGTGCAATGAACCCGTGCCCGTGCGGCTTTCACGGCGACGAGTCACGCCCGTGCCGCTGTACGCCGATGCAAATCAGCCGCTACGCGTCGCGCTTGTCCGGTCCACTTCGCGATCGGATGGACCTGACCGTCGCCGTCGCGGCGTTGCCGGCACGCGAACTCTCAGCCGCTACCGCCGGCGAGACGTCGGCAACCATTCGCAGCCGGGTCGAAGCGGCGCGAAACTGCCAAATGTCGCGTGATGGAAAACTGAACGCGCGGTTACACGGACGCGGGCTCCGAGCGCGGACTTCGCTCGATCGCGATGCACGGCGCATGTTCGACGCCGCCTTGACGCGCCTGGCGCTGACGGCACGTGGTCATGATCGTGTGTTACGAGTGGCGCGCACGATTGCGGACCTCGAGGGTGCCGATGGAATAGGCACAGATCACATCGGAGAAGCGCTTCAATTCCGAGGTGAGTGATTCGGGTCTACCGGGTCTCTTCCAGCGCCCTTCGGGCGTCGTCGGCGCCATTGAAGTCGGATTTCAACGCGAGCGCGCGCTTGAGCGCCGCGCGGCCCTGCGAATCGTTCCCTTCTTTCAGATGCGCGAGGCCGAGATGATATTGGTAGACCGCATTGGCCGGAGCCTTCGAGATCGCGCGCTCGAACGATGCGATCGCATGCTGCCAGAGCCCCTTGCGGTAGTAGACCCAGCCGAGCGTGTCCTCTGCTTCAGGCCGCTTGAGTTGATCCTGCGCCACAGTCGCCAATTTCAACGCATCGTCGAGACGCCCTGCTTCGGCGTACATCCAGGCCAGATTGTTGGCGGCAACGCCGGCATGCGGATCCAGCGCGAGAATCCGTTCGTATTGCTGGCGCGCCGCCTCACGATCGCCGCGCGATTCCTGGATCATCGCGACGAGCGTCAGCGGGCCGGCCGGACTCTTCGAATGACTCGCCAGCGTTTGATACTCGGTCAACGCTCGGTCGAGTTGGCCGTTCGACATGGCAATCCGGCCCAGCAAATCGTAGGCGTCAAGCTGCGACGGATCCGCCGTCACGAGCGCGCGCAATGCCTGCTCAGCTTCAGCGGTGTTTCCCGCCGCGAGCGCGACACGCGCGGAGAGCAGTTTCACGCGAGGATCGTTCGGGTCGCGCTGCTGCCACTCGGTCAGGCGTCCACGAGCCCCGGCGACGTTCCGTTGCGCGATGTCGACGGTGACCAGTCCGACGAGCGCGTCATACGAGGCCGGCTGCAGCCGAAGCGCATCCTCGAAGGATTTCCGCGCCACCGGGAGCTCGTTGCGCTGGACCGCGAGCCACCCTCTCTCGAGGTGCAGCGGCGCCGCCTCGGGGTTGCGGGAAATTCGCAAGGCGAGTTCACGTTCCGCCCTGGGCAGATCGCCTTGTGCCCGGAGGCTTCGCGACATCAACACAGCCGCATCCACATCGTCTGGGCGGTCGCGCGAAACTTCCTCTGCGGATTCGAGTGCGCCGGCGGTCTCACCGCGCGCAAGCTGGAGCCGTGCGAGTTGAAGGCGCGCCGCCGCGGCTCTCGGGTTCAGTTTCAGGACGTCCTCAAATGCGGCCTCGGCCGTCGGGTAATCGTGGCGCGCCATGGCGGTCAGACCCAGCGTGTATTGAGCCGCCGGAGAGCCCGACGCCAGCTTCACCGCCTCCTGTGCCTCTTTCCAGGCCTCATCAGCCTTGCCGTCGATGAGGAGCATGCGGGCCTTTGCAATCCTCGCCTCCTCGTACTTCGGCTTCTCGTGAATGACGCCATCGACGATCTTGTAAGCCTCGTTCTTGTGGCCGCCTGAATACTCGATGGCGGCGAGGCGCAGCTTTGCGGAGCGCGCGTCCGACTTGTCCGATCCCGACTCGACCGCGTGAAGGACCGTCTTCGCCTGATCGCGGTTCCCCATCCCGGTGTAGTAATCCGCAAGAGCGAGCTGACCGCCGGGTTCAGCAGCGAGTGCTTTGAAATGTGATTCTGCCTGCGGCGCTCGATTCGTTGACAGGTACAGGAGCGCGAGCGCGCGGTGAACGCCGGCGTTCTTCTCGTCAAGACCAAGCGCCGCGTTCAATGTTCGTTCGGCCGATGCGGTATCGCCGCTCGCCCACTGAAAGTTGGCGAGCGACAGACGCGCATCGACAGACCGAGGCGCAAGTTCGACGGCCTTGTTGAATGCCTCCCCCGCGCGTTCACGGTTCCCGCCGAGGAACTGGACGGCACCGAGCGCCGTCCACGCCGGGGCGTACGAGGGATCGAGACTGATCGCCTGCTCGATCTGCTTCACGGCTCTGCCGGTTTCGTTCAGACCCGCGAGTGCGTTCCCCAACAAGATGTTGGCCGGCGCGTTTTCAGGCGCGACCTTGAGCGCAAGTTCCGCGCGGGTCCGTGCTGAATCGAATTCACCCGCGGCGAGAAGCAGCGTACCCGCCTTGACCTGGGCGTCGATGTTCGACGGATCCAAATCACCGGTTCGCGCGTACTCCCGATACGCATTGGCCGCGTCACCCTGCTGGTCGAGCGCTTTAGCGAGTTTGTAATGGGCTTCAGCCCAATCCGGTTTCGCCTGCACCGCGCGCTTGTATTCGATGAGCGCTTGATTGGTCTGATGCTTGGCGGCATATGCATCGCCGCTGGCGGCATACTTCTTCGCCTTGACCTGCGGATCGCGCGAACACGCGCTCGCGCACAGCAGCACAGTCAGGGCGACGCAGGACAAACGAACGGGAAGGTTTCTCATGGGAGATGCCTGTCGAGGAGAGGAAACATCAGCACCGCGAAACTCGAAACCGTCTGCCTGGCCTCGTCTACCGACGAGGCAACAGGTGCGATCATGCGAACGAGGCCGCCGTTCGTGCGGTGCAGGCGCGCGGCATCGAGCATCAGCAATGCCTTGTTCTGATATTCGTTCGCGACGACTCGTCCGCGCCCTTGATACCAGTACAGAACGACTTGCCGATCGAGCCCCTTCTGAATCACGAACTGATTCACCTGAACGGTGCGGCCGTTGGCCTGCAGGTCGGCCACGCCGGTTTCGACTGGACGCCACCCGGCGCCGGGCAGGCAGTTCTGCGGCGAATGAATCGTGTCGCCCTGCCTCTGCGATCCGTAATAACCGATGTAGACGCCCACGGGGAGGGAGCCGGCACGGAAGTACTCGCGGTTGACGTAATCATCGACGCCAAGCTGCGCAAGCACGTCGTCGGCCAGCGGTGCCGCTTCTTGTCCGTGCCATCCGCCCACAGAGAAAGGCAAGGTCGAGAGCGGTTCTCGAGCGACGACGGCTTCCGCCGAGCCGGCGCGTGCGGTGTAGAACCCGGCAATCAAGAGAAGCGCGATGGCGACCGCTGCGCGTTGCACCATCACGCCCCCGCTTCCCGCGGCTGAATCGGGACCGCCGCCAATGCCCGGTCGCCCCGGGAAATGATCCGTTGCACTGCAAGCAGCCCGGCAAACGCGACGACGAACACGAGCCATCCTGAAAACGTGTGGAAGAATCCTTCCGCCGCCGCCGGACTCACCAGCTCTGACGCGAGACCGGTGCCCGCGACCCGTGCGGCGTTTGCGAGAATGGCAATCGGCACCGCGGATAGCGCGATCAGCACTCGCTTCGCGAGTCGCCGCTCGGTGAAGTAGCCGAGAACGATGGCCAGCGTCAGGAGCGACACGAGCGATCGAATGCCGCTGCACGCTTCCGCCACTTCGATCGGCCGAGTCGGCAGTTGCAACACGTTTCCTTCACGAAGCACGGGAATTCCCGCGACGTTCAGGGCGGCTTCACCCGCGCGCGAAGCGACCAACTGAAGCGGAAAGGCAATCTGATTGAAGATGATGGCCGGCAGGGGAATCATCAGGATGAGAAAGGCCAGGGGGAAAAAAAGAATGCGAAACTGATCGCGTCCCCAGACGAACAACAGGATCCCGCCGACGACCCCGATCAGAGAAACTCTCGTGAGAAAGAGCTCGGCACCGAGACGGCCGGCAACGAATATCAGCAGACTGACGCCGAGGAGTAACAGGCC
>Ga0065715_10002541_pt1 | contig 11566 bp, 9 predicted proteins | sample MisBulReplicate1_FD_59102 | JGI IMG/M metagenome (GOLD analysis project Ga0065715, IMG submission 59102) | Miscanthus rhizosphere microbial communities from Kellogg Biological Station, MSU, sample Bulk Soil Replicate 1 : eDNA_1 v2 (version 2) | ecosystem: Host-associated > Plants > Roots >...
CTGAAGCCGGAAAGGCGTGGGTATTTCGCCGTTAAGATTCCCGGGTGAACTGTCGATGATCGCTGTCCCCTCGATACCATCGTAACGAATGATGTTCTGTTCGACAGCGCGGCCCGAAAAGCGGATATCGCCAAACGTGCCCGATCCGCTGTTGACCGATCCGGGCGCTTGCAGATAAAGCTGCGACAGTTGGCGCCCGTTGATAGGCAGGCCTTCAACCTCGCGCGCGTTTACGTTAGCCCCAATTGCGGCCGAACTGGTTTCAAGTGCCGTCTCGCCGTCCGCCCTTACATCGACTGATGCGGCCACACCCGTCGGTTGTACGACCATCGCGATGGTAAATTCCTGGCCCACCAGCAATTCGATGTTAGTAGTTTTCGCGGACAGGTCTTTCGCGCTGGCGGTAACCGTGTAAGTCGAGGGACGAAGTGCGGAAACGATGAAGTAACCCACTTCATTGGTTACCGCTGTACGCTCTTCGCCGGTGCGTTCGCTTTTGACAACGACTGCGGCACCGGGCACGAGCGCGCCGTTGGAGTCCGTCACCGTTCCCGCAATCCTTCCCTGATCGGTCTGCGCGTTTGCGGCTAGCGGCATCACGAATGGTGTCGCCAGAGCGATGACGATCAATAGGATGCGGTTCAGCAATCGGGGGACTCGACTATGCATAGCATTTCTCCTCGAATTTGATTTATTGCGGTACGTTTATTTTGAAAACTGTTCGCGTCTTGTAATGAAGAAGCGGCACTCTTTCAGACTGCAGCCGTTCACACAGTTGTTAACTTGCGAAGCCAGAATGTAGGCGGGTGAGGTTAAGGTGCTGTGAATTGCGCCTTAAATGTTTGTTAATGGTCGTCGTGCGGCGTGAAGGAAGTCGCAAAAACCCACCGTTAACATGTTGTTAACATCGTGGTAACAGCGTGAGAGTAGGATGCACTATCTTAGTAACGAATCTTAGTTAGTTCAGGGCGCGTTCAGATCGCGGGTGAAATCTATGGCACTCTCTCATGAACTCAGCAGCGAAATCGCCACGGCATTACTCGCAGCCAAAGACAGATCTCCTCGCGAGCTGGCGGATCTCAAGGAAGTCCTACTGCTGATTCATTCCACCCTGCAACGATTAACGGACGAAGCCCGGCGAAGACACCTCAACTCTCGATCGGCACAGCAAGCTGCGGCAGGCAGAGGCAGATAAACAAAGGCAACCTAAGACCCGAGGATTTGTTTTTGGGTAAGGCCGGTACGCGGAGGGTTATCTCAACGCGGCAATTGCATTCTGTTCCTGACCACCGATCACGTTCGCATCCCAAACAACCCAATAGCGTTTCTTTTTGTTAGCGGCGGCAAGGGGTTCTTCGAACGCGATCCGAACCAGGCGCGTTCGAAAGGCAGGGTCGGCCATTGGTAGCAAAGTTGAGAAATACTCCGATCGCTCCGGAAGGTTACATTCGCGACGCATTTGATTAATGTGCGCTTCGCATTCGCCCGAATCCCCGAGAGAGATCGCATCAGGACTATCATTAACGATGTGATCGAGTTCGTGAAGGAATCCCCAGCCAACATTAAAAGCTTCCAGCGCCCGCTCATCGCCGACCACCTGGTCGAAATCCGCGAAATCAATTTGGATGACGAACACCGGAGGCTTGCCGGCGGCATTCTCTTTCCACCTGCCGGGAACCACGCGACAAAAAGCCACCTCTGAACTGTTACTCGCGTCTTCAATCACCACCACGTTGGGGCCGCTGATTGCATTAGCGAGTAGTTGTTTAGCGCTCTGCGATCCGCCACTAGCAACAGAATCGTCTGCAGTTCGTAGAAATCCATTGTCATCAAATCTCAACTGCGACAGACCGGTAATGTTTCGCAGCTTAGCGGCCAACTGTTCGCGGCGCGCCGGCGAAATCTCTTCACGGCAGACCACATTGCCATGATTCTGTCCAGCTTGTAATTCGATTGGCAGGAGAAGCAGGAGGATACCGCCGAGCCATACTGCTCGAGACATCGAAGAGAGAGATGTTCCGCATGGTCCGGGCAGCATTAAGCTTCCTCCCAGATTGGACCGGCGAACTTTTAGGTTGGCGTCGGTTCAGATTATCTATGATCTGCTGCTTCGCATTGCGCGCGTTGGGGAAGGCGCGAGTGCGGCGATGTTACCAAAATGTTAACTGCGTGAATAGAGTTTTTTCCACAGACACCACACGGTCTGAACACCAGCTGAAGGCTGTTTGAATTCTGAGACGTTTCATCTGTCCAGCATTCTTAAATTCAATTTAACGTCCCCGCTACCTGGCCGTAACGCGCGCGGAGCCACAGTTTCTCGAACAACTAATTGGAGGGCCAAAAGAGATGGCTGAACAAAAGCGAAAGAGCAACTCCGGTTTCAAAGTAATTTGTATTTCGTGCGGAACGAAGATTAGAGAGAACGCGAGCGACGACTCGTATGGAATGTGTCTGCGCTGCTTTTACAGAATGTTGGCGGTGAGACTACGCAGCCAGAAGCGGGTGGCGGCCGGCGAGTTTGTAAGCGAACGCTGAACAGCGTTCCGGGATTAGAAGCCGGCTAGCTTTTGTTCTTTCATTAGCACTGCGGCTTTAGCCAGGTGAATCCATTGCCATTGCGAAACCGGAAACCGTTTTAAACGCTGATAATATACTTCACCGACCCCGCTTCTTCTTTGCCTCTCGGGTTTCTTTGTGCCACGCAATCCAGTCTATGACCTTGTCTAATACCGAATAGTAGACCATAGCAAATGGAACGCTAATCAATAGAGTTAACCCTATTGAGACAAAACAAAAAACGTACTCTCGCTTAATGCCGAGATACGTACTGAAGGAAGGCCAATTCAACCACAGTAATATCTTGTATGCGACGAAGGTAATGAGCACCAGGAACAGCGTGAAGGGGAGAGATTCCTCATATATATCATCGTTTTCATGTGGGTCTTCGATGGTGTTAATTTTCTCTGAGGAAAGGTGCAGCCACAATAAAGTGAGCGTCGTCATCATGTAGTAAGGCACGGAGAGGAAAATGCTCCATATGAGAAGAAGGATCAATTCAGGAATTTCATGGATATTTCCAGACAGGAATCCTCTGTGAAATACAAATTCGAGGATCACCATTCCCGGTGCAAGAAGGATGGCTACTTTGGAGAGGTAGTTGTTGAATGTCCGGAACGTGTCTTTGTCTAGGCCCATAATCCCAGTCACCCCGCTTCTTCGCTGCTTTCTTCTTATCGCCCTCTGCCCGTCGCTTGTCTATCTCGCTTTTTGGAACCGAGAGCAACTGCTTAGCTAGTTTTTCAAATCGTTGATATTCCTCTGATGGCTGAAATGTAATTCACAGCCAGACTGCACCGGTACCCGACTTGTTGATTAATTCCAGGCTGCCACTGTCTTCGGTTACTCTGCTCCAGTCAGCAAAATTGAAGTCAATTTGGGCAAGCGTGCAGGTGGCCATCGGCTCTCCCTGACCCGTTAATGCTCGGAGCAGTTCTTCCATTCCCGGATTATGACCTACCAGCAGCACAGCGCTCTGGTTCGCTTCGACTTCTGAAATCACATCCAGCAGATGACGCGGACCGGCCTCGTAGATCCTCTGGTCGTAACGTACGTTCGCAATTACCCGAGCAGCCGAGAGAACTAGTTCCGCCGTCTCCCGCGCTCTTACAGCCGGTGAACACAAGACCAGCCCAAACGTTAAGTTCTGCTTCCTGATGAAGGCCCCAAGTGCCTGAGCTTCCTTTTTCCCACGTTCATTCAAAGCGCGATTGATGTCCGATGAACCGGGCGCGGCATTCTCCGCCTTGGCGTGTCTTAAGAGAAATAGCGTCTTCATGTTGAAGGACACTGATACCAGAAGAGGCAAATGGAGGCAAAGAAAAAAGCCCTGGTGGGGGTCGGTACCACCAGGGCCCCGGTCGTTTCAGCAGCAAACAGCAACGGGCGATCTTAAAAGCCGTTGTGTTTTTATTGGCGGGAATACTCAGTACCGGGCCCGATCTTCTCTTGCGGGTTCTTTCGCGGCTGCGCGAGCCCCCTTTGATCCGCACAACTACTTCCCAAGAGTCGATCCACGAATGCCTTCGTGTCGCTCACGCGATCTGCCGGTAACAAGTATCTGGTAGAGGACTGTGGGCCCGAAGTCCTAATTCCTGGTTACGGCCGGGTTAAATATTAGTTAAGTGATGGCAGGATAGTGTCTGACAAAGTCTCTACGCATATCGCTGAGTCCCCGAGTACTGGGTCAGTTTGATGTCCGATAAGCTTTAGCTTGTCGTGGTGCTACGACAAACTGAAGTTTGTCGGACATTTTCGTTGAAACCGACCCACTACCAGTCCCCGAAGGGACCGAATGTTTATAGAGTCCTCCACCCAAAAGATTCTTCGCTCCAGCGGAGCGAAACGGATTGAGGTGCTCAATTACCAGTACATCGCGCTCCGCTGGAGCCAAAGCAAAGTGATCTTTACAATCGATCCGCTTAGAATATTATTTTTTCAGAAAACTGAATGAATCTGTGTGGGATTGCGTGAATCAATGAAGCTTGTCTTTCTTCACGGGGCGCCGGCGGTGGGAAAGCTGACGGTTGCGCGCGAACTGGCAGCGCTCACGGGCTTTCGTCTGTTTCATAATCATCTTACGGTCGATCTCGTGAGTTCACTGTTTCCTTTCGGCAGCGAACCCTTCGTTCTCCTGCGGGAGCAGATATGGCTGGCAGCGTTTGCTGAAGCTGCACGAAATAACGTCTCGCTCATTTTTACCTTCAATCCGGAACGCACAGTGCGCGAAAGTTTTATTCAGGATGCGATTGAAGCTGTGGCAAAGGAAAACGGGCAGGTGATCTTCGTGGAACTCACTTGCGCCGAAGAGGAATTGGAACGACGCATGGAAGATTCGTCACGTAAAGAATTCGGCAAGTTGGGTTCAATTGAACAGTATCGATCGCTGAAAGCCTCGGGCGCTTTCGAGCATCCGCCACTGCCAAACGATTTATCACTGGATACAACCAGTCAGTTACCGGCCGACAGCGCGCGGTTGATCAGCACCCATTTAGCTGCGCTCTAATCCAAAATTCAAGCAGCTGAATATTCAAAAAGTTCAGAGTCCAGGCTTTAGCTTGCATCCTGCTGGCAGGCACAAACTAAAGTATGAACTCTGAACTTCTTGAAGGGTGTTCTAAGAGTTTCTTCTTAGAACGTAAACTTCACCGCCAACTGCAATTGTCTCGGATCGCCGACGCCCTGCCGCAGGAAGCCGTCGAAGTTGAACAGCGCCGCCGTGGTTAGCGGATTGATAAGGTTCTTGTTATTGAAGGTGTTGAACATCTCGACGATCGGGATCAGCGCGTAGCGTTCGCCAAACTTGAACGGACGCTGCAACCGCCAATCAAACGAGAAGTATTGGTTATCTTTCCGGAGCGTATTGCGCGCCGGGTTCGCCGCGGTTCGCGGCGCCGAGATTGGCTGCGCCGATCGTGCCTGCACGCGGAAGTTTCCTTCCAGCCCCCCAGGCAATTCCGCATACGTAATGAAGTTAAACTTGTGCCGGATGTCGCGATCAGACAGGCCATAGTCCAACTGCAAGTTGTTGATGTTGAAGGCACGATCAGTGAATGGATCGCGTTCATTCGAATCGTCATCTTTGTCTTTCGAGAGCACGTAGTTCCATTCAAACTGATAACCCTTGGTTAACCGCTTGCGCATGCCCACCGTAAAACCATTGTAGAGAGACTTGCCCAGCGCGGAGGTAACAAAGACGTCGCCGAGATAATCGCCGAAGATGGGAAAGCCCGCGGCGTCATGCTTGTTCGCGTAATTCAGAAAGCGGGTTAGATGAACACCCTGCGAATGTGTGAAATCGAAGTACAGCGAAAGATCATTCGCGATCTGCTGCTCAAACTGTACGTTCGCGGTGTAGATTCGCGGGTTAGCGTAGTCCTTGCTGAACACGCGGACGCCGCTGAAGCATGGGAATGGGTTAGTAATCGGACCAGGGGCTGAGAAACCGTGGATCGTCGAGCAGGACCCCGCAGTCGGCGTCACCAGACCCGGCCAGGTGGGACGTACGAATGGGTTTGCAAACAAGCCGCCGGCGATCGTTTGTTGTTGCACGCCATTGGTCGTGATCGAACCCACCTGCGACAGCATGTTCTGCCGCGCATAATAAATTCCGTAGCTGCCTCGCAGGACCGATTTACCGTTCTTGGAAGCGTCCCAGGCAAAGCCTACGCGCGGTTGAAACTCTTTCTTCGGACTGTGGAGCGTGCCGTCAGAAGGGAATCTCGGATCGCTTAGAGCGAATCCGTAAGCGGTGGCTGACGGGGCCACAGTTACTTCGGGAAAGATCTGTGCTTCCCAACGCAGACCGTAGCTAAGCGTTAGGTTTGGTCTCACCTGCCATTTGTCCTGTGCAAAAAGCGAGTAGTCCTGGTTGGTAATTCTAGATGCGCCAGCCGCGTCGGTTGCTGGCCCACTGGGTCCTGCGCCTTGCAGGAACAGTAGCAACGGCGTGCCGGCCCCGGCGCACGAGGGTGCGTTAAGGTCTGTCCAGGTTCCGTTGGGACATTGCCCGGCATTGGGGCCAAAGCCTGCACCCAATGCTGCGGGCGAGGCGTAACGCAGGAAGCCGGAGACGGTGTTGAAAAGATACCGGCCAGTGAAGAAGCCGCGAAACACCTGGTCGTTAAGCGTGTGGATCCACTCGCCACCTACTTTGACGTTGTGGTTACCGGAAATAATCGAGAAGTTGTCCCTGGCATCGGTGCGCCAGATCAATTCGTCAACGTTTGGTTCCAGGAAGAACGGATTGCCGAAGCGAAACGAAAGTTCGGCTGGATTGAAGCCGCCGCCGGCGCCCGTATCCGCTGGAATATTCGACGGTATCGCAGAACGCGGCCGCAGTTCTCGTGTGTAGGAGAAGTGGGCCTCATTCAGTTTTGTGGCTGAAACCGTGGAGAAGAGGTTGATGTTGAGATTGTTAATCTTCGACGGGCCTTCGATGCCGTTGGCTGAAGTACCGTAGGTNGCGACGTCAAACGTTTGATTNGTGTTCTTCGAGTAGTCGAAGTTGTAGGAGATTGCNAGCTGGTGNGCCCGGCTNAGATTGAAATCAGTCTTACCCAGGAAGGCATAGTTTCTGATTGGATGCGGCACGGGCAGACCTTCATTCTGACCACGGGTGGCCTGAATAAAGTTGATCAGCGCCAATCGCTGGCAGTCGGAGCTGCTATTAATCAAGGTTTCATGGGCGGGGTTTGTAATAACCGGAGCTGCAACCGCACAGGGAGTGCCGATCGGTTCGCTCAGATTTGCGCGCGTCAGCCTTTCGCGGATCCCCTCAAACGACAAGAAGAAAAACGCTTTGTCCTTTTGGATCGGTCCGCCAACGGTGCCGCCAAATTGCTCACGACGAAAATCCTTGAGCGGTTTGCCATCTGAGGTGTGGGCCGCGAGCGCTTCGAGACGTTGAAAGTGAAACAGACTGCCATGCACCTGGTTGGTTCCCGACTTGGTAATCACGTTGATAATCCCACCCGCCGTACGGCCAAATTCGGCAGTGGCTCCGGTGGCAACAACCTGGAATTCTTTTACTGCATCCAGCGGGATGTCGATGGCGGCGCGCTGGCCTCCCAATTGCTCGCCAAAAAAGCCGTTGTTATAGTCGCCGCCGTCCAGGCTCACGTTATTGAAGACGCCGCGTTGTCCGGCAAACGTAATCTCGTCGCCATCCGGTCCCTGGACCACGCTCACGCCTGGAGTCAGCGTTAACAAATCCTCAAATTTTCTTCCCAGGATGGGAGTGGTATTTACAGTTACCTCGTTCAGCGTGGTGCTCGATTCTGTCTTGACGGTGTCGACAGTTGGGGTAGCAGTGATCGTTACGGTCTCCTGCACTGAAGAAACCTTCATGGATAGCGGAAGATTCATTGCCTGGCCTACCGTCAGGTCTGCCTTCTCGACCACCAGGGTCGCAAAACCAGTCTTGGTAACGGTCACGTTGTATCGGCCTGAAGGTAATTGCGGCGCTGCAAATCTTCCGTCCTCATCCGTGGTCGTGGTCCTGATGAAGTTGGTATCAACATTCTTGACTTCGACTTCGGCGCCAGGCACGGCTGCTCCATTCGCGTCCAGGACGGTGCCTTGAATAGTGCCGGTTGTGATTTGCGTCTGGGCTACCACAACCGTAGCAAACAAGAAGGGGACGAACAGACAAATACTCACTCCTTTGGCCCATCGGGCAAAGGAACAAAGCAAGGGGTTACGCATGATCTTCTCCTGTAGTTTTGATCTGATTTCTGGTTCAGATCTTGTGTTTAGAACTCGTGGAGACAATAGCGAGGTGCATCATCTTAGTTAACGTCTCTCAAACATGTCAATGATTAGTTTCCCAACCAGAAGTAGTTGTAATCGTGCTGCAATAGTTAACCAGGGCCGTTAATTTTGCGGTGCAAACACTACTGTTTTTCGGATAAGAATATTTCCGGTTCGCGCAGTACTTCTTCCAATCGCGCTACGTATCTACCGACGTGTAAACCATCCATCAACGCGTGATGAACCTCCACCGAGAATGGCAGCAGCGTGCGCCCGTTCACTTTCATAAATTTTCCGAAAGCGATCTTCGGCACAGAATCCTCGCGTCCCCAATTGCGCGCATGAGAGAAGCTGGTGAATGAAATCCACGGCAAAGTTGTGAAGTGGATCATGTCGTCCCTGGGGTTTGGCCTGAAGGCGCCGTCTCCTGCTACCGCTTCCTTCATCGCTGCGTCAGCCCCGGCAATAAACTTCTTGAAGCTGGGCTCATATTCAAAGTATGCCAGCGTGAAGATTTCATTAGGCAGCAGCACGGTGGTACCGCCGTGGATTACATCGTAAACAATCACCTGGCCGTCTTTGAGTCGATAACGAAATGGCTCGATCTCGTTCGCTGCTCGAAGCGCGAAGTAATGATAGGCCAGCGACACGCTCACTCCGCGATCACTAAGCGCCGCCAGTAGCGGCGTAATGTCAAGGTTAGTACAGATATTGAAGTAAGGTTTGTCGAACGCGAGGAAGAACTCGAATACGTCCTTGCGGATCCAGTTTTTCAGATCAAGGTATTTAGCCATGGGGAAACTCGAGCGCCGTAAGAATAGCTCTATTTGAGTGTGATATCGAAACCTTTGCGGCTAACGTGCGTAATTAGTCCCGCATTCGCAGGTTTGGTATCATTTTATTCAACCATCGTAAACCTAATCCAACTTCGCTTAAGGAGTACTCTATGCGTCATATTAATGTGCGCCTTCTGATTGCGCTGGTCGTAGCAGTCTCATTCGCGCTCGCGGCCTTCGCGCAAACAGCGCCGCATGGCTTCGATCCGGCAAACATGTGTGCCACCGCGTGCAAAGCTTGCGACGATTTTTACCAATATGCCAACGGCGGCTGGATTGCGAAAAACGAAATCCCGCCTGCTTTTTCGACCTGGGGTATCACCAGTCCGCTGCGTGAAAAGAACATCGCTACGCTACACCAGATCCTCGAGGATGCCGCAAAGAATACAGCCGCTCCGAAGGGCAGCAATGAACAAAAGATCGGCGCGTTTTATGCCAGCTGCATGGACGAAGCAAAGATCGAAGCGGCCGGCGCTACACCGCTCCGGAAAGAAATTGACGCCATCAATAGCCTCAAGAGTTCGCGCGACCTTCCGGCCATGCTCGCCCACCTGCACCGCATGGGCGTTGCTTCGATATTTAGTTTCGGCGCCGGTCAGGACTTGAAGAAGAGCGACACCATTATCGCCATTACCGGTCAGGGTGGCCTGAGCCTTCCGGACCGGGACTTCTATCTCAAGGACGACGAAAAATCCAAAAGCACACGCGATGCTTACGTGCGGCATGTAACGAACATGTTCAAGTTGTTGGGTGATGAGGCCAACAAAGCTGCCGCGGAAGCGCAAACGGTGATGAAGATTGAAACCGAGCTCGCGCAAGTTTCATTGGATCGCGTGGCGCGCCGCGATGCTTCGAAGCAATATCACAAACTGCCCGCAGCAGACTTGAAAACGGTGCTGACAAACTTCGACTGGGAAACATATACCACCAGGCTGGGCGCGCCGAAGTTCACCGAAATCAACGTTGCCCACCCTGACTTTTTCAAAAAAGTCGATCAGATGCTGGTCAGCGTCCCCATCGACGATTGGAAAACTTATCTGCGCTGGCATCTGGTTCACGATGCTGCAGAGACGCTTTCAACGCCTTTTGTAAATGAAAATTTCGATTTTTACAGCCGGACGTTGAACGGAACTAAAGAGAATCAGCCGCGCTGGCGCCGCTGTGTAGTGGCTACCGATCAGAATCTTGGCGAAGCGCTGGGCGAAGTCTACGTGAAAAAAGCTTTCCCGCCGGAAGCCAAAGCACGCATGAAGGAATTAGTGAACAACCTGATCGTCGCCCTGCGCGAAGATATCCCGACGCTCGATTGGATGAGCGAACCGACGCGACAGGCTGCCATCGCTAAACTAAATGCATTTGGAGTAAAGATCGGCTACCCGGACAAGTGGCGCGACTATTCAACTTTGAAGATCGAACGCGTCTCGTATAGCGAGAACATGCTTCGGGCGAGCGAGTTTAGTCGTCTGCGAAACCTCTCGAAGCTGGGAAGGCCCGTTGATCGCACGGAGTGGGCCATGACTCCACCCACCGTTAACGCCTACAACAGTTCGCTCCTGAACGAAATAGTTTTCCCGGCGGGGATTCTGCAACCGCCTTACTTCGATTTAACCGCCGATGATGCACTTAACTACGGAGCGATCGGCGCCGTCATCGGCCATGAGATGTCACATGGGTTCGACGATCAGGGACGCAAGTATGATCTGCAGGGCAACCTTAAGGACTGGTGGACGGAAGCGGACGCTAAGAACTACATGGAGCGTGCCACCTGCGTCGAACAGCAGTTCTCCGACTTTCGCGTGGAAGAAATCAGCATGAACCAGAATGGCAAACTGGTGCTCGGTGAATCCATCGGTGATCTTGGTGGTTTGAAGATCGCGTGGCTCGCCTTCCAGAAAGCCCTGCAGGGCAAACCACGCACCGCGGACATCGACGGCTTTACACCCGAACAGCGTTTCTTCCTTGGTTGGGCGCAGGTGTGGGGCAGAAAGCAAACTCCGGAAGCGATGCGGCAACAGATTCTTACCGACCCGCATCCGCTCGGCCGTTTCCGCGTCAACGGGCCTCTCTCAAACATGCCGCAGTTTGCGGAAGCGTTTCACTGCAATGCCGGCGATGCGATGGTGCGTCCGCCTGAGAAGCGTTGTCAGGTTTGGTAGCAAGAAACTTAGCCGCGGATTCTCGCGGATAAACGCGGGTTCGATCAGGGTTAGGATATATCATCCTAATATGTTTTTCTGATCCGCGTTCATCTAAGTAAATCCGCGGCTAATTGTTTCTTCCGCTAATCTCGGGCAACTATCAGGCAACGAAAAACCCAAACACGAAGCGAGCCAAACCGGCGCCCAGGATTACCCAAATCGCGTTAGGCCGGTAGCGTACCAACACCACGCCGGCTATCACCGCAATCAACATCCCCACCCAAC
>Ga0065715_10002790_pt1 | contig 11556 bp, 11 predicted proteins | sample MisBulReplicate1_FD_59102 | JGI IMG/M metagenome (GOLD analysis project Ga0065715, IMG submission 59102) | Miscanthus rhizosphere microbial communities from Kellogg Biological Station, MSU, sample Bulk Soil Replicate 1 : eDNA_1 v2 (version 2) | ecosystem: Host-associated > Plants > Roots >...
GTTTCACCGGTAGCTCTCGGTATGGTCGCAATCGTGCCAATGGTGTTAGCTATTGGATTGAAGCTGAAGGAAGTGGTGGTATCCACTACCGTGCCACCCTGGTAATCTGATGCTCCTCCCACGTAGATGATGCCACCTATGGTCGTTGTCGGTGCATACATGATCCCCACTGGTGTGTTTGTCTTTTGTGTCCACTTGGCTCCTACAGCAGCGGTGGGATCAAATTCCCAGATCTGGTTGGTGGAGGCTACGTTGATATTGAATCCGCCCAGGATGTAGAGCTTGTTGTTAGCTACCGTAAATCCACCCGGTAGAATCGTTCCCATGGCACCCGGCCAATCGTCTCCGGTCAAGTTGGTCGGAGTATCGGTTACCGGGTTGTAAGAGAATACGCGGCCAGTGGCTACGGTCGCCCCGGCAGCAGAACCGCCCACGCAATAAATAGAAGGCGTGCCTGAAACGGTTAACACGCCGCAAGCCATATTGTTCATTTCATTGTCGGGCAACGTAGAAGGTTTCTGGGTCCAGCTGTTGGAACCGGGCGTGTACTGAAGGACGTGCTGGAAGTCAGACCCTGCGGTGTCCGCGGTGCGACCGCCTACAGTGTAAAAGTTGCCGTTAGGTTGGAAGTAAACCCCAACCGCTCTAACCAAGGGGGTAGGCATGTCCGGACCGAGAGACCAACCTGACTGTGCGCAACTACCCGTGACATTGACCACGCCAGCCATGCCAAGGAAACAGTGTGCAAAGCAGATGTAGGAATAACTCCCAGCCGTGTTAAACGTGTGCTGATAAACAGTGCCGGTGTTAGAAAGAGTTCCTGGAAAACAATTCATGTCGTTAGGCGAACAAAATTGCGAATCCGCGAAGCACTGAGGACCACTGCTAACGCTGTGGCCGCCACTGGCCCAGGTCCATCGCACTGTGTCACCCACCGCGATGTTGACCGTCTCCGGCGAAAACGAGAAACCCGGCCCCACCATGACGTCAATAATCTGGCTGGTAGCCGATGGCACGCCATTGACAACCGGCCGACCGTTTTGATCGACAATGCGCAAGGGTGCGCTCGTTGTGTTCGCCATATTTGCTCGCTTCTCGCTGGATTCAGCCCGCACTAAAATTCCAATGGCGAAAATGGCCGCGAGCCAAAAAATCAACCGTGCTGCATTAGATATTTTCATACTGTTGGTCTTTTTTTATGCGCCAGCATTGGGGATTTCGTTGTGTCGAATCGCGCTGACGCTCCACGCTCAGTCCCCGGAATTTGCGCAAGCGGTTGCAAACAACGCAAGTAGAATCTTTGGGCCAAACGAAGAAACGTTCGACCTGTCGGTAATCCGTGACTGATTTTTTCCTAATGGCGCACGCCTGGGGGCGGGCGTGGCGCGGGGCCTGGGTGTCACCATTGCGCGAGCCGTCAAATAGAATGCAACTGTTGACGCGTCTCCGTGAGACGCGTCAACCGCACTTACAGTCGTTCAACGCTTGCGCTTCGCACAGCGAAGNGGCTACAGGCACTATGGACGAGGCGCTGGTGTTGGCCGANGACGCGGTGTTGGCGTCGGGCGAACTCCTGGTGGNAGTGTCGCCGTTGGAGATGCTGTGGCGGTGGCCGTCGCAGTCGCANTACCCGTTGGTGTCGCCGTTGCAGATCCCGTGGCNGTTGCTGTTGCTGTTGCGGTCGCAGTTGCAGTCGGTGTTGGCGTTGGCGTCCCACCGCCGCCTTGGCAGAAAATTTCCGTCGATGCCAGCAGTGTTAGGCCGTCAACATCATAGCCGCCTGTCAACCAAATCCTGGTCGTGCCGTCGGTGTCGGTCGCGAAGTTCCGCCGTGCGTTCGTGAACGCAGGGACAGGTGAATTTACGGTCCACATGTTAGTGCCTGGATCATAGGCGTCCACCTCGTTGGACGGGTTGGGCGCGGTTCTGCCACCACCCATGACCAACATGAGGCCGTTGAAGTTCAGCGCTCTCGTCTCGCCTGTCGCTCGCGGTATCGCGGCTATCGTGCCGATAGTATTCGCCACCGGGTTATAAACAAAGGAGTTTGTAGTATCGGTAAGAGCGCCAGCCGTGATATCGCTGCCGCCGCCTGTGTAGATGAGGCTCCCGATGGTCGTCGTGGGTATGTAGCCGAGCGGAACTGGCAGGACAGTACTCTTCTGCACCCAGGCAGCCGGGCTAGGAGTAAACTCCCATATCTGGTTAGTCCCTTGTCCGCCGTTCGTAATAGTGTCGAATCCGCCCAGGATATAGAGCTTGTTGTTCAAGACTGTGAAGCCACCGGGCAGAACCATTCCCATGACAGCGGGCCAGGGAGCAGCAACCGGGCTGATCACGTCCGCGACAGGGTCATAGCGGAACACGCGATCTGAAATGTCCGGTATGGTAACCGCGCTACCTCCTATACAATAAATGTATGGCGTTCCAGCATCGGTGAGAACACCGCAAGCCATGTTGTTCACGTGGTTATCAGGATAGGTGGCCGATTTGGTGGTCCAGCTGTTGGCAACCGGGTTGTATTCAAACGGGTGAGTGAATTCACTCCCGGCGGTATCGCTGCTGCGGCCCCCCATGGCGTAAAACTTGCCGTTGGCTTGGAAGTACACCCCAGTAAGGCGTGCACCAACACTGGGAAGGTTTGGACCCGCCGACCATCCCGACGGCGTGCAACCACCCGAAACATTGACCACACCGGTCATGCCAAGAAGACAATGTGATAGGCAGTGATATGAATAACTACCAGCATTCGTAAAGGTATGTTGATAGACCGTACCTAAATTGGAGAGGCTGCCCGGAGAGCAATTCATGTCGTTAGGCGAGCAATATTGCGAATCGGCCTGGCAAGGAGGTCCACTGGTGACGCTGTGTCCGCTACTGCCCCAGGTCCATCGCACCGTGTCGCCCACCGAGATGTTGACTATGTCCGGGTCGAACGTAAACCCTCCACCCGGCCCTACCGCCACATCGACGGTATTGCCGTTAGGCGATGGAATACCGCTCACGGCTGGCTGGCCGTTTTGATCCAATACTCGGATCGGTGGCCCGGCATGTTTTTGCGCAGGTATACCTGGCCGCCTCTGGCCAGATTCAGCTCGCACCAAAAATCCGAGTGCAAAGATGGCCATGACCCAAAAAATCAAGCGTATTCCATGAGATATTTTCATATTATTGGTCCTCTTCTACGCGTCAGCATTCAGGATATCTTGTGTTAAAACGCAGCTGACACTCTGCGGTTCAATAACCAAAATATTGCGCAGTCACCCGCGAAGAAGGCAAGCGGAATCTTTTAGTAACAGCGGCAAAACCTATCAAACGTTGCAATAAAAGGTAACAGAACTGTTACCAGCGAAATGCGAGGCGCGAGCCAGCGATTCAATAGAATCGTGTGAGACTGGATTAGTACCGCGCCAGCAGCACCTTGATTTCCTCCCTCGCTAAAAATCACGGTGCGCAGCCCGCGACAGAACTTAAGGACTCGGGCGAGGCGCAGGTGTTGGACGCGGCCGTGCAACTGGAGTCCCTCTTAGCGTCGGGGTCGCAGTCGGCGTAGGAGTGGAACTCGGGGTCGGTGTCGGAGTGGGTGTCCCACTGGGGCAACGATTGAAAACCATGTGTGCGCTGAGCGCACCGCCGGGCGGCGATGTGTTTGATGCTGCTGTTTCGACCGCTGACCCAAGTAACAGACGCGAGTTAGAATTGAAGCGGTTGGGAGTCGAAGAGTTCTTCATCGTTAGGTTTAGCTACTGACGTTTCAACGCAATGGACGAGAAAGAATAGACGGGCGAGACGGCGGTGTAGGACGAGGCCTGGGCGCCGGAGTAGGCCTCGGTGTAACGATAGGAGTGACCGTCGGAGTGACGCTTGCTATTGGACTAGGGGTCGGTGTGGGCGCCGGTCCACCGCCATTTGCAGTCCATAGAATCGTGCCACTGTCGCCAACTGCGATTCCTCGCAATGCGTCGCTGGCGAAGGAAACGTCGTTGAGATTTGCGGACGTCCCACTGGTCTGATCGGTCCAGCCGATTCCCATATTTGTGGTGTGCAAGATTCGTCCGCCCCAGCCCACCGCAAATCCAACGTTTGTTGTATTTGTTAGTGGGAAATCAACGCCCTCTATTGCCTGATCGAAGAATAGTGTTGACCAATTCACGCCGCCGTCAGTGGTCCTCGCAATCGCGCCTCTTCCGTCAAAAACGAACCCTGAGACGACACCCGTATTCACATCGAGGAAACGGACGTCGGTGCAACCGCCTTCGTTTTTATCAAAATAAAATGCGTGAGCTTCCCAACTGGCACCGCCATCGGTTGTAGCCTGCACCAAAGGTTGAAAGATCGAATTTTGTCCGGCTACAAAACCTATGGTTGGACTCAGCATATGAGCACCTGGAAAACCACCGCCGAAAAACCCGCTTTGGCCGATCTGCCACGAGGCGCCGGAGTCAGTCGAATAGAGAATCGTTTGGGAATCGCCGCCGGAAATTCCGTTTGCCCCACTAAAGAAGACGGATCTAAGCGCGTCCTCCACGCCGCTGGCCACGCTCTGCCACATCGCCCCACCGTCGGTGGTACGTAGAATCAATCCCTCGTCTCCGACTGCCACGCCCTGATTACCATCAAAAAAGTACACCGCGTGCAAAATGTTTGTTGTTCCCGACTGAAGAGGCGCCCACGTCGCTCCGGCATCGGTGCTTTTCAAAATCGTGCCGGCATCCCCGACTGCAAAAGCGATTCCTGAATCAAGCAGACAGGCGCCGTTCAAGTTGTTCGTTGTTCCCGAGTTAGCAGAGGACCATTGACCAAAGACGGTTACGCCTGAGTAGCAAACGATGCCTAACGCGAGAAGAACTATTTTTCGCATAATGTCATTCTGAGCGGAGCGAAGAATCTCGGATCAAATTTGGATGAATCCAAGACCAGAAATAAACAGAGATGTTTCGCTTCGCTCAACATGATAGCCCCATTTATAGGCGTATCTAATACCTTCCCTATTCCCAAAAAACGAAACGGCTACCGTTTGGGGCGCGCTATTTCTTGAAGCAGTTCTATCTGAATCTGCTGAATTTCGAATAACCGGTTGTATTGACGACGTAAGAGGTGATCGAGTTTTTCGTGCAAGTGCCGAATCTCTAGCTCCGCTTTCAAATTCACTTTGTAATCGTTTTCCGCCCGCAACCGGTCGCGCGCCTCGGAACGGTTTTGACTCATCATGATAACCGGCGCCTGCACCGCAGCCAGGCAGGAGAGGACCAGATTTAGCAATATAAATGGATACGGGTCGAACGCGTGTGTCGCGAGCATGACGGCGTTGATGCCGATCCAGAAAAGAATCACCGCTCCAAACGTGATCAGGAATTTCCAACTGCCGCCGAATTCGGCGATCTGGTCGGAGAGTCGCTCGCCAAACGTGAGTTTCCTTTCGAATTGTTTAATGATGTCGCTCGAGAGAATCTCATGTTGTTCCAGGCTTTCGATGACTTCCTGGTCGAGCGCAGAAAGCTCGCCGATCTCGTCTTCCAAAACTTCCTTGACGTAATCCTTCCGAAATTCGCCCAGATCTTCGAAGCAGATGAACGCTTTGATGTCGACGTCGGGCACTTTCTTTTTGATGAACTCCAGCAGAGACGGCCGAATTAATTCGGCGATCATTCCGCTGTTTGGCGACTTCGACTTTTTACAAACCTGGCAGACCAGTGGTGCGGTGCTCATCGGGATTCGCTGCCGAATTAAACCGCTTCTGCACGGCTTGTCGATTCCATGTTGAAGGGAAAGAGTCCTGGGCTGTTGTTCACGAAAAAGACGCTGAGCCTTGCCCGCAGAAGCGAATAGGCAGGAAACGATTACGGCATGGCAAAGACAGATCCGTCAAAGAAACCCAATCCTGTGAGACGTTTCTTCTCGCTGTTGGGGCCCGGCCTGATCACTGGTGCGGCTGATGACGATCCCTCCGGTGTCGCTACCTACACAATCACGGGCGCGCAGCTCGGCACATCACTACTCTGGACGGCATTCATCACCTGGCCGCTCATGGGTTGCGTGCAATTCATGTGTGCGCGTATCGGCATGGTAACAGGACTCGGACTAGCTGGCGCATTACGACGCAAAATTCCGCGGTGGATGTTGATCGTTGCAGCACTCGCTCTTTTCGGTGCGAACTCGATTAATGTAGGCGCCGATCTTTCGGGAATGGCGGATGCCGCCGAGATGCTAACCGGCATCAATTCGCATCTGTTGGTCATTATCTTCGGTGTGGGGATCGCCTTTTGGGCAGTCCGTTGTCGTTATTATCAGATCGCAATGATCTTGAAATGGCTCGCACTTTGTTTGTTTGCCTACGTCATCACAGCATTCGTTGTGCGGCCCGACTGGGGCGCGATCGCTCGCGATACATTTGTGCCGACTTGGCCGAAAGATCATGACACGTGGCAAAACCTCGTCGCGATTCTCGGCACAACCATCAGTCCATATCTATTCTTCTGGCAATCATCGCAAGAAGTGGAACACGAAAAATCGATGGGCCGCCGGATGCTCGTGCAGCGCGAAGGAGCGACCAAACGCGAGATCATCGATCGCAAACTAGATGTTGGTATCGGCACATTCTTTTCGAACTTGGTCATGTACTTCATCATCCTGACGGCTGCTGTGACGCTGCATCAGAACGGCGTCACCCAAATTGAAACGTCCAAACAAGCCGCCGAAGCACTCCGGCCNCTCGCCGGCTCCCTGGCTTATTTCCTTTACACCGCCGGGTTGATCGGCGTGGGTTTGCTCGCGATTCCGACACTNGCCGGCTCCGCNGCGTACGCTTTTGCCGAGACATTCAAATGGCGCGAAGGACTCGATCTTCCGTTCAAAAGCGCCCAGCCATTTTATATCGTGCTGATCGTTTCCACTTTATTCGGGATCGCGATGGATTTTCTCAATATCAATCCTGTTAAAGCTCTTTTCTGGACAGCGGTTATTAATGGCGTGTTGGCGCCGTTTTTACTCGTAGGCATCCTTATGGTGGCGTCTGATGGCCAGCTGATGCGACGCCAACCCAGCTCATGGTTGTCGCTTGCAGGGGTGGGGGTCATTACGCTTGTGATGTTTGGCGCTGCGGCAGCGATGTTTGTTCTGTAACACTCTCCCTTCTGGATCTTGTGTTAAACTAATATTGTCGATTTTAAGGCCAACTCGCATGGAAGAAGCAGAAGTCCCGCTCGAGCATTTGCACGAGCATGTGAAGGAAAGCGCTGAACACACCGGCGAGGCTTGGATTTCATGGGTGGCCCTGAGCACCGCGATTCTCGCCGTTCTGGCTGCCATCGCCAGCCTGCTTTCTGGGGAATACGCCAACGAAGCGATGATGAACCAGATCGAAGCCTCCAGCCAGTGGAGCTATTACCAGGCGAAGAGTATAAAGTCCTCCGTCGTCGATGTGAAGCTGGCCTTTAGCGGTGTGCCTGACGAACAGGACCAATCCAAGCGCGCTCGTTACGAGAAAGAGCAGGAAGAGATAAAATCGGAAGCCGAGCGCAAGCAAGCCGCGGCGAAGTCATATTTTCACAAACACGAAGTATTCGCACGCGCCGTGACAATGTTCCAAATCGCGATTGCGATCGCTGCAATCTCAGCGCTCACGAAGAAGCGTCGTTTCTGGCTCGTGAGCTTAGTATTCGGCGCGATCGGCTGCGCCTTTCTGGGGCTCGCCTCGATGACTCGATAAGACTAGATCAGACTGAGGCTCGTTTAGGACCGGAGACAACATCGCTCGCAATTCGGCGAGCCTTTCTGAGCCACCGGCGTGCCAAAACGTACTCCGTGACGAGAATTGCGAGTCCCACTGAAATCACCACGAACGCCGGACCAAGCAACACAAGCAGCGCGATCCCGATCAGCAGGACCGTGGCACCGACTACGGACACGACCACGCGCCTGACAACTTTGATGTTGTCGCGGTTCCAGCGGCTGAATAAACGTTTGATCGAAAACCGTGAGTATTTCCATGTCCGGGCGCGCGATTTTTCATGAAATCGTCGCTCGGGGTCTCATCAGACCCGTGTTGCGGTCGGTAAGAGCAGCGCGCAAACGATCAAGAAAAGGAACCTGTCTGGACTTTAATTTGCGCCTGGCCGCTTTGTCAGAGAAGAAGCACGCCCGATCTACTTCTGGAAAACTTTGGTATTTTCCGGAACGCGGCGGCCATTCCAGTTCGAACAGGTTTGATTTGCACTCAAACGGTTCGGGCAAATTTCCTTCGAATGCCCAGGCGTGCACAATCTTGCCGCCTTTTTGCTGGATCCAGCCAAGCTCAATCCATTGTCCAACATTTTCAGGAAGCAATCCTGTTTCCTCTTCAAACTCAATTTGAGCACGCGTCAGTAAATCTTCTCCGGGAGCTGCTTCACCTTTTGGAATTGTCCATACGCCGTCATCTTTGCGGACGAAGAACGGTCCGCCGGGGTGCGCCAACAGAACTTCTATTTCATCATTCTTGCGCCGAAACATAAGCAGACCCGCGCTGATCCGACTTCGGGGAGCCTCAGGGTTTTCAGACATTATTTCGCGCCTGCAACGCGGTCGATGTGTTTTGCTGGCGGCTGTGTGTCTTTCTTGCCCCAAACATGGAATGTGTATGTGAAGACGACATAACCGAACAAGTCGTGATTCGGGCCATTGCTAATGTAAAGCGCGGGGTTGAACTGGAAATCCGGTGTGACGTTGCAGGTGAAGCCGATTGTCGATGAATTCTCGGAGCCGCTTTGCCAATCCACCTGTAACCGCCATCTCTCGTTAAAGTCGTAGGCGTAGCCGAGAATGGCTTCGTTTTTGTAGCCGGCATGAATCANGCCGGCGCANANTTTGTTATGTTCTCCCCANTAGCCAGCTTCGATAAACGGCTGAGGATCTTCATTCAGATGTGGCGACCAATTGATGAACCCAATCGAAAGAAGATAAGGCTCNTTCCTTAANAACCCGATCTCCGTGCCGAAGATCCATTCGTCAGGCTGGAANCCGCGAAACACTGCTACCTCACCCCAATCAGTTAGTCCCAGCTCGCCTTGCAACTGATACGGATTTGCAATCCGCTTGTCCTGGANTTGGAAACTCAACGAAAAGTCGCCGGCCGGTTCCAAATCCGGCGTCACGATTTGGCTTAACCCTTTCGTCGTGGCGAAAGACGTTGGACCGCCCGCGAGCACGGCAAACATTATCGTTACGATAACGACAGCTCTTTTATTCGTCGCCGTGTCCATTGCTTACTGCGCGAGTAAAACCGTTGCTTTCGAATTTGTCGATTCCATGTTGAACGCATTGCAGTCGATTTTAAGATTTCAGTAAATGCGCGTACTCGCCATCGACGCTTCTTTGCGAAACACCGGTGTCGCAATCGTCGACGCAAACAACGGCAAACCGCAGTCTGTCTATTTCGGAACTATTCACAACAAGAGCGCACTGCGTCCGTCATCGTGCCTCGTCTGCATCCGCGATCAGCTCGTCGATTTGATTCGCGAACACGCACCGGACTGTTGCGCGCTTGAGTCGGTCATTTACGTACAAAGTTATAAGACCGCCATCATTCTCGGCGCGGCGCGTGGTGCAGCCATTCTCGCCGCTGCCGAAAACGGATTGCCGGTATTCGAGTATTCGCCTAAACGAATCAAGCAATCCGCGGTCGGGCGCGGCGGCGCCGGCAAGAATCAGGTTGCGTTCATGGTGCGCGCGCTGCTTGGACTAACCGAAACGCCGGATGCCGATGCCGCAGACGCGCTGGCGATCGCGCTTACTCATTTGCGCATGCAAGAGGCAGCAGCCCGCGGTGTTCCGGGAGGAACACAAATATGAATGGAGCGATTGGTAGGGACGCCGCGCTGCTGCGTGCGGTCGCCGCAGCGCGCCTACCCTACCTGAATGTGCGCTGGCTCGGCCGGATGGAATTTGCACGTGCTCTTGTTTTGCAGGAAGAAATTGTCGCGAAAAAATGGGAAGATACTTCCCAGCCGGACGAACTGCTTCTTCTCGAACACGACCCCGTTTACACAATCGGCCGCACGCCTGATCGATCCAGTTTGTCCGCCACAGGACGTATTAGCGGCGGCGGATTAGGCAGCGATCATTTGCCGCATCCGCTTTTTTCAATCAATCGCGGCGGCCAGGCGACGTATCATGGGCCGGGCCAATTGATGGGTTATCCCATTATTGACCTGCGGCGATGCGGCCAGGATTTGCACAAATATTTGCGCTGGCTCGAGCAACTGCTCATGCATCTTCTCGCCCAATACGCTGTTGCCGCGCAGCGCCGCGAATCGCTCACAGGAGTTTGGGTCGAAAATCGCAAGATCGCTTCAATCGGTGTCGGCGTTCGCCACTGGATCACCATGCATGGCGTCGCGTTGAACGTATGCGGCGATCTCTCGCCTTTTGATCATATTGTTCCCTGCGGAATCAATAACGTTGCAATGACGTCGATGGAAAAGGAAACGAAGCGAGCGTTCACTGTTGCCGACGTTGCGTCCACGCTTGAGAAATTGGCGTTGAATTCGATTGTCAGTTTGCGCGTTGCGCCGGAAACGCAATTGATAAACGCTTAACCCATATGATTCCACTTGAAGACAACGCCGGCGACATCATCGGAAAAGCGCAACGCGGCCTCGGCATTTCCGATTCTGAGCTTGCCGAAAAAGCGGGCGTAACTGCGCAGACAATTCGGAAACTGCGAGACGGCGATTTCGATCAATCGGCGCTGCTGAGCGTCGCACCGATTCTTGGCCTGGACGGGCGCGCCCTTGCCGGAATCGCGCAAGGAGAATGGCGTCCAAACAAAATCGAATCGTTGGACGGCCTCGCGCAATTTACCACCGATTACAATGGCATGGCCGTCAACGCATATCTTGTGTGGGAGCCCGCGACTCGTGTGGCGGCAGCCTTCGATACGGGAGCTGATTCCAGAGAGATGGTGCGCTTCGCGAAGCACCACAAGCTGAACGTGCAACTGATTCTGCTGACGCACGCGCACCCCGATCACGTCGCGGATCTTCCGGCCCTCCGCGAAGAAACCGGCGCAGATGTTTTTACTCCGGCGCACGAGCCGGTGCCTGGCGCGGAGCCGATCGAAGAGGGAAAAAGGTTTCGGCTCGGAAATTTACAAATCGANACNCGCCTGACATGGGGTCATTCCCCTGGCGGTATAACATACTTTGTGACCGGTCTCGCGCGTCCAATCGCCGTCGTAGGCGATTCGCTTTTTGCCGGGTCGATGGGCGGCGGCAACGTGTCGTATCGCGACGCCTTACAAAACAACATCGACAAAATCCTGACGTTGCGCGACGAAACCATCATCTGCCCGGGGCACGGCCCGATGACGACAGTGGCTGAGGAGAAAAAACACAACCCATTTTTCGCTGACAAAGTTTGATGAACAGCCAAATGAAGAGGAATGCCGAAGCACAAATGTCGAATGACGAAAGAAGATCGAATGCTCACATGACGAAGGCGCGGTGCAAAGCTTCTTTTCGTCATTCCGATTTCGTCATTGTTTCGTGCTTCGTCATTCGTCATTCGTCATTTCAGCCG
>Ga0065715_10000509_pt1 | contig 11529 bp, 8 predicted proteins | sample MisBulReplicate1_FD_59102 | JGI IMG/M metagenome (GOLD analysis project Ga0065715, IMG submission 59102) | Miscanthus rhizosphere microbial communities from Kellogg Biological Station, MSU, sample Bulk Soil Replicate 1 : eDNA_1 v2 (version 2) | ecosystem: Host-associated > Plants > Roots >...
CCAACCAATATCCCGTACTAATAAATTAGTCGTATATTTATATAGCGATAATGCGAGTATTGAGGTTGAGCCACAAATAAAAAATAACATCGTTTGCGATATCTCAATTGCAGCTTTTGGCTTTATTGTTTTAGATTTAGGTGTTTGTACCTAGATATTATTTATTAAGATACATTGAATTAAAAAAATATAAATGAAAGAATTAACTCTTCATATCAGTAAGAAACAACGATGGATAGTAATTTTTGTAATGGCCGTTTTGTTTTTTATGTGGGGCCTTTTAACAAATTTGAATTTATTCCTTTACCATCATTTTAAAGTAATATTTGAACTGAATTATTCAGTATCTACATTTATAAATTTAACTTTTTTCTGCACCTATCTTGTCGTTTCATTGCAAGCGGGTAGAATGATAAAAAAGATTGGTTATAAAAAAGGGATTCTGGTCGGCTGGCTGCTTGCCTGTGCAGGCTGTTTCTTATTTATGCTTTCAGTAATAGCTAAATCGTATAATTTATTTTTAGGAGCTTTGTTTTGTATGGCTGCCGGAATTACAATATTACAAGTAGGAGCAAATTTGTATGTTGTATTATTAGGTGGTGTTGAAAAAGCTGCCAGTAGGCTCGTTTTTGTACAAGCATTCAATTCATTGGGAGCGGTTATTGGTCCGATTGTTTCAATTGAAATTCTAAGTTATTTTATTAATGTTCCTTATGAATATTTAGAGCAGATCAATATCATTGATAAGGTAATGATTGAATCTGCATACATAGATTATCTGTATTTATTTTTCGGAATTCTAATGGTATTATTTGCCATTTTTTTAATGCTTATTCATTTACCGGAAATGGATACGCACACCTTAGAACCTTTAAATAAAGTTTCTTCGAAACGTAGACGACATGTAATGCACTTTTCGCAATTGCGATTGGGGGCATTTGCAATATTTGCTTATGTAGGAGCAGAGGTTGCTTTAGCGAATTATCTGGAAGATTTCTCCCACGAAAAGGTTAGTATTTATTGGCAATTAGCTATGGTCGGACGGTTTTTAGGGGCATTGTTATTATTGTTTGTACGAACAAACAAAGCATTAGGAGTAGCAGGTGCTGTTTCTTCTTTGTTGATTATTGTTGCCATTTTATTGCCTAAAGAATACATGGATTACAATTGCTATTTGATCATGTCTGTAGGTTTATTTAATTCCATTATGTTCCCAAGTATCTTTACACTTGGTGTAAACGGTTTGGGTAAATTCTCTTTAGATGGTTCTGCTGTATTAATCATGTTTATTGTAGGTGGCGCTGTATTACCTTTTAATGTTCGTAATTTTGCTTATGCCAATTATGATTTTGCATTGGTTATTGTAGTTATATGTTATCTGTATATATCTGTATACGGATTTAAACTTTCTAACTACATCAAACGAAAAGATTTGAGAGACGAAGAAATATTAGCTTAGTTTACCAGTGATCATATAAAAGAAAAGGTCCCCCGAATATTCGGGGGACCTTTTCTTTTATACCTAAATCCGTTTAAGAACTTCTATATTTTGATCCATCTTTTTGTTAAGATCTGATCTGCAATTTTTAATTGAATGATGTAGATACCTGCTCCCAATTCTTCCCCAATAGCTAGTTCTGTGCTTGTGATCCACTTGTTTTCCAATACCACTCGGCCGTGCATATCAATAATTGAAACCTGTATTGTTGTTTCATCAATATTTTTTGCAGAAAGAATACTGTATTGATTTGTTGGATTTGGATACACAGACAAATCTGTTTCCAATCCCATTGATAAGCCTGTAGAAACAATACTTGTTGTTTTACTTACGATTGCTCCGGTACCAAACGCATTCGATTCCTGTACAGTCACAGTGCCTCCGCTTGTACCATAAGATACTATGATGGAATTTGTGCCTTGTCCGCTCACAATGGTCGCATCAGCGGGTACTGTCCAGTTATAAGTTGATCCATTGTTATTCGTTACGGTATACAGTACATTCTGTTGATTTGGCGAAACTGCTGATGGTCCGGATATGGCAGACGTAGTAGGGGCAACACAAGGCGCTGTACCTATAGGCGTAATTGAAACCGTTTTCGTAGATGCTGTTCCGCTTCCGCAGGTATTCGTAGGAGTTACTCGTATCGTTCCGCCGGTTGTTGCAAACGAAACGGTAATGTTGTTTGTATTCGTACCGTTTGTAATCGTCGCACCTGTTGGTAACGACCAGGTATAACCTGTTGCAGTAGCAATGCTTGGTATAGAATACGTTACTCCCGTACTATTTGCGCAGGTAGTAGTAAGACCTGTTATTGCACCGGCAGCTGTTGGTACAGGCGTTAATGATACTGTTTTAGAGTTTGAAGCTCCATTTCCGCAGGCATTTGTTGGAGTTACTTGAATGGAACCACCAGTTGTTGCAAATGAAATGGTAATGCTGTTTGTGTTTGTTCCGTTTGTAATGGTTACACCTGTTGGTAACGACCATGTATAAGTTGTTGCAGTTGTAACAACTGGTATCGAGTATGTTACTCCTGTGCTGTTCGCGCAAGTAGTGGTTAAACCTGTGATGGTTCCGGCAGCAGTCGGTACGGTTGTTACTGCAACTGTTTTAGAACTTGCTGTTCCGTTTCCACAACTGTTAGTTGGTGTTACTTGTATGGTGCCGCCTGTTGTTGCAAATGAAACGGTAATACTGTTTGTGTTTGCGCCGTTGGTAATAGATGCACCTGTTGGTAGCGACCATGTATAGCCTGTTGCAGTAGCAATGCTCGGTATCGAATAAGTTACGCCAGTGCTATTTGCGCAGGTAGTGGTTAAACCTGTGATGGTGCCTGCAGCTGTTGGTATAGTTGTCACTGCAATTGTTTTAGGACTCGCAGTTCCGTTTCCACAACTGTTAGTTGGTGTTACTTGTATTGTACCTCCGGTTGTTGCAAATGTAACGGTAATGTTATTTGTGTTCGCTCCATTTGTAATAGTTGCACCTGTAGGTAATACCCATGTATAACCTGTTGCAGTAGCAATGCTTGGTATCGAATAGGTTACTCCCGTACTATTTGCACAAGTAGTAGCAAGACCTGTTATGCTTCCGGCAGCTGTTGGTACAGTTGTTAATGCAACGGTTGTGCTGCTTGCAGTTCCGCTTCCGCATGTATTGGTTGGTGCTACTTGAATGCTTCCGCCACTTGTTGCAAAAGAAACCGTAATGTTGTTTGTGTTTGCACCGTTGGTAATAGTTGCACCTGTAGGTAATGTCCATGTATAACCTGTTGCAGTAGCAATGCTTGGAATAGAGTAGGTTACTCCAGTGCTGTTTGCACAGGTAGTAGCAAGACCTGTTATGCTTCCGGCTGCCGTTGGTACCGTTGTTACTACTACAGTAGAGGTGGAGGTAGATGTTCCAGTCGGACCGGTAATCGTTAGTGTAATGGTTTTAGTACCTGCAGTTGTCCATGATACACTATGCGGACCTGCAGTAGTTGCAGAAGCTACCGAAGCACCTGTTCCAAAGTTCCATGCATAGGTTGAAACAGTTCCTTGTGATGTGTTTGTGAAAACGGTATTTACTCCTGTACACGCAGTTGTTGCACTCGAAGTAAATGAAGCTGTTAAAGACGGTGCAGGTGTAACGTTGGATACATCTACGGAAGAGACTGCAAGAAGATACCAAGCATCGTGAGGAAGCCATTGTTCAATCCATCTCCAGTTTTGCCAGTCAGTTGAACCGTATGGTTTCCATTCAATATTCGTTTCTTCTAAATGTTTACTTGAAATACCATTACATATACCACCAACAACGTTTGGTATAGCAGCACTAACAGGATAACTCTGATAAGTTGTTGTTCCAGCTCCTGTCATCATACATACATCGAAAGGATTTTTACCTAAAATCCAATCCAGTTGCGCTAAACCGTATGTACTTAAAGAATCCGTACCCATTACAAATTGGCTGTTTAATTTTCTACCTGCCATTAATAATGCAGTTGACATAGATGCTAAACGAGCATTTTCTCCTTGCCACCAATATCCTGTTTCATTATCATGAGGAACAAAGAATCCTTTTTTTGCTGTGCCCAACGCTCCACTAAAATAGGGTTTGTAATATTCCCGCATGTAGTTGAATGGATTATTCACTTCTTTGGTAATGCTCATGTACCACGTGATATTTTTAGTGATCACTTGAGTAATGGCTGTATTTTTTGTTGCATCAATATCCATGTATTCCATTAATGCAACAAGAGGTAAACCTTCATCTGCTGCGTGATAGAAAGGACGGGTACCTGCAACATCTGATCTGAACCAGCCTTGCGGATCAAGCATATTGATTAGCTTGTCTGCATATGCTGCAGCATCTGTTAAATAAGCTGTATTGTTGGTTGCTTTGTATAATTCAATTGTTGCTAATAAGCCGCAATAAAAGTCAATGATGTTTTCTGTGTGGTCGTTGCAGTACTCCAGGTTTTTAGTTGCATAACCTGTTCCTGGTGATTTGATATGGTTGTATAGTCTGATTGCACCATTCAAATATTGAGTTTTTGTACTGTCTCCATTTAGGTTCATGCGATAGGCTCTGGCAAGTGCAGCAATTGCAATACCTGTTCCTTCACGCATTGCAGCTTTGTAATTTGGTGTACGAGCACCGTCATTACCAGTACCAGCCTGTCCCCATTCAGTAATTTCACGGGATCCAGGATCATTTCCCCAGTTATCAAAAATTGCTAAGTATAAATAATTTTCTTGTCTATCAATATTGCGTAAGAGGTAATCTGCCCCCCATTTCGATTCATTTAATACGTCTGTTGCTTTTGCTGAAAAAGAGGCAGAAGATATTTCGTATGATTTTAATAACGACCAAACAACAAATGGTATTTGTTGTGGATTGAAATGGTTTGCATAAGACAAGTGAGACATATGTTTTCCGGGATCGCCAGTAGCATCAATCCATCCTCCATATACATTAACCTGGTCATTACGTGGACCGTTAAAAGAAAGTGTTTTGTCGACGTTGTTGGTTGAACGCATGCCTTTAAAGAAATCAACAACAGAGAAAGCTGTTTTGTTGAATAAGATATTTTGGCCGATTTCAAACGGATACGAAACTTTTGTTCCTACTCGTATTTTATAAATACCTGCAGTTTGAAAATTACTAAAATTTAACTCCCAAAAATATCTTCCTGTCCAACCGGCTACAGCGCCTTTTGATACGATGTTTCCTGTGTATACAACAGCATTCGTTGATGATAAAAGATCAAAGGTTGTTTCTGTTAAGGTTGTAGTACTATTTGTGAATATTGCTGTTTTTGTTCCTTTTAATTCATACCCAACCTGATTTAAGACAATGTTGCCGGGTGTTGTAGTAATGGCGTCTCCAACCGTCACATCGTCTAATGTGATGGTATTGCTATAAGCTGTGCCACCTGGATTGATAAAGAAAACAATCTTACTGATTTGTGTTTTATCTACAGTTGCTCCACCGGCTTGTGTGAATTTATTTGTAAAGTCAAACGTTACCGTTGTTAAAGACCCATTAATAGCAATTGCTTTTGATACAGGGTTCGCATTCGTTGCTTTGCCATTAATATCAACTAAATCTATCCGCATATTAAAGGCAGAGCTATTTTTGATTTTGAATGTAACAGTAGGGTTGCTTGTTAAATTAACAGAACCAAACGTATACTCAAAGTTTTCCCAAGATGGACCTACTGAACTTGCTGTTACAGCAAGTTGACCGGATGATTCGGTAAACGAAAACTTTCCTGTTGGAACACTTTTCCAATTTGGGTCAAGAGTATTGTCGTTGAAGTTTTCGAGTGTTCCTGTTTGAGCAAACAGTGTATTTATGCAACAGAATAATAAGAGAAGAGCGGGGGATCTTTTCATTTATATTTATACTTTTTAATCTATAAATATAACATAAAAAAATAGCATTATTTGATGTTGGTGGTATAATCTGCTAAAAACATAAAAAAAAGTCCCATTCCGATAGCTATCAGGATGGGACTTTTAAAATCGTGTATGAATAACGTTATTTTACAAGTTTTACATTTACAGCATTAGGTCCTTTCGGGCCCATTTCAACTTCAAATGACACTTTATTATTTTCTTTAATTGAATCAACTAAACCATTAATGTGTACGAAGATGCTTTCTTGCGTATCCATATCTTTAATGAAACCGTAGCCCTTAGAATCATTGAAAAAAGTTACGATTCCTTTGCGTACTGTATCTACAGGAGCCATATCAGCAAGCTTAGGTATAGCAATCTGAATGTCTTCTTCTTTTATAACAATCTTTTTAAGCGGATCTGGTGGGGTTGAAGTAATGTTACCGTACTCGTCAACGTAAGCTAGCATATCTTCAAAACTACTGCTACCACCTGCGTTTGCTTTACGCTCTTCTTTCTTCTGCTCTTTATCTTGCTTTTTCTTTGCTCTTTTTTTCTCCGCTTCTTTCTTGTTCCAGGTTTCTTGTGATTTACTCATAGTGTGCTTACGCGATTTATTCTAATGGTCTAATTTAGTATAAGGATATAAAATTGAACTGGTAGAATTGCGCTGCCACTTCTGGATTATATGATTTATATATGCAATGTACAATAAAATTAGGTAGTAAATAAATCTATTCGTCTTTCTATATGTATAAGAATTAGGGATTTTTACCTCTAAATGGAATGGTTTGGGTGTTTTTTGTATGAATTAAGGGCTTTTGACTATTTTTTCAATTGAAGACAAATAACGAAATCGTCTTCGGTGCCGTGCTTGATTTCAACCAATTCAAAGCCTACTTTATCTGCCACATCAATGAGCAAATCTGCTGATATGTATAGCCAGGGAAACCAATCTCCAACTTCATTTTTATAACTCATGCGGTAGGTCATTTCACCATAATAATCACTATTTAAATCAATGCTGCATGATCCATCTTCTTCTTCAAATAAATATAAAATATCGGCCGATTCACCAATAATTATTCCTCCTGGCTTAAGTAATGATTTACACTGTTCTAACAATCGTTCAAGATTATCGAGAGTGCCTGCAATTCCAAATCCATTCATTAATAAAAGAATGGTATCAAATTTTTCGCTGTCTTGATAGTTGAAAAAATCGTTACAAACTACATGGTTTACGCCTTGTAGTTTCATTGCTTCACAACACTTTTCTGAAATGTCTATCGCTACAACATTTTTTTGTTCTTTTTGAAGAATTAAACTATGTGCGCCTGAACCTGCACCCACATCTAGTATACGGCCCTGTGTCTTCGACAATGCAAAGGTTTCTTTTTCGGGTAATTCTTCTTGTGAACGAAATAAATAGGGGACAGGAATTTCTTCGTCTTCTGTTAGATTTGATTCAACTAGAATGTTTGTTGGATTTTTATTTGAAAGGAAATCGAGAATTGCACTTCCTATTGGGTCGGCTGTGTGTGTCATGTTATGTGTAAGTTAGCGAACCTTAGAAGGCTACAGCCAAAGATGTTGTAAGAAAGTAATTGTGCTTGCTGCTTTTATTGTCTAAGGTAAATATTTCATCCTTACTATTCAATGCTCTTGCTTCAATTCTCCATACAGCGTGTGCATGAATTTTTATATCTGTATTAATGGAATAACCCAATGTTTGAAATCCATTAGCGGTTCCGGTAGTAATGATCACTTGATTTTTATCGTAATAATATTCGCCCCGAGCGGCTAGAGTGATTTTTTTTGAAAGATTGTAACGCAGCTGTACGTAGGGTGTATACCAAATATTATAGTGTGTACTGCCTTTGGTTTTTTGTTCTGCACCAATATCAAAGCCTGCTATCAGTCCACATTTTTCATTCCATTCATACTTTGCATATAGATCATGGAAATACCGCATTTGTTTTGCAGAGTCAGGTTTGTCGTTCCCTATGAACGAACTGCTATTGATTGTGATTTTTTTTGAAGGTGTGTATGTAATTTGATGACCAGTCGCTAACGAGTTATTTCCGTCCACGCGTTGTATGCGTTGCCAACCATTCAGAAATAACGCACTGATCAGCCATTTTGAATTATCACTGATGTAGGTACCTTTTACGCCTGTTTCATAATACGGAGAGTTGTCTGCAGCCATGCTTCGGGTTAAGTTCCAGCAATCTTTTCCTACAGCTCCTTCTATGCCCAGATGTGAGCCAAATATACCCGCATCAATCCACAGGTTTTTAGTTTTATGAATTTTGACTCCTGCATTGGCTTCATAAATGTTTTTAAGTACTCCCGGTTCGGAGGCTAAATTTGCATTGGAGTATGTTCCTGCCATAATAGCAAGATTCGCTCTAACAGCTTGACTTTCGTATGAGGCTTTGATAAACCCGATATTTAAATTTACTTCATTGCTTCTGTTGAATGAATAGATAAAGGGCGGTCTGTTATGATCTGCAGGTTTTCCAAAGTCATAACAATAATATACTTCAAGATAACCGCTGACTTTTAAAGAAGGTTTAATGGAATCCTGTTGCCCAAATGCATTGAAGCAAATAATGAAAAGTGCAATTTGAATAACTCGTTTCATTCTTATTATAAAACAGTTCAATAGGTTTTTTTAAATTTGTTTTTTGAAAGAAATAGTAAAAGTTGTGCCAATATTCAGCTCACTTTCAATATTGATTTTTCCGCCCATTTGATTGATGTGATTGTATACTAAATACAGCCCTATACCTCGACTGTCGATATGTTTATGGAACTTTGTGTGCAAATTAAATATTTCATCCTTTACATTCGAAAGGTTTAGGCCAAGACCATTGTCTGATACGATTAATTGGCACACACCCTGATGTATTCTGGATGATATTTTGATGATGGGACTGCAGTCGGGTTTTGAATATTTAATTGCATTGGTAATTAAATTTAAAAAAATACTTTCTAAATAAATTTTATTAAACGTAATGGATTCCAGTTCGGTGAAATCAATTTCAAATTTTGCATTTGAATCTACAATTAATGTATGTATGGATGTAAGAACGCTATGAAGGGTTTGTTTTAAATTTAAATCGATGAGATTCGTTTGAATTGTTTCTTTGCCATTTAAAACGTTTGCATAATTATCAATAGTTGATTTTAAATTTTCACCGGCTATTTTTAACATTGCTAAAGACTCCTGCGTATTTTTGTCGCTAATTTTATTGGAGTCTATAAAATCAAAAATGGATAGTAAGTTATTAATAGGTGATCGTAGATCGTGAGAGATCGTATAGGTCAATTGTTTGAAATCATTATTTACTGCCGTTAAGTTAGAAACCATTTTATTGCGAGCTTCTTCCGCTATTTTTTTATGCGTAATATTTTTAGCGATTGCATAGACCAGTTTATCTTCTACAGAAGGCATTGAAGTCCAGGTAAACCAAACAATTGAGCCATCTTTTGCAATATATCTGTTTTCAAAATTCAGAAGCGGCGTGTTTTCATAGATTCTATTTCTATAAACATCTGTTACATGTTGGTCATCGGGATGTACGAATTCATTAATGGGTCTTGAATATAGTTCTTCATCTGTGTATCCAAGAACTCTGGAAACAGAAGGGTTTATTTTTTTGAAGTAACCGTCAAAGCCTGCAATACATAATAGATCCATTGACAATTCAAAAAACAAATCCATTTTGAATAATGTATTTTCAGAATTATTCATATTGAAATAGTTAAGCTGCATCTTATTCGGTTATATGCGTTAATGGTACAGCAAAAAGTTTTGGTTAGAAATGATTTATTAGAGAGGTTGAAGAATGATTCTATCAGCCTTTGTTTTTTACGTGTGTGGCTAGGTGATTTTCTAGCAATGTTTTCAAGGACTCTAAATAGTCAGCAAAAATTTTGGTATCTAAGTGCGGGTGAGAAATATTAGGTATTGTTATTGGATTCTCATCTAAGTGCTCATATAATTCAGGGTACTCACGTTCAATTTTAAACGTAATTTCACTAATTTCTTTTAGTAGATTATGCATTTTTTTCATAGCTGTAATGTGTTGAGAAGTTTGTTAATCAATATATTACTAATTGGCTAAAACTACAAATTTTACTGTGGTGTTGTCTACTAAAAAGTGAATATGGGCTGTTAGGTCTTTAACCAGCCTGTAATGCTTAATCGATTCACTTGAGTTGTTAAAACTTCATGTTCAAGCTCATTGCTTTTGAAGAAAACTGTTTTGCCATTGGTAGGAGAGATGCGTTGTTCGTTTTTGGCATGATGGATGCAAAGTTCTCCGCCATCTGATTCTTTCCAATCCAGATTTAAATAGCTGATAATTGAAAAGGCACGGTTGGCACTATTTTGAAATTGATCTAAATGTCTTTTGTAGAATGTGCCTGGCTGGTATAATGTGTAATGGAATTCATAACTTTTAATTCCTGTATAGCACTGGCTATTCAGGTAATCAACAAAGCCATCCATGTGGTCGAAAAAATCATTTTCATCTTTGTTGTTATGGCTTCTGTCTAGCCAATAAATTGAATCGCCACGATTTTTTTTATCATGCGCTACATTGCCTGAGCTGCCAGTTCCTGCAGAAGACATCTGATTTTGATTAAATAGCTCCAGTAAATTTGAAGTTAAATTTGATGCCAATGCATCAGGTAAAAAATTAGCAGCAATGCCTACAGTTGTTTCAACGTAGCTATTGATCAAATCTTCAAAAGATTCTTCCATGGTACAGTTTTTAAGGTAATCAAAACCAGAGCACTTACATGCTTCTGATTATTTATTACCCAAATCTGTTTTTAACCTTGGGGGATTATACGTGGTCGATTTCTCAGATGCTTAAAGGTAGTCATTTAGCTGGATAGTTTTCGATGTAGTAGGCTGAAACCACCATAAATAGTAAATTTGAAGGAATTATTTAATTCGATCGGATTTGTTGAATGACTAACTAATTCTATATCTTCGTTTCTGTCAATTTATCACATTGTAGTATGTTATTATCCATTTCCATTGTTCAGCTTATTAGTATTGTTTTAGTACTGATTTTTTTATTTCTGGCGTTCAAAATAATGGAGACTTCGTGGTCTTATAAAATCAGCAAACCGCATAAATGGGAACAGGCTGTTAAAGATGGTTTGATCTCCAAAGAGCTTGCTAAAATTGAACGCACTTATAGAGATAAGGTGCGTTTTTATAATCTGTGGTTTCAGGTAGAACGCCTAAAACGATTGAAGGTGCAAGGTGCATTTGCTGAACTAGGAGTGTATAAAGGAGAGACTGCCTTGATGATGCATCACATGGATGCGACTCGTACGTTGCATTTGTTTGATACGTTTGAAGGATTTAATACGAAGGATCTAGACCTTGAAAAAACCAAAGACGAACGCTATACGACCGATAATTTTTCAGATACTACACTAGAAACAGTGAAAGAATTATTCAAGGATGCGAAAGGTGTTTCGTTTTATCCCGGTTATTTCCCTGCAACTACAAAAACAGTAACCGAAAAAACATTTGCCTTAGTACATATTGATGCAGACTTGTATTTACCTACCATCGAAGCATTGAAGTTTTTTTATCCAAAGGTTGCTCCGGGTGGC
>Ga0065715_10001175_pt1 | contig 11495 bp, 10 predicted proteins | sample MisBulReplicate1_FD_59102 | JGI IMG/M metagenome (GOLD analysis project Ga0065715, IMG submission 59102) | Miscanthus rhizosphere microbial communities from Kellogg Biological Station, MSU, sample Bulk Soil Replicate 1 : eDNA_1 v2 (version 2) | ecosystem: Host-associated > Plants > Roots >...
AAGGATCGTTTTCACTAGCAATCGTACGTGATGGGAAAGGTAATGCGATTCTTGGCATCGGAGCAAATCCTACGCATTCTTTTGGAAAGTCTGCTCGCTCCACATCGGGCATAGCAACTAAAAATGCGCCTGCTACCCCACTTAATTTATTTGCTTTGGCNGCATGCACAATGGTTGCACAGCCCAAACTATGACCAATCAANACAACAGGTTTGNTTGCTGAAGCNACAACCTTAGCCANCTGTTCTACCCACACTTCACACACAGGATGATCCCAATCNTNTTGTTCTACCCGAATAATTTCCGGATACGCTTTCTCCCAATACGTCTGCCAATGATGCTCTCCCGAACCACCCAGTCCGGGAACATTGATGTAATTAAAACGATTATCCAGCATACTACAATTTACGTTCCATCAAATTTATACTTTCCATTGAATAATTTTTCATATGCTACGGTGAAACATGAATATAATGCCACATACAGAATAGAACACATTTGACGTTCAAAATTAAAAAATAAGTCTAAATAGTAGGTATCAATCCAATCAAGGTACTTTGCGGAATTAATTAACCCAATTATTTTTTATTGTGTAGGTATTGGCTCTCGTTTTACGATATTGCATACATACATTAAACTACCCTCTTTATTCATTTAAATTTTACAACAAGTCTTTCATATGAATGAAGAAAGTTTAAGCCTTGCTAATAAAGCACTTGCCTTCCAAATAGAAGAAAACCGAAAGCGCGCCGCTGAATTAATCATTGCCAATAAAGAGTTGATTTTTCAGAATGGTGAAAAAGAAAAGCGCGCAGCCGAATTGGTTATTGCCAATCGAGAACTTGCTTTCCAAAATACCGAAAAAGAAAAACGAGCTGCCGAACTCATCATCGCAAACAAAGAACTTATTTTTCAGAATGAAGAAAAAGAAAAACGAGCATCGGAATTAATCATTGCCAATCGTGAACTTGCTTTCCAAAATACTGAAAAGGAAAAACGAGCTGCCGAACTCATCATCGCGAATAAAGAACTTGTTTTTCAGAATGAAGAAAAAGAAAAACGAGCGGCAGAACTGACCATTGCGAATAAAGAATTGGAATCGTTCACATTTATTTCAAGTCATGATCTGCAAGAACCCTTGCGAAAAATGCGCATTTTCAGCAGTCGTATTCTCGAAAGTGAATATCAGAATTTATCTGAATCAGGACGCAATTATTTTGAGCGTATGCAAAAATCTGCACTACACATGCAAATGCTCATCAATGATCTGCTTGCTTATTCCAGAACCAACATTGCTGAACGCGTATTCGAATATGAAGACCTGAATAAAATTGTAGAAGAAATAAAAATAACATTTAAAGAAGAGATCGAATTAAAATCAGCCACCATCGAATCAAAAAATCTTATCAAGGCACACATCATCCCCTTTCAGTTTAAACAATTATTACAAAACCTTATTTGGAATGCATTGAAATTCTGCAAACCAAACATCCCTCCACATATAACCATTTCTTCCAATACGCTGATCTCTGATAAAGTAACACAAAAAGATTTAATCGCTGGAAAGGAATATTTGCATATCTCTGTACAAGACAATGGTATTGGTTTTGACCAGCATTACAAAAGTCGAATTTTTGAAATCTTCCAACGTTTAAACGACAAACATCTATATAAAGGAACAGGCATAGGACTTACCATTGTAAAAAAGATCGTTGAAAATCACGGAGGCATTATTACTGCAACCAGTGCGTTGGGTGAAGGAGCAACATTTGACATTTATATCCCTGTACGCGGTAAGCCCAATGCATAAAGGAGCATTCATTTTGTACAAATGCACTTTTTTTTCAATGATGGTTTTTTGAGGATTCATCAGAAGTAACTATCTTCATTCCTCTTTAATCCGTAAAATTTTAATTAGTAAGGTTAAGCAATGAAAAAAAAGCACCCTGTACAAGAGGCTCACAATACCAATAGCGTTGTACATATTTCATACCCACTCTCAATCATTCTTGCGATAGCTCTATTTTTATACATTAAATCCCTCAGCTTTGGTTTAACACAACTGGACGACAGTATTTTCATTAAAGACTTTCACGATTTATTTTCAAATATTAAAAATCTAGGACACCTATTTTTTAGAGGCGTTTTTTTTGAAACAACGGATTCCTACTACCGTCCGCTATTGATGGTATCTTTCATGTTTAACAAACTCGTATCCGGAAATTTGTTTGGTTATCATGTTACCAATTTATTTTTCCATTTAAGTTCATGTGTATTATTATATCATTTCTTCTTAAAACTAAAGGTACGCAGCGATGTTAGTTTCTTACTGACACTGCTATTTGCTGTCCATCCGGTGCTCTCTCAAGCTGTTGTTTGGATTCCGGGACGTAACGACTCTATGCTTACAACGTTTGCACTGGCAAGTTTTTTATATCTGATGCAGTATGTAGAAACAAAAAAGTGGTACTCCATCGTATTACATCTGTTATTTTTTGCTATGACGCTGTATACAAAAGAGTCCGGCATTATTTTGCCTGTACTAAGCTTTGGTTATTTGATTTTACTAACACGTACTGAAATAAAAAATTATGTGATATTCATCTCCGGATGGGCGGCGATTGGATTTACATGGTTGTACATGCGCAGCATTTCTATAGAACCCATTATTAAACCAACTGCTTCAGAATATGTAGACGGGTTTATAGATCGACTTCCCTTATTGATTCATTATATAGGAAAATCTTTTTTACCCTTTAATTTATCTGTCTTCCCGATGCAGGCAGATACTACAATCTATCTGGGATTGGCAGCTACAATCTTACTTGCAATCGCTTTATTCTTAAATAAAACATCGAATAAAAAAATGCTCTTGTTTGGTTTGGGATGGTTTGTATTGTTTTTATTACCAGCCTTTTTTGTTCCGAAAGGAATCAACGAACAGGCATTTGAACACCGTTTGTATTTGCCGATTATTGGCTTGCTGATTCTGTTAAGCGAAACAATGCCTTATTCAGAAAAATATGTACCCAATCAAAAAATAGCATTCTGGGTTACAATTTCTATTGCTGTACTATTCACTTTTATAAATTACAGTCACCAACAAAAATTTAAAAATGAAATCACATTCTGGGAAAATGCTGCGATTGACAGTCCATCTTCCAGCTATGCACACAAGTTACTCGGAGTAAAATATTTCACTAAAGGTAAAACTGAAAAAGCCGGAGTAGAACTTCAAAAAGCATTGGAACTCGATTCTACCGAACGTTATGCAAGTTTGTATTATGCGAAATACCTTCAGACAAAAAATCCGAAGGATCCGAAAATTGAATACTATCTATTAAAAGAAGAACAGTATAATCCTGGCTTTTTAGACAACTTATTTGAATTGGCGAAATTGAGTTTCGAAAAAGGAGATAAAGTAGCAGCCAAACGTTACCTTGAAGAATGTATTCGTGTAGCACCAGGATTTATGATGGCGAAAAACAATCTGATCCTTCTCCTTATGGAAACCGGGCAAAAACAGGAAGCCCTTGATAAAATTAATCAATGGAAAAAAGACCAAACGGGTGTTCCGGATGGTATAGAAGAGCAGGTGAATAAAATGCCTTAAATAAAAAGTCTTCGTGCAAATTGTACGAAGACTTTTTATTTAAGGCATTATGCTTATAGTGCTCTTATTACTTTGCATGGATTACCTGCAGCAAATACGTTTGCAGGTATATCTTTGGTAACAATACTACCCGCGCCAATAGTAGTATTCTCGCCGATTGTAACACCCTGACAAACTACAACACTTCCCGCAAGCCACACATTGTCTTTAATTGTAATCGGACTGGCTAATTCAGGACCTTTTATGCGTTCGGACGCAATAACAGGATGATAAGCAGCATACAAACTCACATTCGGTCCGATGAATACATTATTGCCCAGTATTATATCTGCACAATCCAATATGGTACAGTTGTAATTAATAAATACATTATTACCCAATGTAATATGCTTTCCATAGTCGCAAAAAAAGGGCGGCTGTATATCAATGTTTTCTCCAGTTGCCTTTAGCAAAGCATTCAATATCAAGCCACGCTCCAGCGCTTGTACATTCAATGTTTGGTTGTATTCCATAAATAATGCCCTTGCAATATTTCTCATATCAATTAATACAGGATCATTCGCCATGTATAATTCTCCGGCAAGCATTTTTTGCAATTCAGTCTTCATAATTCAAGTGACTTGAGATGATTTATTTATTTTATACTTGTTAAAATATGTGAATAAAGCCTTCCAGCTTTAAAAATTTTAAAAATTATTCTTTACATAACACTCCTACTTCATATCAATTATGCCACCTCAATATATGAATCGTACAATTTTAAAAGTTTTTAAAAGATCGTTCAATTAAAAATTACCTATGGAGTATTTACCAATTTGTAAAATTTTATTTTAAAAACCAGGTTTAACACACTCTTTTAGACTTTTTTTCTAATTAAAGTTATACGGAATTTATTGGAATAGTATCATTTTATTTTGGGTATCATACCACAAATTATTACACTACTAATCCGATAGAGATAGTATTATATCAATAAATACGCTACATTTGAATTAATAAAAGCACGCTACCATGACACAACAACAACATAACGGGCAAGACGTTTTCACCAACGAAAACCAAGCCGCAGAAGCTTTCAAAATTTTCCGAATCAAAAAAGGAGTCGTTTGCAAAAAATGCAATGAAACGAAACATTATTGGCTAGCACACAAACATCAATTTCAATGCAGCGCTTGCAGATTTAGAACAACATTAAGAAGCGGTACAATGTTAGAAGGAAGTAAACTTCCTATCTCCTACTTCTTTATTGCATGGTCACTTATCATTAAAAATAACAACCACGTAACGCTTGAGGAATTCCAAATCCAAACAAAGCATAAATACTATGAGCCTTTATGGGAATATCTTCATAAAATAAAAGAGCATTTTAAACATGAAGATTCACAAAAAATAGCGGGGGATTTTATCGAAGTTACAAGTAGTTTCTTTCTAAATAAGCCCTTAGATAATTAATCTATGGAGTATGAAAATTGAAGACGAATTTTACGAATATCGGCATCCCCAAGGGGCATTCGGGGTAGACGAAATGGATCTTGACCAACTACAGGACGAGATAAACGAGCTTGGCAAACAAGAAGCAAATGACGAAACGAGCATTAAATTTATTGACAAAGTCAATGAGCTTAATGCTCGAAGTCTTTATATCAAAATATTACTCAGTTCAACAATTATACTTTTGGGGATAGCATTTATCATCTCTCTTTCTCAGCTAAATCATTCAAGTACTTTTTTCTCTTTCATCAGCAACGTATTTACAAAAGACCTTTTTATTTTTATCGGTATTGGTATCATTACACAACTCCTGGACGGAGCACTGGGTATGGGATACGGTGTAGCTTGTAGTTCCTTTTTATTAGGACTGGGCCTCACGCCTGCTTATACAAGTGCAACGGTACACCTAGCTAAATCTTTCAATACAGGAGCTTCCGGCATTTCACATTTGCGTTTTCAAGGTTTGAATCAAAAATTATTCAGGAGTTTATTGATTCCCGGAATAATCGGATCTGTAATAGGCGCATGGTTATTAGCAGATGTCATTAACAATGATCTTGTGAAACCTTTTGTTGCTATTTATTTATTAGTACTAGGAACATTGATTTTGTTAAAGCCTTTTATAAAATCGAAAGAAAAAAGAAGAGTAAAAAGAATAAGCTGGCTTGCTGTAGTGGGCGGATTTGTAGATTCCATTGGCGGTGGCGGCTGGGGACCTATTGTAACATCCAACTTGTTGCGTAAGGGACGGGTAAGCAGTTATTCTGTTGGCTCTGTAAATATTGTGGAATTTTTTGTTGCCTTATCCGCCGCATTGACATTTATTTATTTTGGAAAGTTTTCAGGCTGGCAAGCTATTATTGGATTGGTGATTGGCGGCGTACTTGCTTATCCATTAACTTCTTTTTTTGTATCAAAAATTAATAGAACAGCCATCACATTGGTCTTGGGAGGCCTCGTAATCGGATTCAGCATACATACATTTTTAACATCCGATTATCATATATTAAAAGAAATTTTTGTTTCATTTTTTAAATAGATTTTTTTTCCAATTCAAGTAGCTATGCCTAGTATTCAGGCGTAGCTACTTCCTTTTTAAGATGTCCTCATCCAACGAAAAATAACCGCCACCTTTTATAAAAAGAAAGATGCTACCCAATAGCATAGACCAATCTGTCCTACTGGCATGCAGCAATTCCCAAAAACCTTTATCCAGATAAATATCAAACTTGGTTGTTGCAAGTGCAACTAGTATGATTACGATCAATGGTATAGATGCCAGACGAGTAAGCAAACCAATGAGTATTAAAATTCCACAACAAATTTCAACCTTACCAACAAAAGGTCCCCAAAAATGGGGTGCTGGTATTCCAATCTCTTGAAAACGACCAGCACCAAGTATTTCATTAAATAGTATCTTTTGAATTCCTTCAGACAAAAACACACATCCAACAAGAAGTCGAATAAGGATAATAGATTTATCTGAAGTTGTCTGAAGTAAACGTCGAAGCATACCTTAAATTGATTTACACAAGATGGTTGGCAGTTTGCGTAATATTCTACAATCATTATTAAATATTCACTACACGCAAACGTGCCGAACCATGGCAGGTCACAACAATGTGCCGTGGTTCGGCACGTTTATGCTTCCTGATTTTAATACGAACAAACTCTTTATGGCATAAACTGCCAACCACTTCTAATTATTTTGCTAAAATCTGAGAAGCATGTGCATCCACTTTCACTTCATTGATAATTTTAGATATCACACCCTGTTCATCAATAATAAATGTTGTGCGCGCTGTTCCATAAAACACTTTCCCATCTCTTTCTTTCTGCACCCAAACACCGTAGGCTTTATTTATTACCGCATCTGAATCTACAAGTAAATCAAACGGCAAATTATATTGCTTGATGAAATTCTGATGAGAAACTGCATCATCTACACTAACNCCCAGCACCACGTATCCATTGGCAGCTAATGTATCTTTATAATCTCTTAGATTACACGCTTCTTTGGTACAGCCTGGAGTATTGTCTTTAGGATAGAAATACAACACGACTTTCTTTCCAAGATAATCCTTCAACGAAACGGTTTTACCGTTTTGATTCTGTGTTGTAAATGCAGGAGCCTTATCTCCGACTTTTAAGTTCGTATGCATATAAAAACCAGTACACGCCAACAACAATATTATGATTGGAACAAAAACTCTTTTCATATATGTTCAGTTAATCTTTGATCACTTCAATATTCGCCGTAATGGTTACTTCGTCGCTAAGGGTAGCGCTTGATGTACCAACACCAAAATCAATACGATTGATCTTACCTGATAATTTAAATCCTGAAATACGTTTTTGTGTTTTCGGATTTGTAGTAGAACCAATCAACGTAACATCCAGATCAACGGTTTTCGTAACACCTTTAATCGTAAGGTCTCCCGTTAATTTGTATTTNTTATCGGACACTTTTGTAAACGACTTACTTTTAAATGTCAAAGATGGAAANGCTGCGGCGTTAAAATAATTGGTNCCACGNAAATGTTCGTCACGGCTAGCATTGTCTGTGTCAATTGACGTTACGTCTGCAGTTAATTCGATCACCGCATCTGAAAAATCATCTTTCGTAGCAGTAAGTTTAATGGTGAAATTTTTAAAATTTCCTTCTTGTTCAGAAATTCCTAAATGAACAATTGTAAAGTCTAACTTGGAATGCGATTTATCAACCGTCCAGGTTTGAGCCTGCAAAGCAGAAAAGCTTACTAAGGCAAGAATACATGTGATAATCTTTTTCATACGATTACGTGATTAGTTAAATAATAAAACAGCTATAATAAGTGTAACGATAATATTAAACGACTGAGCTACCAAAAATGCGATTAATGGTTTTTTGCTTTGCTCATTAAACAGATCTGAGAATTTTGTCTCAAGACCGATACTTGTAAATGCCAATGCGAACCATAATAGTTGGATATTTTTCAACCCATCTTTTACTTCAGAAATTTTGTCTGCAGAGAGTACAAAAGAAAACAATAAAGATGCTGCAACAAATCCCAATACAAATTTCGGGAAACGTTCCCAGATCAAATTAAGCGTTGGTTTTTCTACATGTTGTCCCGGTGCAGCTTTTTTATTGTAGGTCCAGTAAATACTAATTGCGAATGCAGCAGCACCCAACAATACATTCTGAGAGAATTTAACAATCGTACTGATCTTTAATGCAACCTCACCAACAAGCGAACCAGAAGCTACTACAGCACCTGTAGTATCAATTGTTCCACCCAACCATGCTCCTGTTTCTTCCTGAGACAAACCGATAAACTTTGCCAGTATCGGCATAAAGATCATCATGGGAATAGCAGTTACCAATACCAATGAAATTACATAAGAAAGTTTTTTGGTGTCGCCTTTGATCGCACCTGCTGTTGCAATAGCTGCAGAAACACCACAGATAGAAACCGCACTAGAGATCATCATCGTAAGTTCATCATCAATCTTCAACTTACGACACAACCAATATGCAAAGTACCATACACTCACTACGACCAACAACGCCTGAAGCAAGCCAAGTGATCCGGCCTTTAAGATATCACGAAAAATAACCGTTGTACCTAAAAGAACCAATCCAATTTTTACAAATACTTCTCCATTCAATAATGTTCTAAACCATTCGGGTATGCCAAAAACATTTCGGATCAACAAGCCGATTGACAAACTGAAAATAACAGCTTCCAACCCAAGGTCTTTCATGCCTTTGTAACCGGATATAATTAAAGCAACAATCGTAAGTATGTACAACACCGGAAATACAACCGTAAGAAAAGACTTCAACGGTTTGTTGTTCAGGAAATATCCAATGGCTGCTACAACAAAAACGAAGATAAACTGAACACCTATTTTAGAAAAGTTATCTGCTGTTAGAATTTTACCTGTTAACTGATCAGTGCTCTCCCATGAATAAGAAGGTGGCGCTGGTGCAATACTAAATAATGCTGCGGTAATGATTAAGAAACCCAGCACAACAACTACCCAGTCTTCGTGTAATGTAAATTTTTGATTTTGAACTTGTGACATATAAATTTTATTCTATTCTATTTTTTATTTTTAACTAAAAAGATCTTTGATAACTGTCTGTGCCGCATGATACCCGCACATGCCATGCACCCCTCCACCAGGGGGAGTAGATGAAGAGCAAATGTATATTCCCTTGCGGGCAGTACGATATGGAGAAAGACTAAGCGTAGGTCGTGTATACAACTGACGGATATCAATAATACCGCCGTTAATATCACCACCAATATAGTTTGGATTATACACTTGCAGTTCCGATGTGTTCATGGTATGTTTTGCAAGAATTGTATCTCTGAATCCCGGAGCGAAACGTTCTACTTGCTGCTCAATTGCATTTGTCATATCTACAACTGAACCATTCGGTACATGGCAATATGCCCAGGCTACATGTTTGCCCTCGGGTGCACGCGTAGCATCAAAACTGCTTTGCTGTGCAAGCAATACAAAAGGTTTTGCAGGATGTTTCCCATCTGATGCAGCCTGCTCGTTTGTTGCAATTTCAGAAAAGGTATTTCCCAAATGCACCGTGCCTGCTTGTTTACATACACTCGATTTAAATGGAACGGGTTCGCTAAGTGCCCAATCTACTTTGAATACCCCCATACCATAACGGTAGTTGGTCAATTGTTTTTTATACGATCCTGAAAACTCATCGCCTGTAATTTTCAACAACTGCTTCGGTGTAACATCAAACAACACCGCCTTTGAAACTGGTAATTGTTTCAGCGAAGTAACTTCTACACCTGTCTGAATTTTACCACCCAATGAAACAAAATACGCTGCCAATGCATCTGCAATAGATTGCGAACCACCAACAGGTATGGGCCATCCGTGTATATGTCCAACGGCAGATAACACCAAACCGATTGCTGCCGAAGCCCAATTGGTAAGGGGTTGAATGGAATGTGCCGACATACCTGCCCACAATCCTTTTGCCTGTTCTGTTTCAAAACGTTTTGAAATACACGTTGCCGAACGTATCGCATTCAATCCAAATGCAGCCATCTGTATGGGATGTTTTGGAAAACGCAACGGTCCCATTGCATCTGCTGCAATATCGGGCCAGCTTTCAACCACTGGTTTAATCAAACGTAGGTACGCCTGCTTGTCTTTGCCCAATGCATCTGCTGTTTCTTCCAATGAACGGCTCAGAAATGCTGCATCACCTGTATCAAATGGATGGGCAGCAGCAATCGGCGAATGAACAAATTTCAAACCAAATTCATGCAAAGGCAAATCAGAAAAAAATGGTGATCCCACAGCCATTGGATGAATGGCCGAACACACATCGTGTTTAAAACCCGGCAAGGTTAATTCTTTTGTACGAAGCCCACCGCCTATTGTATCTTTCGCTTCCAATACCAACACCGAAAGTCCTTTGCGTTGCAAGGTAATAGCTGCCGCCAATCCGTTAGGACCGGAACCTACAACAACCGCATCATATTCGTACTTACTCACGTTTCTCTTCTAATTATATTATCAAGATGCAATATAATTCTATTTCATATTCTTATTTCATGGCATCTGGATTGTGTACCACCAAACCATCTTTTTTAACCCGCCAGAATGTAACTGGATTAAAGTGATAACCGCCAGAACCACCTCGTGCTTCAAGCAATTGTTTTAAGAACGGCTGCTGATAACCAGTTTCATCGGTCACGCGACTTGCAATTTCTGTTTCATCTCCGTTCCAGTTCCATAAAAATCGAAAACGAACATGTGCTTTATCTAACACAGGTTCCTGCAACTGCGCAAGATTCCAGGTTTTACCGGCATCGGTTGTTACCTCTACCTGTACAACTTTCCCTCTACCTGTCCATGCAATGCCCTGTATTTCAATCCAGCCTTTTTCAACGTGTTTGGGATACGAAGGAAACGTAATAACCGAACGTGCATCCATGTCAAAACTAAACTGACGATAGAATCCACCTTTTATGGTTTCTGTATATTTTGAAGTTTCTTCGCGTGTCATAAAGGGCGCATCTGAAACCTCTATACGACGAAGCCATTTTACATTTGTATTTCCTTCCCAGCCAGGCAATAACAGACGTGCCGGATATCCTTGCTGCGGACGGATTGCTTCTCCATTTTGTGCATACACAATCATGGCATCATCCAATGCCTTACGCACTGGGATGCTGCGTGTCATCACTGCTGCATCTCCGCCTTCTGCCAACAACCATTGTGCGGTATCTCGAATACCTACTTCTCTTAATAGTGTTGAAAGCATAACACCTGTCCACTCACTCTGACTTGTCAAGCCGCATATTTCCTGCGGTGTCATGGTTTCTTTTCCTGCTCTGTAATTGCCAGAACACTCCAA
>Ga0065715_10089291_pt1 | contig 11491 bp, 8 predicted proteins | sample MisBulReplicate1_FD_59102 | JGI IMG/M metagenome (GOLD analysis project Ga0065715, IMG submission 59102) | Miscanthus rhizosphere microbial communities from Kellogg Biological Station, MSU, sample Bulk Soil Replicate 1 : eDNA_1 v2 (version 2) | ecosystem: Host-associated > Plants > Roots >...
CTCTCGACGCAGCGCGGCGACGGCTCGTGGTATGTGCGGAGCCGGGCGCCGAAGTTCCAGCCGTTCTTCGAAAGCGGATTCCCCTATGGCCACGACCAGTGGATTTCGTCGATGGCGACTGGCTACGCCACGGCGGCGCTGACGCTGGCGCTCGACGAACCGAAGAAGAGCGCGGCGGCGGGGAGCAGCGGACGATGATGGTATGATTCTTTGCTTGTGCGCCCGTAGCTCAGTTGGATAGAGCGACTGGCTTCGAACCAGTAGGCCGCAGGTTCGAGTCCTGCCGGGCGCACCAGCGGAACTTGAAACTTTGAGCTTGGAACTAGAAACTGGAAGCTGGAAACTGATAGCTCGGAGCTGAAAACTGAACGCGCCCGTAGCTCAGCTGGATAGAGCGACAGCCTCCGGAGCTGTAGGCCACAGGTTCGAATCCTGTCGGGCGCACCAACAAACTAGAAGCTGGACACCAGGAACTATAAAGTCCTCCCTTTTTACTCTAAACTTTCCCTTGTGGGCCGCTAGCTCAATTGGCAGAGCAGCAGACTCTTAATCTGCGGGTTCTCGGTTCGATTCCGAGGCGGCTCACCACTTCTTCACTATTCTGGCCGGGGTTTTGGCCGGGGTTTTCCAAAATAGGTTCTGTAAGTGGCTGGGCAGGCGCGGTTAAGAGCGCGTCAAGCCTGGCGGCCGCGCGCTCTTTCAGTCCCATATCCGGCAACAAATGACTGTAGGTGTCGAGCGTCAGCTGCACGGAGGCATGCCCGAGCGTTTCCTGCACGACCTTCGGATGCTCGCCGGCGGCCAGCAGAATCGTCGCGTAGCTGTGTCGGAGGTCATGGATGCGCATCACTGGCAGCTTCGCGGTTTCGAGCAAGGCGCGAAACTCCCTCCGCACATTGCGCTCATCCAACGGCGTGCCGATCGTCGAGGCGAATACCAAGCGTTCCGACCGCCAGCGAGACCCCGCCACCAATCGTTCCCGGTTTTGTGTGGCGCGATGTTTTCCTAACAGGGCGACCACGCTCTTGGGAATGGCGAGGACGCGGTAGCTTCGGTCGCTTTTCGGTTCGACGAACTGCAATTCGCTCTTGCCAGTGGCAAGTTCAATGCGCTGCAGCGCTCGGGTCACCTGCACCGTGCCATAGTCCAGGCTGACGTCGTCCCATCGAAGCGCGAGGGCCTCACCGAGACGCATCCCCAACGCGAGCATGGTGCAGAACAGCGGGCCGAGACGGTATTCACCTGAGGCTTGGATGAACTGTCGTGCCTGCTCGGGCGTCAACACGCTTACCCTGAGCTGAATGAAGCGCCATCGCCATGGGCGGCTTGCAGCGGACTCGATCGAAAGGCGTTCGGAGTCGGCCCGGACGATGCCCGCGGTTACCGCATCGTTAAAGACGCGCCGAAGTTCAGGCCGCGTTAGGCCCGTCTCGCGCTCTGCGGGCCGGACCCAGTGTTCGTCCATCTGGTAGGTTGTTTCCTTGCTGTCGATCAGAGTCGCTGAGGCAGCAGCACGAAGGATCTGCTTGACGGTGTCGAGATTCAGTTTAAGGCGCCGGTGCACCTTGACGGAGAACCAATCCAGATATAGACCCAGCAAAACGCCCCATGGTTCCGGTTCATTATTAAGAAACCGTATCCTCTGCTCCGGGTTAAGGGTCCGGAAGCAGCCAAGGACAATCGGATGTCGCAATGCGAGGCCAATGTGAGCGGGCAAGCGAGGCTGCCCAAAGGTTGATTCGGCTTCCGAAGGTTGTGACACGTCTGGTGGTTCGGTTGTGAACCAGCGTTGCCAGACGTCGCGAAACTCCTCGGGAGTGAAGTCGTCAAGCCGAACAAGATACGGCCTGCGAGGAGAAACACCTCCGGCACCCTGAGCGCCGATCAACCCGTCTAGCTGATTCGGTTCGCGGCACGTCACGATTAGCAGGGCTTCCTGCTGGTCAGCCTTTTGGTGAAGATCCATGAAGTGGCCCAATAACTGTCCGGCTTCCGACTGCGAATCGTTCTCGTCAATTCCATCGAGCGTTGGCAACAATAGCGACCAACCGGTCGGCGCGCCGTTGAGGCATTGGTCCCGATCGCAGAAGTTTTGTCTTCTTGCTGAGTGGTCGGTTTGTCGTAAGGACCCACGATGGGCGTGGCGACAGAGATTTCTCGGACCGGCGAAAAGCGCTGACGATTTTCAGAAGCTCCGCGGGGCCGATTGGCTTCCTTTGGTCGGAGTACTTGAATTGAATGAGGCGAATTGATCCGTCCACCCCGGTGATTGCGTCCTGACCGTGTCGCTCACGCTAATGCCGGGCATGATCGATGTCCACGTCCACCTGAACTACTTTTTTGGTCCGGGTGGAAAGTACGGAGAGCGCGACCTTCCGCCCGATTACGAGGGCCAGGCCGTCCAAGCGAACGCGCGCGCAACGCTGATGGGTGGCTTCACCACGGTGCAATCGTTAGGCTGGCCCGCGGACCGCGAACTTCGGGACGCGATCGCCGCAGGTCTGATAGCCGGACCACGGCTCCTTACCTCGCTCGAGCAAATCACTCCTCAAGCCGGCGACACGCCGGACGAGCTTCGACGGCGAGTTCGCCAGGACAAGCAGAACGGCGCCGACGTGATCAAGCTCTTCGCCTCTGCCAGCATCCGCGAGGGTGGAAAGATGAACGTGACCGAGGCGCAGATTCGAGCCGTCTGCGGCGAAGCCAAAGCTCAGGGCCTCCGCTCGCTCGTCCACGCCCATGATTCTCAGTCAATCATCACGTCGGTCAAAGCCGGTTGCAGCGAGATCGAGCATGGTATGTATGCCGACGATGCCGCGATCAAGGCGATGAAGGATGCCAACGTGTACTTCGATCGGAACATCGGCGTCGTGCTGCAGAACTACCTCGAGCACAAGGATCAGTACATGGGAACGGGGAACTACAACGAACGAGGGTTCGCTCTCATGCAGCAAACCGTTTCCACGCTTCCCGCGATTTTCAAAAAAGCGCTTGCGGCGGGCCTCCGGATGCCGGTCGGCACCGACGCCGTCGCGGGTGCACATGGGCACAACGCGCGCGAAATCATCGTGCGCGTCCAGGACGGCGGGCAGAAGCCGATGGATGCGATTGTCAGTGCGACATCGCTCTCAGCTCAGTCGCTCAACGTGGGCGACACGATTGGCACCATCAAACCCGGCTACGAAGCGGACATCGTCGCGGTACCGGGCAACCCTCTGACCGATATCACCGCGTTACGCAACGTGACGTTCGTGATGAAAGGCGGGAAGGTGTTCAGCGGAGGGACGCCACGCCGTTGATCTCGACGACTCGGCCCATCTAATCACGACGGCGAGGCCTTCGTCCTTCCTGGGATCTTCGTCCTGAACTTTCTCGTCCGGGCCGCGAGCGTCGTCAACCACGCGATCTCCAGGTCAGCACCCGTAAGGAACAGATCGATCCACGCAGGTGGGGGGGGCGAGAAGTCGATCTTGTGGCGGCCCCAGTCGGGGCGCCGGCCATCGTAGTCGGACACTCGCCAGTTGTCTTCGGTGACACCCATATGCTGCAGCATGGATTCCGATCGCAGGAATCCAGGCGTGACGGCCATGACGGTGATGCCATGCGGCGCGAGCTCCGCGGCCCAGAGCAGCGGCAGCACCTTCTGCGCCATCTTGACGGCCTGCGACATCTTGTGAGCGCGCACGATGCGCCGGAACAGCGCTTTGACCTCCGCCTCGTTCGTGTGATCGACGCTTTCCCTTCACCCTGCGACCGGTGCAATAGACCATCGCACCGGCTTCGCTCAGCGCGCGCGCGATGTCGCGGCCGTAGGGAATTTCGCGCATCGAACGCGCCCGTCGTGCAAGACGCCCTAACATGGCCGCGACGGCCCCGGCACGCCGCGACTTATGCGCCGCGCAGGTCGTGGATCCGCTTCGCCTTGAACTCCCGCGAGACCGTCCCATAGGGTCTTAGATCGACGGCGACCTTCACCTCGAGCGCGCTCGAAACTTCGCGCACGACCTTGTTCCCGACCTCGGCCCACTGCGCCTGGGCGATCTCCGTGCGAGGCTCGCAGCGGACCGTGACGTGGTCCTGTCCGTCCCGCTTCTCGACGAGGATCTCGTAGGCCTCGGTGATGTCCGGGATGCGGCGCACCACGTCCTCAATCGCGCTCGGGTAGAAGTGCACGCCGCGCAGCGACAGCATGTCGTCCATCCGTCCGTACATCCCGCCTACGGCGCGCGCGGTGGTCCGGCCGCAGCCGCAGCGCTCCGTGGTCAGCCGGGTGTAGTCGCCCAACACGTAGCGGGGGAACGGGGTACCCTCGGAGTAGAGCCCGCTCACCACCAGCACCCCGTCCGTGCCTTCTGGCACCGGCTCGAAGGTCTTCGGGTCCACCGCCTCCGCGATACAGCTGTCCTCCATGAAGTGGAGGTTCATGGCCCGATCCTTCTGCGCCGCCTCGAACCGGCACGAGTGGCAGGTCATGCCGGTCTCGGTGGCGCCGAAGAACTCGTGCAGTGTCGCGCCCCAAAGCTCCTCGACGCGCCGCTTGGTCGCCGGCACGCAGCCTCCGGGTTCGGCACCGTTGAACAGAATCTTCACGCCGGACTGCCGCGGGTCGAGGCCCATCGCCTTCATCTTCTCGCCCAGGAAGAGCGCGAAGGACGCCGTCGCCCCGAGCACGGTCGCGGGGAAGGTTCTCTGGAATTCGATGCGCCGTTTCAGGTCCGCGCCGCCAAGCGCGATCACCGGGCAGCCGAGATGATGCATCCCCTGTTGGGCCTCCCAGAAAAAGATGTGCGCACCATAGTTGGTGATGAAGGTCCCCACGTCGCCATGCCGCACGCCCATGCCCCAGAAGGCCCGGGCGAAAAGCCAGCCGGCCTGATCCCGATCGAATCGGGTCATGCGAAAGGGACGGGGCACGGCCGTCGTGCCGCCTGTCGTGAAGAGGAGCCACCCGTCCCGAGTCCAGATCTCGTGCGAGATCGGCGAGTAGTCGCCCCAGGGCGGGCAGGCCTTCTGGCTCTGGACGAAGGCCTCGCGCGTGACGAGCGGGAGCTTGTGCAGATCGTCGAGGCTCTTGATGTCGGCCGGCCGCAGCTTCTCCTGCTCGAGCAGGCGCCGGTAGAGGGGAGAGTAGTCCCACAGGAAGGCCACCGCGGCGACCAGCTTGTCGCTCTGGATCTCCTGCAGCCGGCTGCGGGGTGCGGTCTCGAGTTGCGGCGACCAGCACTCGTCGCCGCCGGGCTCGATCGGATCGAGCCTGTACTTCTTCAGGACTTCCTGGAGTCGTTCGCGTGAATCCACGTCAGTTCGTCCCCCGAGTCCCGGAGCCCCTGCCGCTCGGAGGCAGTCGCACCTGAATCTTGTCGGACCGTGTCTGCTTTTTCAGGAACTGGTCCAGGGTTTTCTTGAAGTACGGTTCGGCGATCGACGTCATGACGTTCTCGATCTCCATCTCCGTGCACTCCTCGATCGATTGGCGCCAGCCGGCATGGAAGCGCGACTTGGCCATCGCTTGAAGGTGCGTGGGGCCGGCGGCGAGGTCCGCAGCCACCTGCGCGACGTTCTTGTGGAAGTCGGCGCGCGGGTAGACGCGATTCAGGATTTGCCAATCCAGCGCCTCGGCGGCCGTCAGTGTCCGGTTGGTGAGCATCAGCTCCATCGCCCGGCGGAAGCCAACGATCTTCACGAGCGTGTAGCTGGTCGCGGCGTCGTTGGCCAGTCCGATGGAGTGCCAGGCGCACAGGAACGTGGCACTGTCCACCGCCACGGCCATGTCGGCGGCGAGGGTCATCCCCAGACCGACGCCGGCCGCCACGCCGTTGACGGCGGCGAGGACCGGTCGCGGCAGGTGGACGATCTTGTGCAACACCTGGTGCCACCACATCGCCAGCGTCTCGAAGTGAGAACGGATCTGCTCGGGTTTCCAGTCGGCGAAGGGGATCTCCTTGAGGTTGAAACCCGCGGAGAAGGCGTGCTCGCCCGCTCCCGTCAGCACGACCGCGCCGATGTCCGATCGATTCTCGCAGTGGCGCAGAGCGTCGAGCGTTTCCTGGACACCGAGCAGGTCCATGGCATTGGCCATCTTGGGGAGGTTGAAGGTGATGAAGGCGACGCCGTTGGGCCCGACCTCGAATCGGATGTGCTCGTACTCGCTTGAGGCCATGGGGCTCCTTCACTTGCCCGCCGCCTGAGGCGGCGGATGTGTTTGCCACGTGCGGCGCGCAGTGAGCTAGAAGTCCAGTCGCAGGCGGACGACGAAGCGCCGTGACGAGCCGAGCGCGGTGCCGGAGAACACGCCCGCGAAGTCGATGACGTTCGTGCGGTTGGCGATATTCACCACGTCGGCCTGCAGGCCGAACGTCTTCTCGGCCGTCCTCTTCATCGTGACACCCGCCGACAGATCGACGGTGAACGAGGGGCGTACGCGCTCTTCATCGAAGTCGATGCGATCGACGATCTCGACGCCGTACAAGGCGATCGCCTCCTCTTTCGTTCCCGTGAATTCGATCGGGAGCCCGCTGCCGGCCGATCCCCCGATGCCGATCCAGAACGCCGGCACGACCTGATACCGCCATCGGCTGCCGAGCGTGTGACGCTGATCCTGCGAGATCCGAAACCGGCCGCCGGCGTCGAGCAACGCGACAGCAGCTTCGTTGCCGAGAAACAGGCCGCCCGTCACAGGCAGTTCGCCGACGCCCTTGAGATTTGAGTAGCTCAACGAGCCGGACCACGGACCCCAATGGGGAACGTCGAGCTTCAGTTCGAACCCGCGAATCGATGCGTGTTGGAATGCGATGGGGAAGCCGATCCCTGTGTCGAGCAGCAGGTCATCATCGGCGAAATTCGTGAGTTCGCGGCGGTAGACGTTCGCGTTCGCTCGCATGTTGCCGAAGACGCTGCGCGTCACGCCAACCTCGTAGAAATTGCCGCGAGACGGCCGCACCGGCAGCCGCAGCACCTGCTCGCTGAGCGAATCGACGTCGGGCGAACTGGCCAGGAGCAGGTTCTCCACAGCGGGAGTCTGGAAGATCCGATCGTATGACGCACGCACGACGAGGCCGGCCGACGGCCAGACATATGCGACGCCGAGCCGCGGGCTCCAGGCGGTCTCGCTGACCAAGAGACGGTAGCGATCCCATCGCAGGCCCCCACTCAGCGTCAAATCGCCGGCGGCGATCAGGTCTTGAACGAAGGCGGACTGCTCGCGATCCCGGGCTCGGCCGACGAAACGGAAAGCTGCCGGGGTGTCGGGATCGAATCGATCGGGATCGGTGATCGCGTAGTCGAAGGCCTCCCGGAGTGTCCCGAAGTCGGCCTCGATGCCCGCTTTCACATCGTGCCGGCCCGCGTGGACCGCAATCGTGCTCTTCACGTATTGATGGCGATAGCCACGATCCTGCGACGCGATGATCGGAGTCGAGCGCGGGTTCGACGACAGTGCTGCAGAGAACTGACGCGCCATCCCGCGCACGTCGGCGAGCACGCTTGCCGAGGGCACACGCTGGTACGAGAAATGGCCCGCGGTCTCGCGGCTCTGCCGCTCCTGCCGCTGGCCCGCGGCCTGCTGCACGTTCTCGTTCGGCACCAGGAAGTCGGCGGCGGCTCGGCGCAGCATGACGTTCACCCGATCGGCCTCTGTCAAGTCGCGTGTGTACTGGACCAGAAGACCGGCCGTCGTGCCGTGGTTCGTGTGGTTGTCGAGCACCGGTGGATCAAGGAACCGATCGGTCCGGCCTGCGTCACCGCTCACCATCAACGTGTTGCCCGTCCAGCGGTAACGACCCACGAGCGAACCGCCGAGGGTGCCCATGCTGCCGCCGTACGACCCCGCGCTGCCGTGAAACCCGGCCTCGGACTGCGTCCGCGTCACGATATCGACGACCCCGCCCAGCTTGCGTCCGTATTCCGCCGGGTAGCTGGCGGTCATCACGCGCATCGACTGGACGTTCTCGACGTCGAAGTCGGGAAGAAACGCCGGCGAGCGGTTCTCGGTAAGCGGCACACCGTCGATCACGTACTGCGTCTGGTACTCCGATCCACGAGGATGGAGGATGCCGTTGGCCTCGAGCAGCCACCCCGGCTGCGTGCTCACGAGGTCGAGCAGCGAGCGACCTGGAAGCGCGGCCAACCGCGTATCGATCGAATCGATGCCGATGCGATCGATCGTGCCGGTCTGATGCGGATCGACAAGCGTGTCTCCGGCCGTCACGGTGACGCTCGTTTGCAGCGGCGCGAGCTGCAGCACGATGCGCAGCTCGCGCGGCACCGCCGAGCGCACGTCGACCAGCTCGGAAACGGGCGCGAACCCGGCCGCCGCCACCTCGACGCGATAGACGCCGTCTGGCAACCGCACAGCCACGGCGCGGCCCTTCTCGTCGGTCGCGTAATGTTGATGGAACTGGTTCGCTTCGCTGACCAACTCGAGAGACGTTTTGACGGGCAACGAGCCGGTGTCGGTTATCGAGATGCGAAGCTCCCCCGTGTTGGCCTGTGCCATGAGGCCGACCGAGAAGAGGACGACCAGTCCAAGCGAGCTCCCCCGAATCGGAGTCATGCACTACTTGATAGCGAACACCCAGATCGCCCCGCCCTCAGGTACTTCCGGAAATTCGCCAGGCCTAACTCTATTCAACCGATTCTGCATCGAACGTGGGTCGATGCCCCACCCCGACACGACGGCGACGTACTGCTTGCCGTCCACCATGAACGATGAAGGCGGGGCCATCACGCCCGAGTTGGTCGGATGCTCCCACACCAGCTCGCCGGTCGATGCATCGAACGCACGGAACATGCGGTCGGCCGTTCCGCCGCTGAACACGAGGCCGCCCGCGGTCGCGAGCATCCCGCCCCAATTGGGAGACTTCGCGAAGTTATGCGTCCAGACGCGTTTTCCAGTGTCGACGTTCCATGCCTGCACCTCGGAGATGTGATCCGCTCCAGGGGCGATGTAGAGTTCTGTTGCCGCACCGGTGTAGCTGCCGCCCGCTCTGTACTCCACTTTCCTTCCAACCATAGTAGCGCACAGGTTTTCCTGCGTCGGAATGTAGATCATCCGCGTCTCAGGGCTGAAGGCGGCCGGCGGCCAGTTTTTTCCGCCCCACCACGTCGGGCAGAAATCCGCCTGTTTGCCGGTCCCGGGCTTCCGCAGCGGATCGATCTCCGGCTTACCGGTTTTCTGATCGACGTGCAGGAAGACGTTCTGCTTCACGTACGGGTTGGCATCGACGAAATTGATGCGCCCCTTATCAGTGCGCTCGAGGAAGAACATGTAACCATTGCGCGCGACGTTGACGAGGCCTTTCACTGTCCGGTTGCCGCGTTTGAAATCGATTAGCAGCGGAGGCGATACTTCATCCCAATCCCACGATTCATTGGGCTCGTACTGTTGATAACCCTTGATCGCACCGGTACCAGCATCGATCGCAATGGTCGATGAAAGGTAGAGGTTGTCGCCCTGCCGCTGGTCGCCCATCCAGGGACCGCCGTTCCCGACACCCCAATAAAGCAGATTAGCGGCTGGATCGTAGTTTCCGCTGACCCATGTTGAGCCGCCGCCGGTCTTCCACTCGTTGCCCCCGGGCCACGTTTCGCTGCCCGGTTCTCCAGGAGCCGGCACGGTAAACGCCCTCCAGCATTGTTCGCCAGTGTCGGCATCGTAGGCGGCAACAAACCCGCGAATTCCGCGCTCACCTCCAGCCGTTCCGACGATGACCTTGCCGTCGACAACAAGCGGCGCGCCTGTGAGGTAGTAACCGTTCTTGTTCTCTTCGACCTTCGCGGTCCAGACCTCTTTCCCGGTCCGGGCGTCGAGCGCAACAAGGATTGCCGCATTCGACGCAAAGAACACACGATCGCCATAGAGCGCGACTCCGCGAGTCGTCGGGTGCTGGACGATCGCGTCCTCGGGCAGTGGTCTCCTGTAGCGCCAGAGCACGCTGCCCGTCTTCGCGTCGAGCGCGATCACCTGGTTGCCCGGCGTCGCGACGAACATCACGCCGTCGTGAACGATGGGCGGCGCCTCGTGCCCGTTCGTCACCCCAGTCGACACCACCCATGCAGGCTGCAAGCGCTTGACGTTGTCTCGACGGACTTGCGCCAGCGGACTGTAGCCCCACCCATCATAGGTTCGACGGATCGTGAGCCAGTCGCCGGCCGGCGGCTGCTTGAGGTGTTCGGCCGTGACCGGGCTGTAATGCTGCAGCACCGGCGGCATCGGTACCGCTTCCGGAGGCGTTGTTGAGGGCGAACCTTGCGCCGACAGTCGCGGCGTCGGTCCATGAGCCGCGAGCAACACGACCGCCAGAGTGGAGCACGCCAGCTTTGCGCGCAGAGTAGTCACTGGAATCCTCGCTATTCCTCGAACCTGATCGCCGCAGTGAATGGACCCGCGACGCTCAGTACGCCATCGACCATCGTGAGCGGTAGTGCCGGCAGCGCCCAAGGCGCAGGACCGTCAACGACTTTTGCGCGGTCCTTCGGATCGAACAACGCAGAGTGGCAGTCGCACGACAGAAGCCCGCGGTCTGAAAGGAAATCGGTAAGGTCACAACCGGCGTGCGAGCAGAGGGCGCTGTACGCGACGACCCCTCCGGCCGACAACGATCGCGTTGCGGCCCCCAAGGTTTCCGAATCGAAGCGCATCAGAAGAACGAGATTCCGGTGCGATCCGCTCCGCACGATCCTGGCGATCGGATCGATGGCCCAGGCCATGATCGGTAAACCCGCCAGGGGAATGTCATCGGGGGTCAGGGGCTTCTGCGCCGAATCGCCGTCCTTCACCAACCGATCGCCCTTCTGAGGGCGAAGGGATCCTGGATCGTCCTGGCCCAGGATTGGCTTCGCGAGGCTCAACCCGAGCGCCAGACCGATCCCGCTCTTCAGCACAGCCCGGCGGCAGGGCCTGGATCCCAAGTCGCAGTCGCACGGCACGGGTGTTCAGAGCGCAACCTGCGTGCCACCGCGACCACAGAGGAACGTTAGGGAACTGCGGGCAATCCGCCGACGTCGATCGAGAAGCCCCAGGGGAACGTTGGGGACTATTCCGCAGCGAGTGCGGAAACTTGGACGTGATTACGCCCGCCGGCCCTCCGCGAATGGCCCGACGCGGCCCGATACGAACCGTTCCTGGACCGTAGCCAGCCACTCCAGCCAGCGATCCACGCCTTCTCCCGTGAGGGCTGACATGGCGAAGCAGGTCGGTTGCGGCATTACGCGCGCGAGCGCGTCGCCAATCGCCTCGATGCGTACGCCCGGCAGATGCGGCAACAGATCCGTCTTGGTGATCAGAACCAGGTCGGCCTTGCGAAACATCACGGGATACTTCAGCGGCTTGTCCTCACCTTCGGTAACGGACAATGCGACGACGTTGACTGCCTGGCCGAGATCGTAGACCGCCGGACAGACGAGGTTGCCGACGTTCTCGATGAACAGGTAGTCGAGCTCGCGCCAGGGAAATTCGTGCAGGCCGCGATGAACCATCTCGGCATCGAGATGG
>Ga0065715_10089293_pt1 | contig 11487 bp, 6 predicted proteins | sample MisBulReplicate1_FD_59102 | JGI IMG/M metagenome (GOLD analysis project Ga0065715, IMG submission 59102) | Miscanthus rhizosphere microbial communities from Kellogg Biological Station, MSU, sample Bulk Soil Replicate 1 : eDNA_1 v2 (version 2) | ecosystem: Host-associated > Plants > Roots >...
AGACCACGTGTCCCGAAACTGAAATACCGGGAGTTGTCAGGATCGTGACGTTACTGATGTCTTCGCCGGTCACGCTAAGCGGAAGCGACGCGAACTCGAGCTGTCCGCCGGCGACGCTCTGGATGTCGCGCGGACGCTGCTGCACGTCGAGCGTGTATTCGCCAGGCGGCACGTTGTCCAATGTGAAGCCGCCATCGTTGCCGACTTGATTCGCGCCGCCGATGTTGAACATCCCGCCCCCCCCGCCATTCGCCGGACGAACGAGCACAACGGCTCCGGTGAGCGGTTTTCCATTCGAACTGAGCACGGTTCCGGAAATCCGGGCGAGGCGCGCCGGCACGAGCGAAAACGCAACAGAACCCAATTCCTGTCCAAGCGCAACCGTTACCGACTGCGCCGTCGCAACATCTGTCGTGCCGGGATAATACGTCGGCGGATAACCCGAGGGTTCTTCGACCACCGCAACCGCCATCGGCATTGGCGCGTTGGCCCGAACCGACGCCCGGACGATGTATTCGCCGGGCATGAGGCCGAAGATGCGGAACTGGCCGATGTCGTCGCTCACGGCCGTGCGTCCCGCGTTCACGAGCTGGCGTTGCCCATTGGTGAACTGATAACGCATCGCCTGTACTTGCGCGTCGGCGATCGGATCGCCGAACTCGTCAGTGATACGCCCCGCAATCACGCTTCCGCGCGGCAGGCTGAAATCGATCTTGTCGAGCACCTGGCCATCGGCCACGTCCAGGGGCTTCCCGGCTTCGAACGGGCGCGCCTGGCCGTACTCGAGCGTCACGTAGCCCGCCTTGCTGATCGTCACTCGATAGCGCGCTGCAGGGAGGTCGCTGACTTCATAGCGCCCTTGATTGTCGGTCGTCACTACGCGGTTGGTGCGCGCATCCGGCGCGCTCACGCGGACTTGTGCACGTCGAATCGGATTGCCAGAATCGGCGGAGACGATGCGCCCGATAATTTTCGCAGTGCCTTTTGGAGCGGGTGTGTTGTCGCGAAACGGCCCGCCGAAGCGTCCGCCAAGGCCGCCGGGCCCTTGGGGAAGCTGGCCTGGATCGATTTGCGGTCCCTGACCGCCAAACCGGCCGCCGCGCCCACCACGGCCGCCTGCGCCGCCTTGGTCAGGCACAGCCGCGTCCTGAGCGCGAAGACCGGCTGCGGCAAGCCCAAGCACGATCGCCCCCGCGACAAAAGACACTCGAACCTTATGACTCATAAAGATATATACGTCTGGGGCAGGTGAAATGTTACGGCACCGTCTGAAGCCGCAGATCGAGTGTCAGCGTCTGCCCTTCACTTAGACTAGACGGAAATTGGTCGCGCGCGGCTTCATGTTCTATTGCGAAAATCTGAACCTGCGCGCGACGCAGGGGATTACCGGTGTCCGCCGAGACGACACGGCCAAGAATCTTCGCGGTGCCTGTAGGAACGAGTGCGTTATCGCGAACCGGCCCCGCCGCAGGAGCCTGCGGCCGCGGCCCTGGCAGACCCGGCATCGATGCGCCAGGCAGGGAAGCCGGCGCGTGTGCGCTCAGGGTGGTATTGCAGAGAAGAAATCCGACGCCCAGCGAACCCAGGGCACGCATTCTCATACGCCCTCCAGGAACAACGGACACCCGGTGTATTAGCGGATGCGAACCCGGCTTTGCTCCCGCATGAACTGCTGCACGTAGTACGGCCCGCCACTGCCACGGCCGGTCGACCCGCTCGCCTTCCAGCCGCCAAACGGATTCACGCCGGGCCACGCGCCCGTCGTCGCCCCCGCGCGCCGGTTCGCGTACGTGACACCGGCTTGAATGCGATCGAAAAACTGTTTCAGCTCGTTCTCGTTTTCCGAATAGATGCCGGCCGTGAGCCCGTACTCGGTGCGATTGGCGAGGTCGATCGCTTCGTCGAGCGTCATCACCTTCGCGATGACCGTGATGGGCACGAACAGCTCTTCGGAAAACAGCGGATGATCCGGCGGAAGGCCGTCGATGATCGTCGGCTCGACAAAGAACCCTTTGTCGAGCGGCGGCTTGGTGATTCGCTTGCCGCCAATCAGGATTTTCCCGCCGTCCTTCGTCGCGCGTTCGACAGCCGACAGATACGTGTTGACCGCCGCCTCGTTGATGACCGGCCCCATCCAGATCTCGCGTTCGAGCGGATTGCCGACTTTGATGCGCTTGGTTTTGTCGACGAGCATCGCGACGAACCTGTCGCGCACATCCTTCTGAATGTAGACGCGCGAGCACGCCGAGCACTTCTGGCCCTGCGCCCCGAACGCCGATCGCATCACGCCGTCGCTTGCCTTGTCGAGATCCGCTGACGAAGCGATGATCGCGGGGTTCTTTCCGCCCATCTCGATGATGAGCGGCCGCGGCACCGGGCGCGCCGCGTTCTCGCGCATCAGCTTCAATCCGACTTCCTTCGATCCTGTGAACACGATCCCATCGATGCCGTCGTTGTCGATCAGTTCCTGTCCGACCGCCGACCCAGGGCCCGTCACGAAATTGAAGGCGCCGCGCGGCAACCCGGCCTCCATGACGATGTCGTTCAGCTTTGCGCCGATGAATGGCGTGTCGCTGGCCGGTTTGAAGACAACCGTGTTCCCGGAGGCGAGCGCGCCGCCGGCCGGACCTGCCGCGAGCGCCGCCGGAAAGTTGAACGGCGAGATCACGGCCCAGACGCCGTACGGCTTCAGCACGCTCACGTTCTCTTCGCCGGGGCCGAGCACCCCCATTTTTTCGACGAAGCCGTTGTGCGCCTCGATTTGATCGCAGTAGTAGGTGATGAGATCCGCCGATTCCTCGACGTCGCCGACGCATTCGATGCGGTTCTTGCCGACCTCGTAGCCCATCAGCGCGGACAACTCCCACCGGCGCTTGCGGATGCCATCGGCGATCCTGCGCACGTACACAAGCCGCTGCTGCCACGACAATGCCGCCCACGCGGGTTGAGCCACGCGCGCGGCCACGATCGCAGCCTTTGCGTGTTCGCGCGTGCCCTGCTGGAATGTGCCGAGCATGATGCTCGTATCGATGGGACTGCGGTCCTCGAACTGCTTCTCCGCTTTTATCGTTTGTCCGTTGATGTAGATAGCGTGATCTCGCCCGAAGGATTGGGGCGCCTTTGCGATGGCGCGGTCGAGTTCGCGATGAAGGTCTTCGAGCTGCTCGCCACCGAGCGTGGCGTACGTAATCTTGGTTGGCATAAAGCCGGCCTCGATGACGAGCGTAACGTACTTCTAGTCGTCAGTCGCGGCCGCGGGGCGCTGGTAAACGATTTTCCCGTCGAAAATCGTGACGGTGACGGCCGTCTCGCGCAGCGATTCGGGACGCTTGTCGAAGATGTTGTTCGAAAGAATGACAATGTCGGCCAGCATGCCGGCCTTGAGCGTGCCTTTACGCTGCTCGTCGTGCGAGGCGAACGCCACCTGTGCGGTATATGCATCGATGGCGGGCAGAAGCTCGGCGGGTGTCGCGACAGCCTCTTCGAGGGCGTCGCGTGGATCGAGCGAAGCCGCGGGCCAATTGCTGCCGAACAAAAGTCGTGCGGTTCCGTCGGTTAGCAGGCTGTCGTCGACGCGATACCGCCTTTCGCGCGGAGCGGGATTCGACACCGCCACATGATCGAATGCATCAACCGCGGCGCGAACGTCGGCGCCGCCGGCTGTACGCACCGTCACGTTCCAGTTGTGTTTGTCGAGCAACGTAACTGCGCGCTCGAGAGCCGCCGGATCGCACGTCGATAACTCCGGTCCTCGTTTCTCGCAGGTAATTTCCACGCCTGCGAGTTTCAGCGTCGGATCGTCGGGATACTCTTCGCGCAGCTTGTCGAGCTCGGCAACCTCGGCCTCGCCGATCGTCGGAGAGACGGCGATCGAGCCGTACACGCGGACGGTAAGGTCGCCCTGTTTGCGGATGGTGCTGAGCAGATCCAGCTCTTCTTCACCGGGGGTCACCGAATGCACGCTCGTGACGCCAAGCTTGTGCGCTTCATCAATGGCCGCGCGCAGGGCCGCAATTTTCTCGACGCGTGTCAGCCGAGGAAGCATGTGCGACACGAGATCGATGGCCGCGTCGCGCAACACACCCGTCGGCTCACCGGTACGGCGATCTTTCGCCACGACCCCACCTTCGGGATTTCGCGTCCTACGCGTGATACCTGCGATCTCGAGAGCTTTCGAGTTGACCCAGGCGACGCGTCCGTCCTCGCTGACGATGAACACCGGCCGCTCTGGAACGGCAGCGTCCAGAATTTTTCGGGGGGCGACAGTCGGGTTCTCGAGCAGCGCCGTGTCGGCGTTACGTGCCAGCACCCAGGGACGCGCCGAAGCATCCACGGCGTAATCCCGGAGACCCGTTTCGAGGTCGTCAATTGTTGTGGCAGAGGAAAGGTCGAGGCGGTCGAGTGCGAGGGCACCGGCCATCAGCTGCACGCGCCCGTCGTTCAATCCCGGAATCACCGTGCCGCCGTGTGCGTCCAATACAAGAGTCTGGGGACGGCGAAGGCGCTTGACCTCGCGGTTAGTGCCCACGCGAAGGATTTGATTGCCGCGGACGGCGACAGCTTCCTGGAGTTCGGCGCCGCCTCCGGGGTAGACCTTCCCATTCACGATGATCAGGTCGACGGGTCCGCTCGCATCATCACGCTGCGCCCCGACCATGAGGCCCGCGATGAAGGTCGCACCGACGATCACGATCACCAGAATTGTGGTCAGCCGCGTCGCCATTGCCGGATTCTAGCATGGTAGCATCTGGGGTTATTTCAAGCATTGAGGAGGGAAAAAAATGACAGCTCAAGGTCAGGGATCAAACGTTCTGGTGAGCACCGACTGGGTCAGCCAGCATCTCTCGGATCCCTCGGTGCGTATTGCGGAAGTCGACGTCGATACGGCCGCGTACGATCAAGGGCACGTGCCCGGCGCCGTCGGCTGGAACTGGACGACCGAGCTCTGCGACACACTCGTGCGCGACGTCATCCCGAAGAACAAGCTCGAGGAGCTGCTCGGCAACTCGGGCATCGACAACGACACCACGGTTGTCTTGTATGGAGACAACAACAACTGGTTCGCCGCCTGGGCATTCTGGCAGCTGAGACTCTACGGCCACGAGAACATCCGCATCATGGACGGCGGCCGGAAGAAATGGCTGTCTGAAGGTCGCGAGCTGAGCACCGATCCGCCGAAGGCCGCGAAGAAAACCTACAAGGCGAAGGACGCCGACAACTCGCTTCGCGCATTTCTCCCCGAAGTGCAGGATGCCGTGAAAGGGAAGAAGGCATCGCTCGTCGACGTGCGGAGCCCGGCAGAATTCACGGGCGAGATTCTCGCGCCTCCCGGACTTCCGGAAACATGCCAGCGGGGGGGCCACATCCCCGGCGCCAAAAGCATGCCGTGGGCGAAGCTCGCCAACGATGACGGCACGTTCAAGAGCCCGGCGGAAATCAAGGCGCTCTACGACGGTGTCGGCGTCACCGGCGACAAGCCCATCATCGCGTATTGCCGCATCGGAGAGCGCTCGAGCCACTCGTGGTTTGCCTTGAAATATCTGCTCGGCTACAACAACGTGAAAAACTACGATGGGTCGTGGACCGAGTGGGGCAATCTCGTCGGCGCGGCAGTGGAAAAACCGTAATGTCGTTTCGGGCTTTCGACGCAGGGACGCAAAGGCGCGCCTCTGCGTCTCCGCGTCGAAGAATGGTTCAAGTATGAAAGCTGAAGAATTTACCGAGCGCAAGCAGACGATCGACGGCTGGAAGGTGAACGTCGTCACGTACCGCATCGGCGAGCGCTGGTACTGCAGTATCGACAACGTCGACCCCGGCGCGCGTTTCGCGCGCGCCGAGGGTGCGTCGCGCGAGGAAGTCGAACGCGCCGGGCTCGAGAAAGCGCAGAAGTACCTCAAGCAGACCCGTAGGTTTCCGACCGGCGGCTGAACGCGTCGAGCGCCGCCGCCCGTTCCGATTCAGGCACCAGCGGGAATGTCGTCAGCACGTGCCTGAATTCCTCCAACGTCAGCTGATATGCCATCGCGGCAGCGCCTTGTAGTCGCGCTGCCGTGTCCGGCGCCGGCCCTGTGCTCAGCGTGCGCGCGAGAGATGAGATTTCCTGAAACTCTGTCGAACCGCGCGTCAGCTTCGGCACGCGGAGATCCTCGACAGTGGTCGACCCCAGGTGCGTCGTCATCACCTGGCGGACAAGATAGTTCGCGACGAAGCTGTTCAGCATGCCGCACAGATATTGCTGTTCGTCTTCTGGTAAAAACGTCTTCAGGCAAAAGAGCGAGTGCGTGGTCACGACTCCGCTCGGAAGAATCGCGGCTATCAACGAAAGCCTATTTGTCGAGCTGGCGACATCGCGGTAGGCGAGTCGTGCGCGCCTGAACGAATGCTCCGGATCGATCAGCCGGGCGGCCGTGATTTCGTCGATCGTCAGGATGCTGTGTTCAGGATGCGAGATGAAAGGCTCGATGTGTTTGCCTTCCAGCACCCGCATCGAACGCGGCGCCGAGGGACCCTGCGTGAAGTGCGCCTTGTCGTCGGTGGCATTCAGCTCGCGGCCGAATTCCGCATTCCATCCACCAGCGTCGGCCAGCCGCGGAAAGCGATGGACGATGCGTTCGAGGATCGCGAGATCGCGGGCCGTGTGGAGCTCGGGAATCGTCGCCTGGCCGCCCGCAAGTCTTCTGAGCAACGCCGGCGTTAAGACGATCTGATACACAGGATCGTCCGGACGGTCACCGTCGTCTGGCACCTGGTCGAGGACCGCCGGATCGTCGATACCGAAGCGGCACCTGATCGACGCCGTCGCGCGGCCGGTGGTCGCGGTGAAGAGGACGAAGCGCACGCTGCGATGGATAGGAAAGATCGCGCGCCGATTGTCGAAGCCCACCAGCGTGTCGATGTCGCAATGATCGAGCATTCGGCGGCGCAGCGCGGAAGATGTGTGGTCGGTCGCGAAACCCGACGGCACCACGAGCCCAACTCGCCCGCCGCGCTTGAGCAGTGCGAGGGCCCGCTCGACGAACAACTGATAGCGGTTCACGCGGCCGCCCCCCTGATGCCGGTAGATACCCGAACCTCGGACGAACGCCTTCTCGGGGCTATCGCGGCGCAGCACGTTCCACGGAGGATTTCCCAGCACGGCGTCGAACCCCGCGTTTCCGAGCGGCCGCCCGGCCGTGTCGAAATAGACCTCGGGAAATTCGAGTGGCCAGTGAAGGAATCCCCTGCTTTGTGCAATCGCCTGCGACTGCTGCAGCAGCGGCTCCGCAATTTGCGCCGGCAGCGGCCCGCGCCCGCCGATCAGCTGATCGCGAAGCGATCCAAATACCGCGCCTCCGGGACGAACCTCGCCTGCCGGCCACATCCAGCCCGCGCACCACAGATTAGCCAGCGCCTTCCATCGTTCGGTGGTGTGGAGTCGCTCGAGCCGCCGCTCTTTCTGTTTGACGATCTCGGCGCTGTCGTCGGCGGCCTCCGCGATCCAGTTGCGCTCGAGCACGGCTGTGGCCACCGACGGCTCGAGCTCGGCGTCGGAGAACAGCGGCGTGTCGACATTCTTCGTCGTTGGCGCGCCACGGCCGGCGCCTGGTGGAGCCTGGCGCGCGATGTCGGCCGGAGATGCGCCTATGAGGCTGTTTCCGCACACAAGGTGATGGTCGAGAAAGCTCAGCGGCTTGCCGGAGGAAAGCGTCGCGAGCCACAGTGATAGGCGCGCAAGTTGAACGGCCGTGGCGTTCAAATCGACGCCAAAGAGACACCGCTGCGCGACGAGGCGCCGGAATCCGGCCCGCTCTTCCTCGCCGATTTCACCCTCGTGGCAGTCGCCGTCGCGCACCAGCGCGCGCTCGTACGTTCCCGCCAGATAGCGGCAGGCCGCGACCAGAAACGCCGCGCTGCCCATCGACGGGTCGACGACCCGAAGCTGAAGAATCTGCTGAGACGACGCATGCTCCGCCAGCGGGTGAAGCGTGCGGCGGACAAGGTAGTCGGTGATCGACTGCGGTGTGTAAAACGATCCGGTCGCCTTGCGATGCTCGCCGCCGCGCCGAAGCAGAACATTGCGTCCACCGACTCCAGACTGCAGGGCAGGCTCGTAGTCGAGCACGCTCTCGTAAACCGCGCCGAGCTGTTCGACACCGAGGTCGCGATAATCGATCCTCGTGCGGCGGGCGCCACCGGCTTTTGCCCCGGCGGATGGCGCTGTCGACAGTGAAATCAGCGCCCGGCGAACAACGTCGTTCGCCACCGAACAGGTCTCGGCCATCGGCGCTCGTGCCGGCGAGAAGAGGCGGCCGTTGAAGGCGGCCACACCGAGCGTGCCCGCACGACAGCCGCGATGGGCCAGGCGCGAAATGGCCTGCAGCGCGTCCCAAAGCCCGGGAGAGCCGCCGGGACGCTCTACGGCGTCTCGCAGGGACTCGATGGTGTAGTGATCGCGATAGATCGGATGCCAGTTTGGAACGAGCGCGCGCGATTCGGCGAACATCAAAAACAACACGCGATACACGAGCGTGAGCGACTCGTCGAAGCCGGCTTCGAGATCGACGTCTTTTGGCCGGCGGCCGCGGAGCTTCGACGCGAGCAGTCCCGAGAGCAGCTGGGCAACCGAGTCGATCACGCCAACACGCAGCGATCGTCCGACAGCCGCGCCATGCCGCGCCGATTCCGAGATGATTCGAGTGATGAGAGGCGCCTGTCCGCGTTTCTCATGAAACACCTCAGCGCGCAGCACGCCCCATAACACCGCGAACGCACGCGCATCACCGGCGACCCGTTCCAGATCGAACTGGAGATATGCGCGCGCGTACGTGTGTTCAGTGTCGACCAGCCTCAGTTCGTGGCCGTTGCAGCAGAAACACCACGACGCCGACACGTTCAAGCCGGCGCGCACGGATCGCCGCCACAACGTATCGAGCGAGTCGCTCCACAGGCCGACCAGCAGCGCCACACGCGTGTCTTCATAGCGAAGGACTGGTCCCGTGCCGACGCGGAAGCCCAACGCTTCGGCGAGCGGCAACGCTGCGTGCTCCGAGATCGCGCGCAGACTCGACGCCGGCCCCAGCTGCGACGCCTTGTCACGCCACCAGTGGTTGAATTGTTGAAACGCGGCGGCGCACGACACCTCCCCCAACGCTCCGCCGAATTCGTCTGCCAGCAGTCGTTCGGCGAAGTAGTGGGACAGCAGTGTGCCGCTAAGCCCGTTAAGCATGTTCCATGTTCAGCATTGAATCTTCAGCATTGAATCAGAAGGAGAACGAGCTCTGGCTGTTGAGCCAGCGACGTGACTGCATCCAGCTCGAGATAGCCGGTGCGGCACGCGCTCTCTTCGACCAGCCGTTGACGTTCAGTACGGATGTTTTCCCGATGTTTCAGCGAGCGCGTCTCGAACAATCCTGCCTGGAACAGCGCATCGTCTGCTGCAACCAGCTGCGAGAGCCGGCGCTCTCGTGCAATGGCGCGCCCCACCCAGGCGCGGCTTTCGCGGGCGATTTCCACCGCCCGGCGTTCAACATGCGTTTGCGCCGTAGAAGCGACGACGCCGCGAAAACGCTCGACGAGATGATCGGCGAGGGCCGTCACGTCACGTCGCTTGGGCCGCGAACTGCCGATGTCAGAGAGATCGGCTGTCGAGACCGGCAGTTGCACCGGGAGCAGCAGCTCTTCCACGAGGCGGCCGGACCCGTTAAGGATCCGCGCCTGAAAGAACCAGAAGGTGGACGATGTCTTTCGAGTGCGCGATCGAAAGACGTTGACGGCCGTGTGCCCGTAATCTCGATGAGACGGGGCTGCTGGCGAGGACCGGGCGAGACGGGAAAGTCGTAATGCCTCAGCTTCTGCCTCCTCGGTGATTTGCGCCTGCACGCGTGTCGTGTCCTCTTGAACCGATACGTGCTGAGGTATATCGCTACCGTCGATCACGCATGCCGCGATGTCGATCTCGCTTGCGCGTATTCGACGAAGACGGCGGTGAAGGTTTGCCAGCACCGTTGCTTCCGCTGTTTCGTCTGCGAATAGATGAATCGCGTGGACGGTGCGGGATTGACCGAGCCGATCGACCCGGCCGATGCGCTGTTCGAGGCGAATGGGGTTCCATGGGAGCTCGAGGTTCACAACCAGGCGACAGCGCGACTGCAGGTTCAGTCCTTCGGCTCCGGCATCCGTGGCAAGCAGAAGGTCCGACGCGCCGCTGTTGAACACGTGGACGGCGCTGTCCCGCTCGGCGGGCGACAATCCGCCATGAAGCATCGAGATCCGCCTGAAACCTCGCAGCGATTGCTCGAGCATCGCGAGCGTGTCGCGATACTCGGTGAACACAATCACAGGTTCGCCGACACGCCGAAGCAAACGGACGAGCGCGGCCACCTTGGATTCGTTTTTGCGGGCACGCTCAGCGGCCGCTAGGATGGTGCGGAGCACGCGTTCTTCATCGTCGAGCTGCTCGAAGGCAGGAACGGCGAGCGTGGGTTCAGCGTCGCTCGCGCTCTCGTCGTCTTCGTCCGGTGCGAAGGGCAAGCCAGACTGACGTGCAATCTCGACAGGGGCTGGCAAACCAGCGATCCGTTTCTCAAGGGAAATCGCCAGGGAAGACGCGCTCGACATCGCGCGCTTGCTGAAAACCATCGCGACGAGCCGCGCGCCGGCCGCGTTGTCGGTATCTGTGCGGCCAACCTGCCACAGTCTCTTTGCGTACTGCCCAAGCAGGCGATGCATTTCGATCTCGTATGGTCCTGGCCTGACGCGCAACAGGTGCACCTTGCGCGTCCTGTTCAAGCCGATCGTTTCGCGAGTGCGCCGGAAGATGAGGAGCGGATCGCCGGCATCGATCTCGCCCATCGCGCAAAGCGATCGATATGCGGCTTCGTCTCCGGCGTGCGGCGTTGCCGTGACGAGCACGACGTGTCGCGCACGAGATGCCAGCATCTTTACTGCCGCTGTTCGACGCGGCGCCGTCGCGGCCTGATGCGCTTCGTCGATGATCACGACGTCCCAGACGATCGACGTCACTGCCCGCAGCACTTCCGGCTGCTTGATGAAGTCGATCGAGGTAACCAACACGGGTTGCACCGACCATGGGTTCACATGGAACGGGAGCTCTGCGGCAAACCGCCGCACGCTCGACGCGTCGAACACCGATGCGGCGATCTGAAACCGGCGCCCCAGCTCGCCGGCCCATTGCTGGCACAAGCCTGCCGGGCTCAAGACGAGCGCCCGCTCGCACCAGCCGCGTTGCTGTAGCTCGGCGAGCATGAGCGCTGCCTGGATCGTCTTGCCGAGCCCGACCTCGTCGGCGAGGAGGAACCGCGCCGCGTGCCCGCGAACGAGCGCCAGAGCCGGCTCGAGCTGGAACGGAAAAATATCGATCGCGGCCCGCCGTGCGGAGCGAAGCTGGCCATGGGCGCGAAGAGCAGGAAGGCGGGATTGCAGATTACGCATCCATCGCCTTTTGGTGACGACGCGGACTTTGCGGCTCGCCTGCGCGAGGGACGGTCG
>Ga0065715_10001173_pt1 | contig 11480 bp, 9 predicted proteins | sample MisBulReplicate1_FD_59102 | JGI IMG/M metagenome (GOLD analysis project Ga0065715, IMG submission 59102) | Miscanthus rhizosphere microbial communities from Kellogg Biological Station, MSU, sample Bulk Soil Replicate 1 : eDNA_1 v2 (version 2) | ecosystem: Host-associated > Plants > Roots >...
GCGCGACGGCATCACCTACGTCAACGATTCGATCAGCACCACCCCGCACGCCAGCCTCGCCGCGCTGGACCTGTTCCGCGATCGCCGCGTCGCGATCCTCGTCGGTGGCCATGATCGCGGCATCGACTGGCAGGCATTCGCCGCCGCCATGGGCGCCGGCGCACCGGTCGCGGTCATCACCATGGGCGAGAACGGCCCACGCATCCATGCATTGCTCGCACCAGTCTCCGCGGCAACCGGCTTCGTGCTCGACGCCGCGGATGATCTTGCCGATGCGATGCACAAGGCGCGCGCCGTGCTGGGCAATGACGGCGTGCTGCTGCTGTCGCCGGGGGCACCCAGTTTCGGTCCGTATCGCGACTACGTCGCCCGTGGCCGGCATTTCGCCGAGCTGGCCGGGTTCGACCCCGACACCATCAGTGCAATTCCCGGGCTCGGTNTTTCCTAGGCGACGGGTTTCACGCCTGNGCAACGTCGGCTGCGTAGGCTCCTAGCGACTTTCCAGGANGCCATCGCCATGCGTCGAANTCTTGCAGCATTGGGCCTGTTGCTGTGCGTTGCGCCGGTCTTCGCCGCGATGCAGGCGAAGCCGGTCGAATGGAAACTCGACAAGCAATCCTTCAGCGGCGTGCTGGTCTATGACGACGCCAGCGCCGCCAGGCGTCCGGGCCTGGTGATGGTGCCGGACTGGAAAGGCGTCACCGACAACGCCATCGCCAAGGCCAGGCACGTGGCCGGCAGCGACTACGTCGTGCTGGTCGCCGACATGTACGGCAAGGACGTGCGTCCGAAAAACGACGAAGAAGCGATGGCGCAGGTCAAACAGTTGTATGGCGACCGCGCGCGGCTGCGCGCGCGCATCAACAAGGCGCTGGACGTGCTCAAGGCGCAGGCCGATGCCGCACCGCTGGATGTGGGCAAGCTTGGTGCGCTGGGTTACTGCTTCGGTGGCGCGACCGTGCTGGAGCTCGCACGCGGTGGCGCGGACATCGCCGCTGTCGTCACTTTCCATGGTGGCCTCGACACCTCGATGCCGGCGAAGCCAGGCGCGGTGAAGGCCAGCCTGCTGGTGCTCAACGGCGCCGACGACAAGGGCCAGGCGCCGAACATCGCGGGCTTCGAAAAGGAAATGAACGCCGCCGATGCCGACTGGCAGTTCGTCAACTTCAGCGGCGCGGTGCATTGCTTCGCGCTGCCGGAAGCGAACAAGCCGCCCGGCTGCGTCTACAACGAACGCGCGACGAGGCGTGGTGAAAGCATGATGCGCGCGTTCTTCGCCGAGCGATTTTCAGCCGCGCGGTGAAGCCCGGGATCAGTGGTCGCGATTGACCGCGTAACGCGCCAACCCGCGCAGCGCGGCCAGGGAATCGTTGTCTTCCAGCCCATCGAGCGCGCGTTCGGCGAGGTCGGCGTATCCGCGCGCACGTTCGCGGCTGTATTCCAGTCCGCCACTGGCATGGATCGCCGCAAGCACGTGCGGCAATGCGCCGGTATCGCCGTGTTCGATCGCGGCCCGCAACTGGGCGCGCACGGGTGCATCGCTTTCGCGGATCGCGTGGATCAGCGGCAGCGTCGCCTTGCCTTCGGCGAGGTCGTCGCCGAGGTTCTTGCCGAGGGTGCCGGCGTCCGAGCTGTAGTCGAGCACGTCGTCGGCGATCTGGAAGGCGTATCCCAAGTTCAGCCCGTAGTCGTGCAGCCGCTGCTGCACGGGCTCGTCCGCGCCGGCGAGCAGCGCCCCCAGGCGCGTGGCGGCCGCGAACAGGACCGCGGTCTTGCGCTCGATCACGCGCAGGTACGCGTCCTCGTCGGTATCTGGGTTGCGCACATGCAGCAGCTGCAGCACCTCGCCCTCGGCGATCAGGTTGGTGGTGTCGGCGAGGATCCGCATCACCTCGACGCGGTCGAGTTCGACCATCAGCTGGAAACTGCGCGAGTACAGGAAGTCGCCGACCAGCACGCTGGCGGCGTTGCCCCAGACCGCGTTGGCGGTCCGGCGGCCCCGGCGCAGGTCGGATTCGTCGACGACATCGTCATGCAGCAGGGTCGCGGTGTGGATGAACTCGATCACCGCGGCCAGCTGGTGCGCATCCGGCCCGCCATGACCCAGGGATCCCGCCGCGAGCAGCAGCAGCATCGGCCGCAGCCGCTTGCCGCCGGCGCCGATGATGTATTCAGCGACCTGGTTGATCAGCGCCACGTCCGAGGCCAGGCGGCGCCGGATCAGGGCATCAACCGCGGCCATGTCAGCCCTGGACAGGGCCTGGATCGCGGGAAGATCAAGGGCTTGCGACTGGGAACAGGTGTCCATGCGCGGTCCGTTGCGGGGCAGCGGCGATTATACGGAGCGGACTCCGGCAAGCCGCGCCCGGAGGATTCCGACAGGACTGCGCGGCGGCGGACGATTGGCCCCGGGGCCAAAGGTATAATCGAATGGTTCTCGCCCGATCGAGGGCGACATCAATGAAGGACTGACATGGCACGTGGCGTCAACAAGGTGATCCTGCTGGGCAACCTCGGCAACGATCCAGACGTGAAATACACCCAGAGCGGCATGGCCATCGCCACCCTCAGCCTGGCCACCACGTATTCCCGCAAGGACAAGGAAGGCGCCTTCCAGGAAAAGACCGAATGGCACCGGGTCAAGCTGTTCGGCAAGACCGCGGAAGTCGCCGGCGAGTACCTGAAGAAGGGCAGCCAGGTCTACATCGAAGGCCGCATCGAGTACGGCTCGTACGAGAAGGACGGCGTCAAGCATTACACCACCGACATCATCGGTGACGACATGCAGATGCTCGGCGGCGGTGCGGGTCGTGGCGATTCGTCTTCCGACCGGCCGGCGCGTCCACAGCAGTCCGCCCCGCAACGCCGCGAAGCCCCGGCCTCGCGCCAGGCACCGCAGGTACGCGAGGACATGGATCCGTTCCGCGACGACGACATCCCGTTCTGACCAACGGCACCTTGGTTCTTGACGTCTGATCCGACAGGAGTTTGCAGTGCCGACATGGCTGGTCACCGGCGGAGCCGGTTTCATCGGTGGTAATTTCGTCCTCGATGCGGTGAAACGTGGCATCCGCATCGTCAATCTCGATGCACTGACCTATGCCGGCAATCGCGACACGCTGAGCACGCTGGATGGCGATCCGGAACATGTATTCGTGCACGGCGACATCGGCGACGGTGCGCTGGTGGCGGAACTGCTCGCGACCCACAAGCCTGACGCGGTGATCAACTTCGCAGCCGAGAGCCATGTCGATCGCTCGATCGACGGGCCCGCCGCGTTCGTGCAGACCAACGTGGTCGGCACGCTGGCCCTGCTGGAGGCGGTACGCGACTACTGGCGCGGATTGGCCGCGCCGGAGAGGGATGCTTTCCGGTTCCTGCACGTCTCGACCGACGAGGTCTACGGCTCGCTCGGCGATACCGGCAGGTTCACCGAGGAGACCGCCTACGCGCCCAATTCGCCGTACTCGGCGTCGAAGGCCGCGTCGGACCACTTGGTGCGCGCGTTCCACCACACGTACGGCCTTCCGGTACTGACCACCAACTGTTCCAACAACTACGGGCCCTACCAGTTCCCGGAAAAACTCGTCCCGCTGATCATCGCCCGCGCGCTCGCCGGCGAACCATTGCCGATCTACGGCGATGGCAGGAACGTGCGCGACTGGCTGTACGTCGGTGACCATTGCGCGGCGATCCGGGCCGTGCTCCACGGCGGCCGCGTGGGTGAGACCTACAACGTCGGTGGCGACGCCGAGATGCAGAACATCGATGTCGTCAACGTGATCTGCAAGCTGCTCGACCAGCGCCGCCCGCGCAGCGACGGCCTTCCGCGCAGCAGCCAGATCACCTACGTCGCCGATCGTCCTGGCCATGATCGTCGCTATGCGATCGATGCGTCGAAACTGCACGACGAACTGGGTTGGCAGCCGGCGCACAGTTTCGAGCAGGGCATTTCCGACACCGTCGACTGGTACCTCGAGCACCAGGACTGGGTCCAGCGCGTGCTCGACGGCAGCTATCGCCTCGAGCGCATCGGCGCCGCGGCATGAGCCGCAAGGGAATCATCCTCGCCGGCGGTTCTGGCACGCGGCTGTATCCGATCACCCAGGCAATCAGCAAACAGCTGCTGCCGGTGTACGACAAGCCGATGATCTATTACCCGCTGAGCGTGCTGATGCTGGCGGGCATCCGCGAAGTGCTGATCATCAANACTCCGCACGAGCAGGCGCTGTTCAAGACCCTGCTCGGCGATGGCTCGCANTGGGGNATGCACATTGAATACGCAGTGCAGCCGAGCCCCGACGGCCTGGCTCAGGCNTACCTGATCGGNCGTGATTTCCTTGCTGGCCAGCCGAGCTGCCTGGTGCTGGGCGACAACATCTTCTACGGCCATGGGCTGACCGAAGTGCTGCAACGCGCGTCGGCGCGCGAGCACGGCGCGACCGTGTTCGGCTACTGGGTGCGCGATCCGGAGCGCTACGGCGTGGCCGAATTCGACGCCACCGGCAAGGTCATCGGCCTGGAGGAAAAACCGAGCAACCCGCGTTCGCATTACGCGGTGACCGGGCTGTATTTCTACGACGGCCTGGCGAGCGACTACGCCGCGCAACTCAAGCCGTCGCCACGCGGCGAGCTGGAGATCACCGACCTCAACCGCTGTTATCTCGAGCAGGGTGCATTGCAGCTGGAAAAACTCGGTCGCGGCTATGCCTGGCTCGATACCGGTACCCATGAATCGCTGGTCGAGGCTTCGACCTACATCGAGACCATCGAAAAGCGCCAGGGCCTGCGCGTGTGCTGCCCCGAGGAGATCGCGTACTTCAATCGCTGGATCGACGACGCGCAGCTGCGCGAGCTGGCCAGGCCCTTGTCGAAAAATGGCTACGGCCAGTACCTGTTGAGCCTGCTCGAACACGGACGGATCGAATGAAAGTCATCGAATCCGACCTGCCGGGCTGCCTGGTGCTCGAACCGCAGGTGTTCGGCGACGAACGCGGCTTCTTCTACGAATCATTCAACCGCGACAAGCTCGCCGCCCACGGCCTGCAGCCCACGTTCGTGCAGGGCAACGTGTCCTCGTCCGCCCGGGGGGTGCTGCGTGGCCTGCATTACCAGTGGCCGCAGTCGCAGGGCAAGCTGGTCAGCGTGCTGGAAGGTGAGGTGTGGGACGTGGCGGTCGACATCCGCCGCGGATCGCCGACGTTCGGGCGCTGGACCGCGGTGGTGCTCAGCGCGGAAAACAAGCGCCATTTCTGGATTCCGGAGGGCTTCGCGCACGGCTTCGTGACGTTGAGCGAACGCGCGCTGTTCACTTATCTGTGTACCGCGACCTACGACCGCGCCGCCGACGCGGGCATTCGCTGGGACGATCCCGCGCTTGCGATCGACTGGCCCGTCAGCACGCCACTGTTGTCGGACAAGGACGCGCGTGCGCCGCTGCTCGGCGATGTAGCGGAGGACCGGCTACCGGTCTTCGGGGCGTGAGCTTTGCGTCGAGCACCCGTGGCATGAGCGTCGCGGCATGAAGATCCTGCTGTTCGGAGGCAATGGGCAGGTTGGCACTGAATGCCGCCGCAGCCTTGCACCGCTTGGCGAACTGGTCGTTGCCACGCGCAATGGCCAGCTGCAGGACGGTACGCGCTGCGAGACGGCCGACTTCGACCACCCGCAGATGCTGCCCGATTTGATCGCACGCATCGCCCCGGATGTCGTCGTCAATGCCGCCGCGTATACCGCGGTGGACCGCGCCGAGGCCGACTCCGAGGCCGCATTCCGCGCCAATGACGAAGCGCCGCGCCGCATCGCCCACGCCTGCGCCGAACGTGACGCGCTGTTGCTGCATTACTCCACCGACTATGTCTTCGACGGCCGCGGCACGCGCCCCTATCGCGAAGACGATCCGACCGCGCCGCTGGGCATCTATGGCGCCAGCAAGCTCGCCGGGGAGCAGGCGATCCGCGGCAGTGGCGCACGCCACATGATCTTCCGCACGGCATGGGTTTACGCAGCCCACGGCAGCAATTTCCTGCGCACCATGCTGCGGCTGGCGGGCGAGCGCGATGAGCTGCGGGTGGTCGGCGACCAGTTCGGGTCGCCGACGTCGGCCGCAATGATTGCCGACGCGAGTGCGCAGGTATTGCGGCAGCGCTTCGTGCGATCGGATACCTGGCACCTGACCGCGACCGGCGCCACCAGCTGGTGCGGGTTCGCCGAAGCCATCATCGATGGCGCGCACGCACGCGGACTGATCCGGCAACGCCCGCGCGTCGTCCCGATCACGACCGCCGACTACCCGACACCGGCGGCCAGGCCAGCGTATTCGGTGCTCGACACCGGCAAGCTGCAACGCGATTTCAACCTGGTTCCGGGTGCATGGCAGGAAGGCCTGGGGAACATCCTGGACGCGATGGTGCAGGCGCGCTGAAAGGCGCGGCAGCGAAGTGTCCGCAGCCGCCGCTCCATGAAGCCATCGGATTGGGGTCGCCGCCGACGCCAGGCTGCGATGCGGTTTAGACCGGCGCCCGCCATCGTGGCAGGATGGGGCGGGGCGAAATTCCGGACGGCATGGCCGTGCGGACTCGACAGCCGACGGGGAGCCGGTTCATTCCCTGCGCATCAACTTCGGGGAGAAGAACTTGCGAACACTATTGCTTGCCGCCGCACTGGCGATCGCCGGGCATCCGGCCATGGCCGCCACGGTGGTGGACGTGGATTCCTACGTGAAGCTGGACGACTTCGACCAGATCAAGCTGTCGCCCAATGGCGACTATTACGCGGCCTCGGTGCCGATGGAAGGCAAGTCGGTCCTGGTGATCATCCGCCGCGCCGACCAGAAGCCGACAGCGAGCTTCAACCTGGGCAAGAACAAGTACGTCTACGATTTCCACTGGGTCAATCCTGGCCTGGTGATGCTGACGATGGCCGAGAAGATCGGCGCGCTCGACATGCCGTTGCCGACCGGCAACCTGTACACGATCGGCGCCGAAGGCAAGGAGACCGACCTGCTGGTGGGACAGGACGTCGAGGCGATGAGCACCGGCACCCACATCCAGGTCAAGAAGCAGGAAATGGTGGCCGCGCAGCTGGTCGATGACCTGCCCGGCGACGACGACAACGTGTTGATCTCGACCAGGCCGTTCAACAACGATGCCTATGCGCAGGTCGAGAAGATGGACGTGCACAGCGGCAAGCGCAAAGTCGTGGTGCGCTCGCCGGTGCGCAATGCGCAGTTCTTCACCGACCACCAGGGTGTCGTGCGCTTCGCGTATGGCTGGGACATGGACAGCGCCAACAAGCTGTTCTACCGGTCCGGCGACGGTGCGCAGTGGTCCGAGATGAACGATGAAATATCCAACCAGCACGACGAGTGGCCGCTCGGGTTTTCCGCCGATGACCGCATCGCGTACCTGCAGGTCGAGCAGCCCACCGGACCGGACGCGATCGTCGCCCTCGACGTCGCCAGCGGCAACCGCACCCAGGTGTTCCGCGACGACGACAGCAGTCCGCAATTCACCATCTATGCCAACAGTGAGCGCGCCACGGCGGAGGCACCGGTCGGCGTCGGCCTGATGGACGGCAAGCCGCGCACGGCGTTCTTCGACAATGCCGCGCCGGAAGCACGGCTGTACCGCAGCCTGGAGGCAGCCTTCCAGGGCGACGCGGTCTACATCACCTCCAAGACCACCGACGGCACGCTTGCACTGGTCGAGGTGCAGAGCGACCGCAATCCGGGCGACTTCTACCTGTTCGACACGGTCAAGAAGAAGGCCGACCTGCTGGTCAGCCGTCGTGACTGGTTCGACCCGGCGGCGATGGCGGAAAAGCGACCCTTCACCTTCGCCGCCCGCGACGGCATGAAGCTGCACGGCTACCTGACCTTGCCGCGCGGCGCAGGGGACAAGCAATTGCCGATGGTGGTGCTCCCGCACGGCGGGCCGATCGGCGTATCCGAGTCCTGGAATTTCGAAGATGAGCCGCAACTCCTTGCCGCGGCCGGCTACGCGGTCCTGCAGGTCGACTTTCGCGGTTCGGGCGCGCATGGGCGCGACTACCGCAACGCCGGCGCCCGTGCGTGGGGCGGGGCGATGCAGGATGACGTCACCGACGCGACCCGGTGGGCGATCGCGCAGGGCATCGCCGATCCGCAACGCATCTGCATCTATGGCGCGAGCTACGGCGCCTATGCGGCGTTGATGGGCGTCGCGCGCGAACCGACGCTCTACAGGTGCGCAGTCGGCTACGTGGGCGTCTACGACCTGCCGCGGATGCTGTCCAATCGCGAGACGCCGGCCGCATCCAGCAAGGCGTGGATGCGCCAGTGGGTCGGCGAGGCGTCGCAACTGGTCGGCAAGTCGCCGATCAACCTCGCCGGGCAGATCAAGGTGCCGGTGTTCCTGGCCGCCGGTGGCCAGGACTTCGTCGCCCCGATCGAGCACAGCGAGAGCATGGAAAAGGCATTGCGCGCCGCCGGCGTGCCGGTCGAAACGCTGTACTACAGGACCGAGGGCCACGGCTTCTTCGTGACCGACCATCGTCGCGAGTACTTCCGGAAACTGCTGGCATTCCTGGACGGGCACCTTGGCGCCGCGGCGACGACCGCCACCCACTGACTGGACTTCAACTGGAGGAAAACGGCAATGAACTGGAACGCATGGATGGTGGCAGCCCTGGTCGGGGCCGGCCTGGGATCGGGCGGAGCGCGTGCCGCCGATCCGATCCCGGTGCAGGACTTCGTCCGCCACGCCCAGTACAGCGCGACCAAGATTTCGCCGGACGGCCGCTTCCTGGCGCTGACGATGTTGCAGGGCGACAAGATGTCACTGGCGGTGCTGCGCATGCAGGACATGCAGGTGATCCGGATCACCAGCCTGACCGGCCACGAGAGCGTGGGCGAGTTCTACTGGGTCGGCCCCAACCGCCTCATGTACACCTCGGCGAGGAACTTCGGAACCTACGCATCGCCGTTCGGCACCGGCGAGTGGTACGCCATGGACGCCGACGGCGGACATCCGCGGACGCTGGTGTCGTACTCGGCGGGCGCAACCGCCGGGCGCTCGAAGATGGTCCACATGAACGAGATGTACTCGATGCTCGACCCGTTGCCCAATGACGAGTCGAAGGCGCTCATGCAGCTCAACGACAGCTCCCCCGGCGGGCGCAACGCCGTGGTTGCCATCGATACCACCACCGGTCGGCGCCAGGTGCTGGCCAAGGCGCCTCGCGACAACTGCGAGATGGTCCTCGATGCATCGTTGCGGCCGCGGTATGCCAACTGCACCGAGACCAAGGACGCCGAACTCGGCTACGACGAGCACACGGAGTTGTACCGGCTTGGTGACGACGACAGCTGGAGCCGCGTCGACCACGCCACCAACAGCGCGCGCGCGATGCGCGTGGTCGGTACCGCGGCCGATGGACGCATCTACGCGCTGGCCAAGGATGGCGGAGCCCCGCCTGCGTTCGGAATCCTCGACCCGGCGAACGACTCGTTCAAGGCGCTGTACCAGGATCCCGTCGCCGGCATCCACGATTTCCTGTATGCCGCCGACGGCAGGACGGTCGTCGGCCTGGTCACCATGGCCGGCGCTCCGCATGTCGAGCTGATCGAACGCCAGCATCCCGATGCACGGGTCTACGCGGCGCTGGCGAAGGCGTTCCCGGGCGAACTGGTCGACGTCACCAGCGCGACCAGCGACGGCAAGCAGCTGGTCGTGGCGGTGTACAGCGATGTCGATCCGGGCCAGCTGTACCTGTTCGACCGCGACAGCGGCAACGTGCGCTTCCTGATGAAGAGCCGGCCGGACCTCGATCCGGCCCGGATGGCGCATGCGCAGCCGTTTTCGTTCAAGGCCCGCGACGGCAGGACGCTGTACGGCTACATGACGGTGCCCAGTGGCGGCGCGAAGAAGTTGCCGACGATCATCCACCCGCACGGTGGCCCGATCGGGATCCGCGACGACTGGGGATTCAACTGGGAAAACCAGCTGCTCGCCAGCCGCGGCTATCTCGTCGTCCAGGTGAATTTCCGTGGCTCCGGCGGCTACGGCAAGGCATTCGAGGATGCCGGACATGGCGAATGGGGCCGGAAGATGCAGGATGACCTGACCGACGCCACGCATTGGGTGGTCGAGCAGGGTTATGCCGACCCGCAGCGCATGTGCATCTACGGCGCCAGCTATGGCGGCTACGCCTCGCTCATGGGCGCGGCGAGGGAGCCGACGCTATACCAGTGCGCGGCCGGCTATGTCGGCGTGTATGACTTGGACATGATGTTCCGCGAGGGCGATATCTCCGAACGCGATACCGGGCAGCGCTACCTGAAGCGCACCCTCGGTACGGATCCCGATGAACTGCGCCAGCGTTCGCCGGCCATGCTCGCCGACCGGATCCGCGTGCCCGTGTTCCTGGCTGCGGGGCTGAAGGACGTGCGTGCCCCGCACCAGCAGACGGAGGCGATGCGCGACGCGCTCAAGGCCGCCGGCCACCCCGCGGACGTCGTCATCCTCCAGCCCAACGAAATGCACGGGTTCTACGAGGAGGATGCCAACCTCAACCTCTATACCAGGATGCTGGGGTTCTTCGACAAGTACATCGGCGCCGATGCGGTTCCGGCGGCGGGTTCGGGCGTCCACTGAGCAAGGCACCTGTCCAAAAAAAACGGCGCCGCGAGGCGCCGTTTTCATTTGCATGTCGTGCGCGGCAGGCCGCGCTACTTCACCCCGTGCATCATCCGCCGCAGCAACGGCGCGGCGACGAACGCCAGCACCGCGAACCCGACCCCGATCCACATCATCAGCCAGAACAGGTGCGCGTACTTCGCGCCGGCATCGGCCATGTCCAGGGTCGCGCCTTCCGGGATCTCGATCGCCGCGAGCTTGCCGAACAGCGCCGCCAGCGTTTCCGAGAATGCGGTGGCCAGGAACCACGTGCCCATCATCAGGCTGACCACGCTTTTCACCGACAGCTGCGTCACCGCCGCCAGCCCGACCGGCGACAGGCACATCTCGCCGAGCTCGAGGATCAGATAGGCCAGCACCAGCCACCACACGCTCGCCATCGCCCCACTGGCGCCGGCCTGTTGCGCGGCGATCGCCAGCGGGATGAACGCAAGCCCGGCGAGCAGCAATCCCAGTGCCGACTTCACCGGTTTGGACGGGTCCATTCCGCGGCGGTCCAGCCAGCTCCACAGCACCGTGAACAGTGGCGCCAGCAGCACGATGAACATCGCGCCGAGGTAGGTCAGCGAACCCGCGGTCTGCGGCAACACCAGCACGTCGCGCAGCAGGAACACCAGCATCGCCGCCACCGCCAGCAGGAACAGCATCCGCGGCGCCTTCGACTCGGGATCGCGATCGGACAGCCCCGCCGCCAGCACGAATGCCGCCGGCGCCAGCAGCAGCGAGATGATCGACCACGGCCACGGCGTGCCCGACTGGATCACCAGCGACGGCACGATGTCCTTGGTCAGCATGCGGTCGGTG
>Ga0065715_10089294_pt1 | contig 11457 bp, 11 predicted proteins | sample MisBulReplicate1_FD_59102 | JGI IMG/M metagenome (GOLD analysis project Ga0065715, IMG submission 59102) | Miscanthus rhizosphere microbial communities from Kellogg Biological Station, MSU, sample Bulk Soil Replicate 1 : eDNA_1 v2 (version 2) | ecosystem: Host-associated > Plants > Roots >...
GGCCCGCCGTAATGTGTGCAAGTAGCGCCAATGGCGAAAAGCTGAGGACCTCGCCTAGCCACAAGGATTGGTTCGCCAAAGGCGTGCCCCAGAATCATTTCTCCATCCGGCACGTTGTCGATCTCGCAGCCTTTTTCGAAATCCGGGCCTTCGACATCGTGGGCCGCTTCAGCCATAGAAATTTCCTCCGTTCAATCAAATTGAAATCGCACTAGAACGACGCGCCGCGCGTTGTAATCTACATCGGTGTGCGGCGCGCCGTTCCGGGTTGAGGATGTTTATAGGAGAGCCACAAAAATAGGAACCCCGAAGGCGGAAGTGAGAAAATTGCTTGGTGAAGTGGAGATTCTCGCTGAACCTCAACTTCCTGCCGGCTCTGCCGGTCGATTGCTTAAGCCCGAAATCAGGTCAACGCGAATCATTGGATCCGTCGGTAGTACAATCGGACCTTCCTACCGGAGAAAACCGGCTGGCTCGGGATTCGTCAGCCAGATTTTCGTGTCGGGTACATTCACGAACAACTTCGCGATCGGCGGAATTTCCGGATGAACGATGAATTGATCACCTTTAATCGAGCGCCCGCCCATTCTCATGCGTTGAACTCCGCCGTGAGAAAGTTTCACTGTCACAACTTGCGGCTTAAGCGTTGGAAACGGAGAAAAACCGACCGCCTTTAGCTGGAGTTGTTCGCCCTTCAGCAATTTCTTGCGCAGGTTGCTCAGCGCGATCGAGAACCCGAATCCGGCAAAAGTGCGACCCGGCTCAACCTGGATGTTGTCGGACACGTCTTTGTTGTCTTGCCGCACATGTGCGGTGGCGATTCCCGAGACAAAGTCGACATTGAATTCACGCTGGGCTTTTCCGTGGGCCAGTTCTTTCCAAGACCATTGTTCCTGGATCAGCTCGGATCCTTGTCGAAAACGAGATTCCTCCTCCCACGATTGGCCGTTTGGAAATCTGTAAGTGATCACGACGTTGAGACGATGATCTTCAACCCATTGTCTAAACTCTCCGTCCGCAATCTTCTTTCCGCTGCTATCGCACAGACCCGGATAACCATGCGACGCACCGGCCGGTTCTTTGACTTCGATTGCGAAGACAGATGTCGCCACGCATTCGATCACCAGGATCAGGCTAAGAAATGATACATGTCTATTTGCGAGCATATCCGTACATCTCATCGCAGTGAGGCAGAGACACGGCGGCACTGTACGAGTGTTGCGAGCTTCGTTTTTGGTAACACCGCAGTTACCAAGTTCACGCGATTTAGTGTCGACAACCCTCGCGTCGTCGTTATACTGGTTGGCAATGAGCGCTGACGTCATTTGCTCGGAACAGGACGTAAATCGGTTCCGATTTGCACGTACAGCAGCGCTCGGTGTCTGGCGATAAAAAGCGACCGTTTGCTCAACGGGCGCTGATTTCTCTCTCCTTGGCAGGGAGAATCTCTGTGCCCTTATGAAAACAACCCAAACCTACTCGAAAATATGTTAATCGTAATGAAACCAGGCGCGACCGCGCGAGACGTCGACGCGGTCCTCAACGTGATCGAAGCGATCGGCTTGCGCGCACATGCAATGCCAGGCGCAACGCGGACTGCCATTGGCATTACGGGAAACCAGGGTCCGATCGATGGCCGGCGCTTTGAAAGTCTGGCTGGAGTTGCGGAAGTCATCCGCGTCACAAAGCCGTACAAGCTGATCACGTTGGACCTGCGTCCAGAAAAAACCGTTGTGCGCGTTAACGGCGCGACGATCGGTGGCGGCGAGCTCGCGATCATCGCTGGGCCGTGCGCGATCGAGAATCGCGAGCAAGCCTTTGCTGTAGCCGAAGCGGTCCAGCAAAGCGGTGCACGTTTTTTCCGCGGCGGTGTGTGGAAACCGAGAAGCTCTCCCTACGCGTTTCAAGGGCTCGGCGAAGCCGGCTGGGAAATCATGTGCGAAATTCGAGAGGCATTTGGCTTGAACATCGTCACTGAAGCGCTCGAACCGCCTCATGTGGATCTGATCGAAAAATACGGAGACGTCATCCAAATTGGCGCCCGCAACATGCAGAATTTCTCGCTCCTGAGACGCGCCGGACGTTCCAAGTTGCCGGTACTTTTGAAACGGGGAATGGCCGCAACACTGGAGGAATGGTTGCTCGCCGCCGAATACATCATGGCTGAGGGCAACTACAACGTGATCTTATGCGAGCGCGGTGTGCGCACATTTGCGCAGCACACGCGCAACACGCTCGACCTCGCCGCCGTGCCCGCGATCCGGCGAATTTCGCATTTGCCGGTGATCGTCGATCCATCACATGGTACCGGCAGCGCGTACATGGTGACTCCCCTCGCCCGCGCCGGCGTGGCTGTCGGAGCTGACGGCCTCATGATTGAAGTTCATAACAAACCGGAGCTCGCGCTTTCTGATGGCGCCCAAGCGTTAACGCCATCGCAGTATGCGCAGCTCATTGCTGAGGTTCGCGCGATTCGCGATGCGACTGCTCTGGATGCAAACGGGAGGCAGGTCGAAAACGGAAGCGAACACATCCAGGTCGATGCTCTTGCTCATCGATAATTACGACTCGTTCACGTACAATCTCGCGCAGTACTTCGGCGAGCTTGGCTGCGACGTCGTCGTCAGACGCAATGACGAAATTTCACTGGCGCAAATCTCGGCCCTGGCGCCTGAGCGTATTTGTATCTCGCCCGGCCCGTGCACACCGCACGAAGCCGGAATCAGCAAGGACGTGGTAGTGTCCTTTGGTGCTAAAATTCCGATCCTCGGTGTTTGTCTTGGGCATCAATGCATCGCGGAAGCGTATGGCGGAAATATCGTTCGCGTTTCCCGGATCATGCACGGCAAGCCCTCGATGATCACACACGATGGTAAGGACCTCTTTTCCGATTTGCCACAGCCCTTCGAGGCTGGCCGGTACCATTCGCTTGTTGTGGATCGCAGCTCAATGCCCAGCTGTCTCGAAATCACGGCAGAAAGCGACGATGGCGAAATAATGGCGCTACGTCATCGAGAATTTCCTGTGCATGGCGTGCAGTTTCATCCTGAATCCGTGCTCACTCGCGATGGTAAGAAAATCCTCACCCGATTCCTCGCGCTTGGATCAAGACAATGACAACACAATTCATTCCGCCTTTGGACGAATTCGCCGAGCTCGCGAAACGCGGCAACGTCATTCCAATCTTCGCAGAGTTCATCGCAGACGGAGAAACGCCGGTTTCAGCATTTGGAAAACTCGATCGTGGCGGCTACAGCTTCCTTTTTGAGTCCACTGAAAAGAACGACGTCTCGGGACGCTTTTCCTTCGTCGGTGTCGAGCCCCGCGTAATCATCCAAAGCCATGGGCGCGATTTCCGGCTGATCGAGCAGGGAAACGAACGGCGGCTCCAAATGAGCAGCGATCCGCTCGATGACCTGCGCAAGTTGATGGCTCGTTATCGTTTCTTGTCGCGCCCAGAACTTCCACGGTTTGCTGGTGGCGCTGTCGGCTTTCTCGGCTACGAGGCGATCCATTTTTTCGAACCCAGAGTTCCAATCCCATCTCGGGACGAACTGGAATTGCCCGAGGCAATCTTCATGATTCCAAGAAGCCTTCTCGTTTTCGACCATCGACTACGGACTTTGAAGATTGTCATCAATGCTTTCCTCGAGGATGGCCCACCTGAAGAGACTTATGCGCAAGCGGTTGAATCTATCGACGGCATCGTGCGCATGCTCGGACAGTCTGCCGATCTCCCACTTCTTCCCACCGCAAACAGCAAACCGCAGCGGGTGGATAGCAATTTCAATCCAGAACAGTTCGAACGCGCCGTGGAACAAGTGAAAGAGTACATCCGCGCTGGCGACGTCTTCCAAGCCGTCTTGTCACAACGCTTCGACTGCGATTTTACCGGCGAAGCGCTCGATTTTTATCGATGTCTCCGCTTCATCAATCCTTCGCCGTACATGTTTTGCCTCAAGTTCGGAACCGACTTCGCGTTGGTTGGCAGCTCGCCGGAAATGCATGTCCGGTTGACGGGGGAAACGGTGGAGATTCGTCCAATCGCAGGCACGCGCCCGCGCGGCGCTACCTCCGGGCAAGATGACAGGAATGCTGCCGAACTACTGGCTGATCCCAAAGAACGAGCCGAACACATCATGCTTGTGGACCTGGCGCGCAACGATGTCGGGCGTGTGGCCGATTTCGGCACAGTGCGCGTTACCGAGATGATGACGATCGAACGTTATAGCCACGTCATGCACATCGTTTCAAATGTGACCGGGCGTTTGCGCAGCGGTTGCAGCGCTTTCGATTTGGTCAAGGCAACATTTCCCGCCGGCACGGTTTCTGGCGCTCCTAAAATCCGCGCGATGCAAATCATCAGCGAACTGGAAAAAACCAGGCGCGGTTGCTACGCGGGGGCCGTCGGCTACTTCGGGTTTAATGGCAACCTGGATTCATGCATCGCGCTGCGCTGCGCCGTATTGAAAAAGGGGAAGGCATACGTGCAAGCGGGCGCTGGCATCGTCGCTGACTCAAACCCACGCTCAGAGTACGAGGAAACCGTTAACAAAGCGCGCGCTATGGCAAAGGCTCTTTCAATGGCAGCGCAAATGGGATCGAAATGAAATTGGGGCGCGCAGATTCAAAAGAGACCGAAGGAACGCTGCGGCCAAACAGACCTTCGGCGGTTGGCGAGATTGCCGATTTGAAACTGAGCGAGACGACAGCGCGTCTCATGCATCGTGAGAATCTCAGCCGCGCGGAGGCCGCAAACTTCCTTGAATGCCTTCTCAATCCTGCCGTCACTGACGCACAAATAGCTGCCGCGCTTACTAGCCTGGCGGTGAAAGGCGAGACGGTTGATGAGCTCGCGGGCATGGCCGAAGCAATGCGGAATCGCGCGTTTCCCGTGCGGTCGCGTCACAAGGTTTTCATCGATACGGCGGGGACTGGATCGAGCTCTGCAAAGGCTTTTAACGTTTCGACGGCAGCAGCCTTTGTAATTGCAGGTGCTGGCTTGCCTGTGGCCAAACACGGTTCGCGGGCGGCGACGTCGCGTTGTGGCAGCGCGGACGTGCTCCAGGCGCTGGGCGTAAACACAGCTGCTCCGCCTGAGATCGTGGAGCGTTGCCTCAACGAACACGGGATCTGTTTCATATTTGCGCCACTGTTCCATCGCGCCACCGCTCGGGTCGCGCAGGTGCGCCGCGAACTCGGATTGCAGACCACATTCAATTTACTGGGTCCGCTAACCAATCCCGCCAAGCCGCCATTTCAAATTCTGGGGGTTTCTGATCGCTCGATGTCTGAGATAGTGGCGTCGGCCCTTGCTCGACTCGGCGTGAAGAAAGCATGGGTCGTGCATGGCGGTGACGGTCTGGACGAAATAACGATCGCGGACAGGACCTTTGTCGCCGCGGCCTCGGTTGATCGCGGAGTCGAAACGTTTGCGATCTCGCCTGAGGATTTCGGATTGGAACGGCAATCCCTCACTAAAATCAAGACGATTGGACCGATTGAGAACGCGCAACTGGTCCGCGCAATTCTGAGTGGCGAAAAGAAAGGGAACTTTGCCGTGGCACGCGATCTCGTGATCGTGAATGCGGCAGCCGCGCTCTACCTTGCGGGCATTGCAGGTGATCTCCAATGTGCGGCTAGCCTCGCTCGCGAAAGCATCGATAACGGAAACGCGGCATCGAAGCTGGACGCGCTCATCCGCGAGACAAATCGAAGTCAATGATGAAAGACATTTTCGCGCAAATCCTGGATCGAAAACGAGAGGCTGTGGCGCAGCTTCGAGGTTCCCGTTTTCTGGAAGATTTCCGCGAGCACGCTTTAGAAGTTCGAAAGAACGGCAGGCGGCATCGGCTACTACGAGCATTGGAGTCGGACTTGCAACGAATAAACATCATCGCTGAATTCAAACGCAGATCGCCGTCGCTTGGAATTATCCGGGACGATCTCTCGGCCGACGAGGTTGTCCGTTGTTATGAACGGGGTGGCGCCTGCGCAATCTCTGTTCTGACCGACGAAGAATTTTTTGGTGGTTCGATAGTCGATCTTCGCGTGGCCAGGTCCGGGACGAACCTGCCGCTCTTACGCAAAGATTTCATCATTGATCCAATCCAAATTTACGAAGCCGCCATCGCTGGAGCTGACGCGGTCTTGTTGATTGTGGCAGCACTGGACAAGACCTCGTTAAAAGATCTGCGCGCGCTCGCCGAAGACGAACTCGGGCTCGACGCGCTTGTTGAAGTGCATAGCTCCGAAGAATTGCACCGCGCCCTGGATGCAAACGCGAAAATCATCGGCGTAAATAATCGCGATCTCAGGACGTTTCGGGTTTCGTTAGACACAAGCGAACGTTTGATTGCCGAAACTCTACGCGACCGAGTCATGATCAGCGAGAGCGGCTTACAAAGTGTGAAAGATTTGCGGCATCTTCAGGCGCTCGGGTTTCGCGGTTTTCTCATAGGCGAAGCGTTGATGAGCGCGAGCGACCCGGAGGAAGCGGTTCGTAATTTAATCACTGGGGCTAAAGACCAGTTATTGCCGAAAATTGGTTGTAGCCACCGGCCTGTGGCCGGTCTCGGCGAAATTACGACGGCGCACAGCGCCGTGGCTACAGCCTACGGTCACAACCCGATTCAAATCAAGATTTGCGGCGTCACAAATGCGAATGATGCACGCGTATGCGCGCAGCTCGGCGTGAACATGATTGGTTTCAATTTTTTTCCAAAAAGTCCGCGCTACGTCGATCCGAACTGCGTTCGGCGAATTATTGAAACAATGCCGCATGAAATCGGTGCAGTCGGTGTTTTCGTTGGAGGGACCGCGCAAGAAATTCGTAACACCGCCAGCTTAGCCGGCGTCCGCTGCGTTCAGTTGCACGGGGATATCTCGCCAGCGATCACCCGGCAGCTCGCCGCCGAGTTTCGTGTGATTCGCGCTTTTTCTACTCATGCAACGTTTCAGCCGGAAGACGTGTCGCTGTTTCCCGATTGCGACGTGCTTATCGATGCGCATCATCCCGATCTTCGCGGCGGCACAGGCCAAACGTGCGATTGGTCTTCCGCACGGGCAACATTGCGATTCACGCGGTTCCTGATTCTCTCCGGCGGGCTTAGTGCCCAAAATGTCAGCGAGGCGATCGCTGCAGTGGCGCCTCACGCTATTGATGTCTGTAGCGGTGTTGAGAGCGCGCCGGGAATAAAAGATCATCGTGCCCTCAAAGATTTTATGTGTGCGGTGCGGATAGCCGAACAGTCCCTGCATGACATCACCATGTAGGCGATGAATCCGACGCAAAAAATGTCGATCACAACGAGCGAGCCGGATGAACACGGACACTGGGGTAAGTTTGGCGGGCGCTACGTTCCAGAAATTCTGGTCGCGCCGCTGGAGGAGCTGACAAAACACTTTTTGCGGGCGCGCCATGACGAGAATTTCTGGCGCGAACTCAATCAGCTACTGCGCGATTACGCTGGGCGACCCACGCCGTTGTTTCATGCTCAACGGCTGACTGCCCATGCGGGTGGCGCGCAAATTTACCTCAAGCGTGAAGACCTTCTCCACACAGGCGCCCATAAGATCAACAACGCCGTGGGACAAGCGCTGCTGGCTCGTCGAATGGGCAAACACCGCATCATTGCCGAGACAGGCGCAGGTCAGCACGGCGTCGCAACCGCAACCGTTTGCGCGCTGTTTGGATTGAAGTGCGTCATCTACATGGGTGCTGAGGACCTGCGCCGACAAGCGCTCAACGTTTTCCGAATGCGATTGCTCGGCGCTGAAGTGGTTATCGTACATGCCGGCACGCGCACCCTGAAGGATGCTATCAACGAGGCACTGCGCGATTGGGTGACGAACGTGCACGATACCTATTACCTGTTGGGCAGCGCCCTTGGTCCGCATCCGTATCCGCTCATGGTGCGCGAGTTTCAAAGCATTATTGGACGCGAAGCGCGCGAACAGATTTTATCAGCGACAGGAAAATTGCCGCGCGCGCTGATTGCATGTGTGGGTGGCGGTTCAAATGCCATCGGCTTGTTTCATCCATTCATTGCAGACGAGGTAGTCCGGTTGATTGGTGTCGAAGCCGGAGGCCGTGGTGACTCATTAGGCGAACACGCGGCAAGATTTCACAGCGGGTCGGCAAGTGGCGGCGGGCGCGTCGGCGTCCTGCAGGGCACGATGTCGTATGTGCTCCAAAATGCGAATGGCCAAATCGCAACAACTCATTCCATTTCGGCAGGACTCGACTACTCAGCGATTGGGCCCGAGCACGCATTTCTGCATGACAACGGGCGAGCCGAATACGCCTGGGCGAGCGATACCGAAGCGCTCGAAGGATTTCGACTTTGCGCAAAACTGGAAGGAATCATTCCCGCGCTGGAAACATCGCACGCCATCATTCCTGCGCTCCGCCTCGCGCGCGAACTGCCGCGAGACGAGGCCATCATTTTGAATTTGTCCGGTCGGGGCGACAAGGATGTTCAGCTCATCTCGGAGTTGGAAACGCGATGAATCGAATCAGCGAGACGTTCGAGAAGCTGAAACGCTCCGGACGCGGCGGGTTCATCCCGTTTATCACGGCAGGCGATCCCGACCTTGCGACCACAGAACTGTTGTTAGTCGAACTGGCGAAATCGGGAGCAGACATCATCGAGCTCGGCGTTCCGTTCAGCGATCCAGTTGCTGACGGCGAAGTGATTCAGCGCGCATCTGAACGCGCCTTGCGCAAAGGCGTCACGCTCTCCGACGTAGTCGGTTGCGTTTCACGTGCAAAGCAGCACATCGATGTGCCCATCGTCCTGTTCAGCTACTTCAATCCATTGCTGCAATTCGGTGATGCACGATTAGCGATTGAGGCCAGGCAGGCAGGCATCGACGCCGTGCTTGTCACAGATTTGATCCCCGAGGAAGCGCAGTCCTGGACTGAAACGTTGGTCCAGCATGAGCTGGATCCGATTTTTCTTGTGGCTCCCACCACTTCGGACCAACGGCTCGCCGAAATCGCGCGGCAAGCACGCGGATTCATCTACGCAGTTTCCCGCGCGGGTGTGACGGGTGCGAGAGATGAAATCGCAGATGACGCTCAAGCTCTTGTCAAACGGGTGCGGACGGTGAGCGATTTGCCCGTTGCCGTTGGATTCGGCATTTCGACCGCAGAGCAGGTATACCAGGTATGGCGTTTTGCAGACGCCGCTGTCGTCGGCAGCGCGATCGTGCGCGAAATCGAAAAATTATCCGGCCATCCCGACCTGATTAATCAGGTCGGCGAGTTTACGACATCACTTATCGGACCAAAAGAGTCCGTCCTATAAGTCAATTATTCTTCAGGAACGCGCCAGGCCCTGAAACACCGAGCGCTACTGCTCATCCCTGCTGTTCAACGATTTCGGCTACGTCTTATCTTTAGCGGCAAGGTAAGCACGCTGAAGGAAATCCGATGCCGCGACGATGGCTAAAATTCCGGCGAAAAACCGAGTCGCCCGCGGTGCAAATAGAAGGCTGAACGCGAGTGCGGTTGCGCACCACGGCGCCATGCAATACGGACATGAAACCAGGTGGCCAATGCCGCGCTGAATTCCGCGGCCGCGCGGTTCCTCCTCAACCTCCCCTGCCCCAGCACCGCAAATGTAAGTCACAAACGGCGCGCGCAGAATGCTTGTGATCCTATCCTTCGCCACAATGCGGCTCAATTTGTGAGTGGCTATTCCTAACAGCGCCAGATCAAGCAGACTGAATCTTCTCGGAAATCGATCCTTTTCCGCTGCCATGCCTGTCAGCACAGCCACGCTCGTGATGTAAAACCCGAGTAGCGTCGCGTACTCGGCGAGCAATTGTTCGTCGCACTCTTCTTTTTCTCTTGTTTTAGCGCCGTATTTTTCGATCGAGAAATCGGCTTCGGTCTGGTCAGATCGTGAACGGTCCACACAGTTAGATCGCAAGCTTGTGCGCATCTGCGCGTGGAAGATGGCCTGCCAGGCTGCCTATCCTCCTAAGATCGCAAACTTCTCCGCATCTGCGCGCTTCAGAATGGGCGAAAGCCAGGGTCAGGCGGTGAGAGCATCTCCTTCCGAGATACGACCGGGCTGCATCTGAGAACCGTCTATAAGTTGATGGGAGATCCGCGAAACGTCGCACACGCGAAAAAAGTCACTCAAGAAAAGCACCACAAGGCTAAGGCTGCTCAAAAGCCGGGTGCGCGCCAGCCGGTCAAGAAAGGACAAATCGAGCAAACGAAATCTGCCGCGGCGCAAAACACCCCGCCGACGCCGGAAACTGAAAAACCACCTCAACCACAGGATTCAGGGCAATTGGAGAAATCGCTCGCGGTTCTCTCGAAGCTAAAGGAGCTAGAGTTTCATTCGCGGGCCAATATCGAAAAGCTCGCCGAACTCAGCTTGACGATTGAAGAAGAGCTCAAACAAAAAACGTTCGCTGATTCAATCGGCGCGGTTTACTCGGCGCAGGACGCGTTTCAAACCAAGATCCTAAAGCTGATTGAAGACTACGAAGCGGAGTGCACGCGGTTGTCAGGTTCCGCCTGACAGGCCGTGTTAATTCGGCGGAGACTCGATTTTTTGGCAGCACTTTTCCGCGTCAACGACCGCTCAGTTTCGAACGATACCGAAAAGCCAGTGGTCAAAACTAAACAGACATGAAAACAAAAAACCTATTCATAGCGACGGTGGTAAGCGCCGGACTGGCATTCGGCGTCGCCGCGCAAGCGAAGGAAGAAAAACACGAAGAACAAACCATCAACAGCTCTGATGTCCCGGCTGCGGTTCAGCAAGCTGCCCAAGCCGAGGCAAAAGGCGGAACGATTGTCCGCTGGGAAAAAGAGGGCGCCAACTTTGAAGCCGTAATTGAGAAGAATGGCAAGCAGATCGGCGTCGAAATGGATGCGAACGGCAAAGTGCTAAGCAAACACAACGAAGCCAAAGAGCACAAAGAAAAAGGCGAGAAATACTAATCGAAGGTGGATCGCGTTGTCTCCAACGCGATCTTAATGGAGCGCGGCGAAGCCGACATTGTCCGAATGACGTCTTCGCCGTCTTTTTTGGCGCCAAAGGCGCTGTAGCCACCGCCCTGTAGGCCGTCCTCCCGGTGCGCAAAGCGGCGGTATTACGACCCGCCACAGGCCGGTGGCTACACCTCACGCGAGCGAGCGGATGCTCGCGTAAATGATCCCGCCGAGCATTGCTCCAATAGCCACCAAGGCGACATCCCGCTTCAGAAAAGCGATCAGAAGAAAAGCAACAATGGCGATAGCAATACTGGGCCAGTCCACTAGCGCTTCAGGAATTAGATCGAGAGACACGACTGCGATGACACCAACAACTGCGGCACTCACGCCCGCGAGAAATGCCTGGATCATGCGATTCTCCCGGACTTTCTCGACGTAATGCACGCCGGCAATCACGAAGATAAATGATGGCAAAAAGACAAAGAAAGTGGCTAAAG